>JAEEGL011746600.1_pt1 | contig 13789 bp, 11 predicted proteins | sample 9134231 | NCBI WGS metagenome assembly JAEEGL01 (sample SAMN16246548, study PRJNA631951) | gut metagenome | biome: gut microbiome; feature: rumen; material: fiber-attached | host: Bos | place: Iran: Karaj | collected 2018-10 | reverse complement strand
ATGAATATCGCGGATATGCTCACCGCAGTGAAGATATTTGCGGCGGTGATCCTGGATCTCTGCTGCTGATGCGAAACCACGGGGGCGAGGGACGACGACTCGCCCCCATTCCATGAAATCGGCATGCGAAAATTCGGGAACCTTTGGGGAGAACCAGCGTCGAAAGAACGTGACCCGGCATGACCGGCGTGATCGGAGGCGAGACCTTGCGCAGACGTGCCAAAACAACAAAAATGCTCCGCCGGGCGAGAAGATCCTCGTCCGTGTTTTTGCTGCCCAGCCTGCTGGGCGTGCTGCTGTTTTTCATCATCCCCTTCGGCGTGGTGGTGTACTATGCCTTTGTGGATAATCCCGTGGGGGGCGAGTTCGTCTGGTTCGAGAATTTCGTCAAGGTCTGGAAGAACGCCGCCTTCAAGCAGGCTGCCCGGAACACCCTGCTGTTCTCCGCCGTGGCGGTGCCGCTCACGGTGGTGCTCTCCCTGATGCTGGCCATGATCCTGGAGGCCAGGATCCCCATGAAGAGCCAGTTCAGGACCTTCTTCCTCAGCCCCATGATGGTGCCGGTGGCGTCCGTGGTGCTGATCTGGCAGGTCATCTTTCACTATAACGGTGCGCTGAACGGGCTGCTGAGCCACTTCGGCGTGGAGCCTGTGGACTGGCTGAAATCCAACTACAGCCAGTTCGTCATCGTGCTCCTTTTCCTCTGGAAGAATCTCGGATACGATATGATCCTGTTCATGGCGGCCCTTTCCGGCATTCCCAAGGATCAGCTGGAGGCGGCGGAGGTGGACGGCGCCGGCGCGTGGCTGCGCTTCTGGAAGATCAAGCTGCGGTACATATCCCCGTCGCTGCTCTTCGTCACCATCCTCTCCCTCATCAACTCCTTCAAGATCTTCCGGGAGGTATATCTGCTCACCGGAAAATACCCCTATGAGAGTCTTTACATGCTGCAGCATTTCATGAACAACACATTCCTGAACATCGACTATCAGAAGCTCTCCGCAGCGGCCATCATCATGTTCACGGTGATGATCGTGATCATCGGCGCGCTGTTTCTCATTGAGGCCAGGTTCGGAAAGGATGTGGAGCAGTGAGAAAACGAAGACGGATCCGCAGGTACGTGGGCATAGCCCTGCTGACCATCTGGGCCGGCATCTTTGCCGTTCTGTTCCTCATGCCCACGGTCCTCACCCTGACCAATTCCTTCATGTCCCCCGGCGAGATCACCGCCAATTACGGCACGGTGTTCGCCACGAATTCCGCAGGGGGAAAGGCGTATATCGCGGAGCGGGTCAACCTGAAATTCATTCCGGATATGGTGACCTTCCAGCAGTACGTCACGGTGCTGCTGAAAAGCCCGGCTTATCTGCTGAAGTTCTGGAACGCCGTGATCCTCACGGTCCCCATCGTCCTGCTGCAGACGGGCATCGCCCTGCTGGCTGCCTTCGGGTTTTCCCGGTACCGGGGCAGATTCCGGGAGATCCTGTTTTTCCTGTACATCGTGGTCATGCTCATGCCCTACCAGGTCACTCTGGTGCCCAACTATCTGGTGAGCAAGTGGCTGGGCATCCTGGATACCCGCTGGGCGGTGATCCTGCCCGGGGTATTTTCCCCCTTTGCCGTGTTCATCCTGACCAAATGCATGCGGCGCATCCCGCCGCAGCTGCTGGAGGCGGCCCGGCTGGACGGCGCCAACGAGTGGCAGACCTTTGTGAAGATCTGCGTGCCCTCCTGCAAAAGCGCCATCTTCTCCGTCATCATCCTGATCTTCATTGATTACTGGAACATGGTGGAGCAGGTGCTGATCCTGCTGCGGGATGAAGAAAAGCAGCCCCTCAGCGTGTTTCTTTCCCAGATAAACGCCGGGGAGATCAGCCTGGCCTTCTGCGTGGCCTGCATTTACATGATACCCGCGATCCTGCTCTTCCTCTACGGAGAGGATTCCCTGGTGGAAGGCATCAACTACTCCGGCGGTCTGAAAGGATAAGGTAGTTAGCTATGACGGAAAACAAGACGAAACGCAAGGATCTGATCAAGAACATCGCCATTATCTTTTTGGTGGTGCTGCTGCTCCTGACTTTCTTTTCCAACACCATCATGAACTGGTCTCTGCCGGAGGTATCCGGTCAGTATGCCGGATACGGCACCATCACCAGCAGCATCCGCGGCAGCGGTACGGTGACCGCGAACCAGGGCTACAGCGTGGTGATCACCGAGACCCGGGAGATCAAGGAAGTGCTGATCCGCAAGGGGGACAAGGTGGAGGCCGGCCAGGTGGTCTTCCGGCTGGAGGAAGGGGACAGCACCGAGCTGGAAGCCGCCCGGGAACAGCTGGATACGCTGGAGTACAACTATAAGCTTGCCCTGATCCAGAGCGGCAGCTCCAGCTATGCGGGGCTGGAGAACGATCTCAGCGACCTCAAGGCGCAGCTGAAGGACGCGCAGAACGCCCTTGCCAAGCTTGCGGATTATGCCGATACCGACGCCATCGAAGCCCAGCGCAAGGAGGCGCTGGCCCTTGTGCAGGATTGGACGGAAAAGGTCGAGGCTCTGGAGACGAAGATCTCCGGCCTGGACGCCAGCATCGACACCGGGGACCCGGTGGTGGCGGGCGTGCAGAAGGCGCGGGACGAGGCGAAGGCTGCGGACGACGCGGCGCTGGCCCGGTACAATGAACTGCTGACCTTCACCTCCGATCTGGAAAACGCCCAGAACGCGGTGACGAGCGCGGAAAAGCGCCTGAGCGAGCTGCTCACCGCCCAGGCCGCCGCAGAGAAGGACTATGCCTATAAGCACCCCATGCTGGACGCCTATAATAAGGCAAGGACGCGACTGCAGAATGCCAACACCCAGCTCAACGAGTGGTACATGACCCTTGAGCAGCAGGAGGCGGATCCCGAAGGGTACGCCGCCGCGCTGCGGGAGCTCCGGGATGCGGAGACCGCCATGAGCGCCCTGACGCCCGTGGACAAGGAAGAGGTGGAGTCCCTGGAGGGCCAGCTGGTGGTCTTTAAGGATGATATCTACTATACGACCCGGGAACTGGAGGAGGCCAGGGAGATCCTGGCTATCTGCAATCCCGACGAGCTGGACCTCTCCGAGGTGCGGCTGGAGACCGCCCGGGCCAAGCAGGCCCAGCGGGAGACCGCCGCCGCCCTGGCGGCTGCCCAGCGGGATCTGGACGCCGCCGCTGCGGCGCGGAAGGTCACCCTGCGGGAGGAGCTGGCCGCGGCAAAGGCGGAGGAGTCCGCCGCCTCCGACGCGCTGAAGGCCGCCGACAAGCTGGCGGAGAAGAATCAGGAATACCAGACCGCCGCCGCCCTGGTGGATCAGATCCAGAAGAGCATCCAGGCCAAGAACCGGGAGATCGAGAACGCCAAAAAAATGGGCAGCGCCGAAGAACAGCGCACGTATCTTGAGCTGCAGAAGCAGCAGAAGGACATCGAAAAGCAGAAGGAAGTCGTGGAAAAGCTGGAGGCCCGCCGCCTGGGCGTGGACGTGACGGCGAAGTATGCCGGCGAAGTGACCGCCGTGAACGTGATGGCAGGGGACAAGGTGACTCCGGATATGGCCCTGGCCCAGATCGGCATCGAGGGCAAGGGCTATACCATGCTGGTATCGGTGACCAATGAGCAGAGCCGCCGCCTCAGCGTGGGGGATCAGGCCAAGGTGAACAACTATTGGTGGGGCGATATCCGCATCACCCTGGCGGCGATCCGCACCGACCGCAATAACCCCGGCCAGGGGAAGATCCTGGAATTCAACGTGGAAGGGGACGTGGTGGACGGCCAGTCCCTGGAGATCACCATAGGGGAACGCTCCAACTCCTATAACCTTGTGGTGCCGAACAGCGCGGTGCGGGAGGACAGCAAGGGCACCTTCATCCTGATCGCAAGGGCAAAGAACACGCCTCTGGGCAACCGGTATACCGCCGAGCGGGTGGATGTGACCGTGCTGGAGAAGGACGCCTATAATTCCGCTCTGGATGCGGGTACGGATTTCGGCTATGAGTACGTGATCACCACATCCACCCGGCCTCTGGAGGCAGGCACGCTGGTGCGCCTGGCCGAGAATTGAGGCGGCGCCGGATCTGCCTGATCCTGGCGATCCTGCTGGCGCTTCTGTCCCTGATCCCGGCGGGCATATGGCTGCGCCTGCGGAACAGGATGACGGAGCAGACGGCGGCGGAACGGTGGCGGGGAGACAATGACGCCCGATTCGGGCAGGTGAGCTGCTATCTGGATGAAAGCGCAGCCCTTTCCCCGGAGGCGGAGCGCTCGATCCGGGAACGGATCGGGACCGGCCTTGCCGGGGAGTCGGAGGAGGCATGGACCCTGTCCCTGTGCGGCTTCGGGGAGGCGACGGTATCCGGCCTGAACGGCGAGTCCGGCGCCCGGGTCATCGGGACCCTGGGGGACTACTACCAGTTCCACCCCGTGCAGATGGCGGGCGGCGCCTGGTACGACCAGAATGACGTGAACCAGGACGGGGTCGTACTGGACATGTTCCTGGCCTGGAAGCTCTTCGGCGGCTATGACCTTGCGGGGCAGACCGTCCATGTCAACGGCGTCAGCGCGGTGATCACCGGCGTGGCCAGGCTCCCGGAGGAACGCCTGGAGCAGAAGGCATACGGAGATACCCCCACCATATGGATGTCCGCGGGACTCATGGCGCGCCTGGGAATGAACGTCCGGATCACCTGCGTGGAGGCGGTGCTGCCGGATCCGGTCTCCCACTTCGCGGAAAACCAGCTGAAGAACGCCGTTGGCGTCGGGGGAGAAAGCTGCGATACGGTGGAATGCACCGGCCGCTTCAGCCTGCAGCGCAGCATGCAGAACCTGTTCCAGTACAACAGCCGGGTGATGCGTACCGACAGCGTATCCTATCCCTATTGGGAGAATGCGGCCCGGGCGGCGGAGAGCCGCTGCGCCATCCTTGCGGCGGTCACCGTGGCGCTGCTGCTGTATCCCGGCCTGTTCCTGCTGTACTGGTTCCTGCGGGGGCTCCTGGAGGCAAGACGCCGGATCGGAGAATCCATCAGAAAACGAAAATGAACGCCAAGGACGCGATACGGTTCCGTATCGCGTCCGCGCTTTTTGCGCGCAGCGATCCTTTTTCGGCGCTGCAGTTGCAAGAAAAGCCGGGATGGGATATAATACTTCATCCAAACTTATCGTTGTCCCGCAGGGGCGGCGCATTCGCAGGGGGGAGGTGGACCGGGATGCGGAGAATGCTGGCGCTGGCGCTCTGTCTTGCCGTGCTGGGCGGACTGCTCCTGGTCCTGCCAAGCCTGGCGGACGGCACCGTCTATTTCACCGCCATCAACAATACCCTCCTGGCGCTGGACGAAAAGACCATGCCGGTGATCCACAACAGCCAGCTGTATATTCCCTATTCCGTGTTCAATTCCAGCGATCTCGGCACCTATTCCCTGTACTCCAGAGCCAGGCAGCTCGTGCTCATTTCGGACGGCGACCGTATCCTGTATTTCGACATGAGCGCGGGAAACAGCTATGACGACGGGGGCGAGACCTACGCCTACGCGGCCATTTACCAGAACGATACCGCCTATGTTCCCGCGTTCTTTTCCTCCGGCTTCTTTGATATCCGGTATTCGTATATCCGGAGCGAATACGGGCATATCGTGCGGCTGACGAAAGGGGAGGCCCTGTCCGACGAAGCCTTCCTGCAGGGCGCCGCGGCCATCATGGAGTCAAGGCTGGCCCAGTACACCGCCGCCCGGAATTCCACGGCTCCGCCCCAGACCGTTCCGCCCCAGCCTACCCGTCCGCCGGCGACGGCTTCGCCTTCGCCCTCGCCCCCCGTCCCTCCCAGCGCATCCCCGCGACCCGACCGAAGGGATACCCGGGTGTATATCGCCCTGCTGGGCGTGAGCGCCGAGACGAAGGGGTATCTGGACGCCCTGACCGCCCGGGGCTTCAGCGCGTGCTTTTTCGTGGAGCCCGGGGATATCCGCAATGACCCGGAGCTCATCCGGCGCATCCTCGGCTCGGGCTGCGGCGTCGGCGTGCTGTTCGGGGATGATCTGGACGCGGCGTATGCAGAAGCCTCCGCGCTTCTGCGGGAGGCAGCCCGGAGCGTGACCTTCCTGGCGGGAGCGGCCGGCGCCCTGGACTCCGCCGCGCTGGAGCGGGCGGAGGAAACCGGACTCAGGATCTGGTGCGCGGGACCGGGGATGGACGTATCCCTGGCGGAGCCGCTTCTGGACGCGGCGGAGGAGCGCTGCGATCTGATCCTTTCCACCGGCTGCGGCACCGGACAGTTCGCCCAGCTGCTGGAGCGGCTGCAGCGGGATAACTACAACGTCTGTGAGATCAGCGAGCTGGTCATGACCAGCCTGGAATACCGGGCACATGCGGAAGCATGACCGGAAAAGAAGAAACGAGAAGAGAGTAGGTATTGATCGATGACGACTGGCCTGAATTTCTGGGATGTTCCGGTCTGGAGCTTCGTGCTCACCATGTTTTTCCTGTTTTTCTCCATGATGGTGGCGAATACCCTGCGCAACGTGATCCGGCCCCTCCGCAAGCTCATGATCCCCAGCTCCGTGCTGGGAGGACTGCTCCTGCTGCTTGCGGACTTCATCTGCAGGGAGCTGAGCGGCAGATCCCTTGTATCCGCCTCCACGCTGGAGATGCTCACCTATCACGGACTGGGCCTGGGATTCGTAGCCATGGCGCTTCGGAACATGGAAAAGAAGCAGGACGCCCGCAGCCGCACCGGCGGCTTCGACTCCGGCGTGACGGTGGTCTCCACCTATCTGATCCAGGCGCTGGTGGGACTGCTCATCACCATGCTCTGCTATTATCTCCTGGACAGCTTCTGGGCCTCCGGCCTGCTGCTGCCCATGGGCTTCGGGCAGGGACCCGGGCAGGCGTACAACTGGGGCCATACATATGAGACGGTCTACGGCTTTACGGACGGGACGAGCTTCGGCCTGACGATCGCCGCAATGGGCTTCCTCTCCGCTTCCATCGGCGGCGTGATCTATCTGAACGTCCTGCGCCGCCGGGGGATCATCCGCGGCAGCCGGGAGGAGACGGTCATGGATACGGAGCTCACCATTGAACAGGTGAGCGGCGCAAACGAGATCCCTCTTTCGGAATCCATGGATAAGTTCAGCGTCCAGATCGCCCTGGTATTCATCGCCTATATCGCCGCGTACCTTTTCATGCGGGGGATCGACGCCATCGTCTCCACCGGCATCCTGGGGAACTTCGGCTTCAATACCGTCCGGCCTCTTGTCTGGGGCTTCAATTTCCTGATCGGCACCCTGTTCGCCCTGCTGGAGAAGGCCGTTCTCCGGGGCCTGAAGAAGGCGGGGATCATCAAGCGGGAATACACGAACAACTTCATGCAGAACCGCATTTCCGGCTTCCTTTTCGACCTCATGGTGGTCGCCTCCATCGCGGCCATCCGGCTGGACGCCTTTACGGAAAGACCCTTCATCATCCCGCTGAGCCTGATCTGCGCGGCAGGCGCCGTGGTGAGCTATCTCTATCTGGAGCCCCTGTGCGGCAAGGTGTTCCCCCAGTACCGGCACGAGGCGTTCCTGAGCCTGTACGGGATGCTGACCGGTACCGTGAGCACCGGAGTCATCCTTCTCCGGGAGGTGGATCCCCATTTCGAGACCCAGGCCAGCGACAACCTGGTCTATCACCAGCCCTGGGCCATCGTTTTCGGTTTCCCCATGCTCCTGCTGCTGCCGGTGGCGCCCCAGAGCGATACCCACGGCTGGATCACCCTGGGCGTCGTCCTGCTGCTTTTCCTGGCCATGCAGGTCATCCTGTTCCGGAGACAGATCTTCCGCAGAAGGAAAACGGAAAAGAACGGCTGAATCCCGGGACCGGGGGCGCTGCGCCCTCCGGTCCCGTTATGACGCATATCGCAAAGCCGTAAAAAAATGTTGAAAAAACAGGACCCCTGTAGTATGATAATTCATGTTTTTGGGGAGGGGATTGGGATGCGCCTCTTGGAGGAACGGATCCGAAAAGACGGGAGGATCATGGAAGGCGACGTTCTGAAAGTGGACAGTTTTCTGAACCACCAGATGGACGTTGCACTTTTTGACGCCATGGCCGAGGAATGGCTCCGGCTGTATGCGGGCTGCGGCGTGAACAAGATCCTCACCATCGAAGCCTCCGGCATCGGCATCGCCTGCGTCGTCGGCCGGGCCTTCGGCTGCCCCGTGGTGTTTGCCAAAAAGACAAAGACGAAGAACATTGCCGGGGAAGTATACCGCACCCAGGTCCGCTCCTATACCCATGACGCCACGTATGAGGTTATCGTCTCCAGGCGCTTTCTCGGCCCGGAGGACCGCCTGCTGCTGATCGACGATTTTTTGGCAAACGGCTCCGCGCTGACGGGTCTTGTCGACCTGGCGGAGATGGCCGGCGCAGAGATCGTCGGGGCCGGGATCGCCATCGAAAAGGCGTATCAGCCCGGCGGAAAGCTTCTGCGGGAGCGGGGACTCCGCATCGAATCCCTTGCGCGCATCCGCTCCATGGACCCGGACGGAAGCATCGAATTCCTGGATTGAGCCCGTTTGATCCGGCCGCAGCGCCGATAACTATAAGATAATCGGAGGAAGAAGAGAATGAAGAAACTTTTCGCCCTGCTTCTGGTGCTGGCGATGGTGTTCGCCTTTGCCGCCTGCGGCCAGAAGCCCGACGCCCCCGCCCAGAGCGGCACGTCTGCGCAGAGCAATGCGTCCGACCTTAAGATCGGCGTGATCCTGCTGCACGATGAGTCCATCGGCTATGACTTTGCCCATCTGCAGGGCATCCAGACCGCCTGCAAGAACCTTGGCATCGACGAGAGCAAGCAGGTCATCTGGAAGTACAACATCCCCGAGGACCAGGCCTGCTATGAAGCCGCCGTGGACCTGATCGAGCAGGGCTGCACCGTGATCATTTCCGACTCCTACGGCCATCAGTCCTACATGACCCAGGCTGCCGAGGAGAACCCCAACATCACATTCCTGATCGCCACCGGCGATACCGCCGCGGTGGACAACTGCCAGAACACCCACAACTTCTTCACCCATACCTATGAGAGCCGGTATGTTTCCGGCGTCGTGGCGGGCATGAAGCTGAAGGAAATGGTGGACAGCGGCGTGCTGAAGGACGAGAACTACAATGCCGACGGCACCATCAAGATCGGCTACGTGGGCGCCTATCCCTATGCCGAAGTCGTCTCCGGCTATACCGGCTTCTACCTGGGCGTCAAGAGCATCGTGGACAACGTCCAGATGGACGTCACCTTCACCAACTCCTGGGCCAACGCCACTGCCGAGCAGCAGGCTGCCGAGGCTCTGCTGAGCCGCGGCTGCTGCATCATCAGCCAGCACGCCGACTCCACCGGCGGCCCCTCCGCCATTGAGGCCGCCGTCAAGACCGGCTCCGTCTGCTACTACGTGGGCTACAATATCGATATGCTGGCCGTGGCTCCCACCGCCATCCTGACCTCCGCCCAGAATGACTGGTCCGTGTATTACACCTACGCCCTGGGCATGGCCAAGGACGGCAAGCGCACCGAGATCCCCGTCGACTGGTCCGAGGGCTATGCCAGCGGCGCCAACATGATCTCCCAGCTGGGCAGCTCCTGCGCCCCCGGCACCGCCGAGAAGGTGGCCGAGGTCGAGAAGGCCATCAAGGACGGCAGCCTGCAGGTCTTTGATACCAGCAAGTTCACCGTGGACGGCGCTCATATCTCCACCTATACCTTCAATTCCAGCACCATGAACAGCGATTACTCCGCCATCCTGTACACCGGCAAGGATTACGAGTGCATCGTGAACGGAGCGTTCCAGGAGTCTTCCTTCCGCAGCGCTCCCTACTTCAGCCTGCTGATCGACGGCATCACGCAGCTCAGCTGAATCCGGTATTCTTCGCAGGGGGAAGTCGCGCAAAAACGGCTTCCCCCGTATTCGGTTTGTAAGGAGTCGAATCATGGAATACGCCGTGGAAATGCGGAATATCACCAAAGCGTTTGGAGACAAGGCTGCCAATAACGGCGTCAGCCTCGGCATTCGCAATGGGGAGATACTCTCTCTCCTGGGAGAGAACGGGAGCGGGAAGACCACGCTGATGAACATGCTCTCCGGGATCTATTACCCGGATGAGGGGCAGATCTTCGTCCAGGGCAGGGAAGTGACCATCAGCTCTCCGAAGGACGCTCTGGATCTGGGCATCGGAATGATCCATCAGCATTTCAAGCTGGTGGACGTATTCTCCGCTTCGGAGAATATCGTTCTCGGCCTGCATGAAGAAGGCGGCGTCGACCGCAGGAAGATCGGCGCCCGGGTGAGAGAGATATGCGATCGCTACGGGTTCCATATCGACCCGAATGAAAAAGTATACAATATGTCCGTCAGCGAAAAGCAGACGCTGGAGATCATCAAGGTCCTGTACCGCGGCGCGGACATCCTGATCCTGGACGAGCCCACCGCAGTTCTCACTCCCCAGGAGACGGAAAAGCTCTTTGACGTGATCCGCAATATGCGCGCGGACGGAAAGAGCGTGGTGATCATCACCCACAAGCTCAATGAGGTCATGGCCGTCTCCGACCGGGTGGCCGTCCTGCGCAAAGGCCGCTACGTGGGCGACGTGATGACGAAGGACACCAGCCCCCAGGAGCTCACGGAAATGATGGTGGGCCATGCCGTGTCCCTGAACATCCGCCGGGAGGAGCCGAAGTATTCTGAAACGCAGCTGGTGGTGGAGCACCTGAGCGTGCGGAATACCGAAGGCCTCCTGGCCCTGAACGACGTGAGCTTCACCGCAAGAGGGGGAGAGATCCTGGGCGTAGCCGGCATCTCCGGCAGCGGACAGAAGGAGCTTCTGGAGGCCATCGCCGGTCTGCAGCGGGCGGAGCCCGGCTCCAGCGTCGTCTACCATTCGCCGGAGGGGAAGGACAGCCAGCTCATCGGCATGCGCCCGATCGACATCCAGAACCTGGGCGTGCACATGTCCTTCGTCCCGGAGGACCGTCTGGGCATGGGCCTGGTGGGAAGCATGGGCATGAGCGACAACATGATGCTGAAAAGCTACCGGGCGGGGAGGGGCGTATTCACCGAGCGGCGGCAGCCCAGGAAGCTGGCGGAGACCATCCGGCAGGAGCTGGACGTGGTGACGCCGAACCTGAACACCCCGGTGCGGAAGCTCTCCGGCGGCAACGTCCAGAAGGTCCTGGTGGGCCGGGAGATCGCCCTGGCGCCCAACGTGCTCATGATGGCCTACGCCGTCCGCGGCCTGGACATCAACACCTCTTACGTGATCTACGATCTTCTGGCGGAACAGAAGCGCAAGGGCGTGGCGGTGATCTATGTGGGCGAGGACCTGGACGTGCTTCTGGAGCTCTGCGACCGGATCCTTGTCCTCTGCGGCGGCGTGGCAAATGAGATCGCGGACGCCCGTACCGCCACCAAGGACAGCATCGGCTACAGCATGACATATCTGAAGGAGGGGAAAGCGTAATGGCACACAGCGAGCATACGGACAAGACCCTCCATGAGCCCTTCGTGCGGATCACGAAGCGCAGCGGCCTCCGCTGGTGGCAGAACTGGCTGATCCGCCTTGCGGCGGTGGTCATGGCCATGGTGGTCTGCGCCCTGGTGATCTACGGCATCGTCCATCTGAATCCCATGCTGGTCTACGGCTCCATCTGGAACGGCGCCTTCGGCACCCTGAACCGCACCTGGGTCACCGTCAAGGAGACAGCCTTCCTGCTGTGCATCGCCGTGGGTCTTGCCCCGGCCTTCCAGATGCGGTTCTGGAACATCGGCGCCGAGGGCCAGATCCTCATGGGCGGCGTGGCCACCGCGGCCTGCATGATCTATCTGAGCCGCATGCCCAGCCTTCTGCTCCTGGTGATCATGTTCATCGCCAGCGTGGCGGCAGGTCTCATCTGGGGCGTTATCCCGGCGTATTTCAAGGCAAAATACAACACGAATGAGACGCTGTTCACCCTGATGATGAACTATGTGGCCATTCAGATCACCAGCTTCTGCGTGGCAAAATGGGAGCATCCTGCCGGTTCCAACTCCGTGGGGATCATCAACTCCGGCACGAAAGCCGGATGGTTCCCGGAGATCTTCGGTCAGAAATACGCCCTGAACGTGATCCTTGTGCTGCTCCTGGTGGTGGGGATCTACCTGTACATGCACCGCTCCAAGCAGGGCTATGAGCTCTCCGTTGTGGGCGAAAGCGAGAATACGGCCCGGTATGCCGGGATCAACGTGCGCAGGGTCATCATCCGCACCATGTGCGTATCCGGCGCCATCTGCGGCATTTCCGGCTTCATCGCCGTGGCGGGCAGCGGCCATACCATTTCCACCACCACCGGCGGAGGCCGCGGCTTCACCGCGATCATCGTGGCCTGGCTTGCCAAATTCAACACCTTCGTCATGATCCTCATCGCCCTGCTGCTGGTATTCCTGGAACGGGGCGCGTCCCAGATCGCCAGCCAGTACAATCTGAACGAATATGCCTCAAAGATCCTCACGGGCATCATTCTGTTCTTCATCCTGGGCAGCGAGTTCTTCATCCAGTACCGGCTGGTATTCCGGGAGCGGAAAGGAGGAAAGGCATGAATCAGATCCTTTCACTCATCCAGTCTGCCATCGTTTTCGGTACCGTCATCATGCTGGGCGCGCTGGGAGAGATCCTCACGGAAAAGTCCGGCAACCTGAACCTGGGCGTGCCCGGGATCATGAGCCTGGGCGCCATCGGCTCCCTGATCGGCGGCTTCTATTATGAGCTGTACGTGCCGCAGCCCAGCCCCTTCCTCTGCCTGCTCGTCGCCCTTTTGGGCGCGCTGCTCCTGTCCCTTCTGGGCGGCTTCATCTACGCGTTCCTCACCATCACCCTGCGGGCAAATCAGAACGTCTGCGGCCTTACCCTCACCATCTTCGGCTGCGGCTTTGCCAATTTCTACGGCGGCAGCCTGAACAAGCTGGCGGGCGGCGTGGGACAGATCAGCCTGCCCGTCACCTCCGGCGCGTTCCGGGCCACCCTGCCCTTTGTCCGGGACGTGCCCATCATCAAGAACCTGGGCTGGCTGGTGTACGGCGTCATCATCATCGCCGTGGTGATGCAGATCTATATGAGCCATACCCGGCGGGGCCTTGCCCTGCGGGCGGTGGGAGAGAATCCGGCCACGGCGGATTCCGCAGGCATCAACGTTTCCGGGTATAAATACCGCGCCACCCTGGTGGGCGCCATGATCTCCGGACTGGGCGGGCTCTTCTATACCATGGACTATATCAAGGGCACCTGGGCCAGCGACGGCGGCCTGGAGGCCCTGGGCTGGCTGGCCGTGGCCCTGGTCATCTTTGCCACCTGGAAGCCCGTGCGGGCCATCTGGGCCAGCTACCTTTTCGGCGCACTCAGCTGGCTGTACTTCTATTTCGTGGATCTCTGCGCGCTGCTGGGGATCACCGTGAATATGACCCGCGCCTCCCAGGAGATCTTCAAGATGCTGCCCTATGTGGTGACGATCATCGTATTGGTGGTGTTCTCCATGCGCAGGAAACGGGAGCATCAGCCTCCTGCGGCCCTGGGCCTCAGCTATTACAGGGAGGACCGATGAGCGTTCAATATCTGTACGATTTTGCCCGGAAGCATCCCCGGGCCGCCCTGGGCTTTTCCGGGGGAGTGGACTCTTCTTACCTGCTGTACGCGGGGCTGAAGGCCGGCGCCGATTGGCGTCCGGTCTTTCTGCGTTCTGTTTTCCAGCCGGCATTTGAATTGGAGGATGCCCGGCGCCT
>JAEEGL010700679.1_pt1 | contig 13789 bp, 16 predicted proteins | sample 9134231 | NCBI WGS metagenome assembly JAEEGL01 (sample SAMN16246548, study PRJNA631951) | gut metagenome | biome: gut microbiome; feature: rumen; material: fiber-attached | host: Bos | place: Iran: Karaj | collected 2018-10 | reverse complement strand
TTTTCTCCACTTAAAATATCGTTTACAGAAACATCTAGAGTTTTTGCAAGAGACTTAACTATCATTATATCAGGTAACCCTAATCCACGTTCCCATTTTGATACAGCTTTATCTGTAACAGATAGGATTTTTCCAAGTTCAGTCTGTGTTAGTCCTTTTTCCTTTCTTTTAGTAGCAATAAATTTTCCTATTTTATTCTTTTCCATAAAACACCTCACCTCATGAATATATCATAACATATAATTTATTATTTTTTTCTCTACTCTTGGTTTAGTTTTAATATTTAAACATATATATAGCACTATACATTAAACAACTTATAATTAATATTTTTATAATGAAATTTTTTATAAAATTAGGCTTTGTAAGTTATATCATTTTATCATAGTTTATATATAATAAAAATTAGGCTTTGTAGTCCCTAATTTTATTTGTCTTTATATTTTGACTTCATTATACCAATTCTTTCTGTTACCTTTATCTTGCTGCTCTTTCTAACGTTGGCAATCTTTGTTTCATTATTAAACTTTTTTTCTGCTCTTTTCACATATGTAATGAAGTTACCTTTATTACCCTTTGAATTTTTTTTGCTTTCACCTTGAAAAGAAAACTTATCATAAATTTGCTTAATAGTTAAATTGGTTTTTCCATTAATAGAACCCTTAATTTTTTTATTCATCTTATAAAAAAACTTAGATATCGTTTTATCTCTAATACTTATATTTTTACCATCAAAAGAAAATCCTAGAAAGTTAATTATATTAGGAGCGTTATCAACATCAAAAACTGATTTATTTATACATTCCAAATGACCATTTTTATAACTATAAATATTTGTTTTCTCTTTTTTTAATTCAATTTTACCAGCTAATTTTATATATTCTTGAATTTTTTCATAGATTTTATTTATTTTACTAGTATTATTGCATTCAATTACCAACATAAAGTCATCAGAATATCTTAAATACTTACCATTATATTGACTTGCTAATTCTTTCATAGATTTATCAAAATCTATCATATATATATTTGCTAATAATCCACTCATTGGAGAACCTTGAACTATGCCATAATCATTATCATTATTTTTTAAATAATCTTCATTGGTAATTGAATTTTTAGATTTAATAAAGGCCCTAAATTCACTAGCCGACATTAGCACGTTCAGTTTTCTCATATAGTATTTTTCCGATCTTTTATTATTTCTAACAGTATAATAATTATGCAAATCAGTTATATTAACGTATTTAAACTTAGTTAAACTCTTGAATACTTTGTATAAATTATCATCTAACTTTTCATTTAATACTTTTTCTAGGCGTCGTTTTAAATTAACGTGATTTAAGTTATCAAAAAAAGCTGTAAAATCTCCAACAATAACAATAATATCTTCTTTGTGTTTAATTATTTCAAGCATATCATATGCAAAATCTATATTACATTTACCACGCTCTATTCTATAAGCGCCACTACATTCATCAATGTTATTTTTTACCATATATTCATTATATTTTAATCCTATAAAATGTGCATAATGCTGATATATGTATCTATCAAAATGTGCGCAATAATATATTTCTCTCTTTTTAGGCTCCTTTTTAGCGTATACTTTGTTATGAACTTTCTCTAGTTTTTTTGATTCAATAGTATAATGTATAAATGGGAAAAAACCATGTTCTTTAATTACATTTTCATTTTTTAGTAATTTTCTAGCCTTATTTACACTCATTTTTTTATCAAAATGTGGATATTTTTTATATTTTAAATACTCTTTTACCATTGTTTTCCCCCAAATGTAAGATACCCACCAGGATTGCAGCAGTCCTTATTGGTGGGTACACTACGGTCTGAAATAATAATTTCTACTAACAGTTTATTACTCCATACAAAATTAAAGCTGCGCCCTCTATTATACATATAGTGTATAATAATAATGTAAGAATAATAATATTCTACTATTACTATACCAATCTAAGGAGGGTTAATATGAAATACCAATTAATAATAATAATTAATATAACATATGTCTTAGACTGTCTTGCCATTATACTAATAATATTTAAGAAAATTATTAATAAACTATTGACAAGATTAATACTCTACCTTTAAGCCTAATTACTTAAAGTGATTATTATTATACAACCAACGGCATATTTTTTCAATGCGGTTTACATATAGTTTACTATTTCTAATATTTATACATCTTAATTTAATGGTTAAATTCAGATGTATTTTTCATATCTGGTTTATTCATCTAATCTATCAATTATATTGTCTAATTATTCGTTTAATAATTTAAATGGATATTTTAACATAGGGTCCGCACCCTACCCAAATTATCTCTTATACAAAAATTTAAATTTCTTAGAAAATAAGACTTTACGAGTCTTGATAGTTTATAGCAATTTATAAAAGTTTATATAATGAAAAATGAAAAAGTAAATGTAAAAATATTTTTTTAAAGCAAATTATACTTTTGTCAAGTTTTGACTTGACATTTATTTTGTATTATGATAAACTGATGTTAGTTAAGTTCGAACACGGCTTAACTTGAAAAGGAATGGAAATAATGGAAAAAGTTTTTGTGGAAAGAATCAAAAGGCTAATTGAGGAAAGCAAAATAACACAACGTGACTTAGCGCAAGATATTGGTGTAACAGAATCAACAATATCAAAATACCTAAATGGAGAACGAATGCCTAGTGGTGATACGCTGCTCAACCTAGCAACTGCTTTAAATACGACTTCAGATTATTTGCTTGGGCGCAGTGATAACGATAAAGAAAGTCTTGATTTTTCAGAATTAAAAGGTATTTTAGCTAGGAATGCAAAAGAGTTAACAGCTGAAGAAAAAAACAGATTAATTGAGATTATTGTTAAGAACAGATAAGGGTGGTTTAGATGAGACTCAGTGATAGCAGATATGAAAGTATTAAAAATGATGTGGCAAATTTATATAGACGTCTTAATATTACAAGATTACCAATAGATCCATTTGAGATATGTGAGAAAATGAACATAAAATTAGTAAAATATTCTGATTATGATGAAGATAAGCGAAAAGATTTAATTCGTATTCAGCCGCAAGGATTCAACATAGATGGGCCTATCATTTATTATAATGATATGCAAATTCCCCAAAAAGCAAAATTCACTATATTACATGAGATTGGTCATATTATAAGAGGCCATAAGGAGCATAGTCCATTAGCTGAGGCAGAAGCAGAATGGTTTGCGGCATACGCAATTGCACCACCACCAGTCATTAATTTATTTAAAGTATCTGATTTTACTGATATCGTAGACATATTTGATACATCTTTTGATTGTGCATGTCACTCAATGACTAGATATTTAAATTGGAAAAAATTTGCTAGAAAAGATGCTGATTATGACATGATATTAATACAACTATTTTCTAGCAATTAATTCATATTCAAGAAAGAGGTGATAAAAATTAACACCAAAAAAAGAAAATAGCTAATGATATAGTTATTCCCTTACCAAGATAATTGTATCATATTCTTTCTAAAAAAGTCAAACTTTTTTAGTTTTTAGCAAAGAAAGGATATAATTATAATGAAAAGAAATGTAAAGAAATACTTTTTTACTAAGTACATCACAGTAAATGGAAAAAGAATATATGCTTATGATTATGGTTTAAAAGCATTTCGTATTGAAGTAAGAGACTAGTTCATTAACTAGTCTCTCTTGTTTATTTATAAAATACCTAAAATAAATCATTATATTTTATATCTATATACATCAAATGTTTAAAGGCTATTTATTAATGTCTTATTTTTTCATTCTTACAACCCTATAATCATTTAAAGATAGTTTAATAGTATTATCTGCTTTTACTTCTGATTCAATAGATTCTTCATTTTCAGGTAAATTTGTATCCTTCAACGATATTGTTCCCTCTTTAGGTATCCTTAATTGATAGTTATCATCTTTCTCCTGAACATGTAAATGCCAGCCAATATTGTCTCCGTGAATCGTTTTATTTAACTTGTCCAAATAACTATATAATTTGTCAGTTTCAATAATCACACAAGCAGCTTTATCAACAAAATATAACATTACATAACTTTTCTCAAACTGATCTAAAAAGGTTTTTTGGTATTTGTGAAAAGTAAACCAGTACTTAAAAGAAGTACTTGAATATCTTTTTGAAGACATTGCTAATATTGCGGTTTTCTTATCGTTAGAAATAAAGTATTTTTTAGATTTTCTCTTTTTAAAAGGTGCATCTTTTTTAAATTCTGCATTTAAAATGCTAATAATATTTGCATTAATTTCCAAAGTATTATCTGCTCGCTGTACCAATTTTTCATTTTTAATATTCACTATACAATTTTTAGCTTTAATTAAATCATCTATAATATTTAAAAATTGCTGATTATTTCTTTTGAAAAATACATATTCTATTATCTCCATTAATATTTTTTCATCAATCATTTCTTTAATTGATATTAAAAAGTCAATATTTGATTCATATACCATATCTAAAGAATTGTTTTTTATATCTTCTGATAGACATATGATTAGTGCATCACTCTTATCAGAATCATTCAAATATCTCAAATCTATATCATTTAATAGGAAACATATTTTACGTTCAAAATTACCAAATTTAATAATATAGTTATACTCTGAATCATATAAATGCTTAATATTTAAGCTATTAAATTTACTCTCAATTATTGCAATTCTACGCTGTAATTCATTTGTATTCACACTATCACTCCTTATTATTGTTAACTATCGTTCTTAACTCTTCAACTGAAAAAGGTGGTTTTCTTCGATGAATCATACTATGACAATTTGAACATAAAGGAACCAAATCATGAATTGGATCAATAAAATATGTATGCCCTATATCTGATACGGGTGTTATATGATGAACTTCTATAAAGTTTTTACCAATAATCCCATATGTTTTTTCAAAATCAAGTCCACAAACCGCACACTTATAACCATTAGCTTTCAAGCAAAGTTCTCTATTAATAGGATTCCTCTCATATTTAACAGAAACTACATACTTTTTATCTCCTTCTTCGAACCCTTCTATCGAGTAATCTGTAATTGATAAAAGCATACTACACACAAGAATAATGCTATTTATAATTTTTTCTTCCCGATTCTCTGTTTCTATATCATAATACGGTGCATTAGTATATTTTAAATAAAATTTATTCCATTTTTCATTATTTTTTAAAAAACTATCAAAATTACAATCAATATCATTAATTTTTAAAATTATATTGTCAACGCCCAATTCTTTCCAATATGAATTAAAAACTTTTCTTTTATTTTCGTCAGAAGAATTAAGGTTTTCTAAAAAATAATTGCCATATATATCCGGTTCGGCTTCGATTGTCATTCTCGTATTATCTTTAATTTTAACTCTAATAACAAATGAATCTTTATAAGAATCTTTAGGCTTTATTATATACTCCTCAAAATTTGATTCAATTTTTGTTACATCAAATCCAACAAGAAACGTACCTTCTAGACTACTTTTTATTAATCCTTCCATATTACTCACCATCTTCATCATTTGGATTAGAATCTGGCAAATCTGGATCAGGAAGATCTATAACTAATCTTTTAAGAATCCTTGACACTTGAATTCTCATATCTTCATATTGTTCACGTGTTTCCTCATTGTATGTTGATAATTCAGCTTCTGCCAAAGACCATAATAATGAATCCATTCCAACTATTAATGTGTTATTACCAATGTTAGGCGCATAAATTTTTTTATAATATTCATGTGATTGGTTAATTTGTACAGCATGATTATTTTCAACAATTGCTGGTTCCCAAAGCAATCCGCTCTCTATACTATTTACAGGAACGACATTATATTGTCCTGGCTTAGCTGCTGTTTGTATTTTTAATTTTCCAGTAAATGTTCCTTGTGAATTAGAAATAGCCACTGTTCCCTTAGACTCATCAATTACTTCTACTTTAGATCCTTCTAATGAACTTGCTTTTTCAGCAATATTATTGTTAGATGCGTCATGCGCTCCAGCTGCTGCTTTTTCTATTTGTTTGATTTGCCCTTTTCTATAAATATTTTCTGCTTCACGTTTTGGCGCAGGCAAAAATTGAGTTTTAATATATTCATATATTTCGTTATCTAAACTAATTCTAGATTTTTTAATATCTACTTTAAATGCGTCATCTAATTCATGATTAAATGAAAAACTAACACGTAATAATGATATATGTGGATCCTTAATAAACATATCTAACCATCCACCAAAATATATTAAACGGTTCTCTCTATAAATATAAAATCCTTCATTATCGTTATTGATTCTAGCCTCTGACTTTGCCTCCGATGATGAAAACTCTTCAACTCTTGGAAGTAAATATGCCTCTATTTTAAAACTCGACTTAGTTCCATCAGGTAATTCTACAGGAACAGTCTCAGACGAAATACACTTTGTAAATTCTTCTTTTGTGCAAAATGGATCCCATGGTTTTACTTTTTTATCATTCAAATATAATTCAATTGTTGAACATTCATCTTTATATTTTGGATCCAAATATCGTTGATACACCATAGCAAAATGATGATATAAATTATCTATTATTTTTTCAAATGCTTTGTTTTGTGCAGATTTAACTTGATAAGTTTTTGAAAATAATCTATCAACTTTATCCCATATAACTAATGTACCATTACTGCCGTTAGTTACTTCTTCTAATAAATCAATTTCATCTGGATTTATTTCTGGCTGCAATAATTGCCACTTATTAATTCTACATATTTCATCTAAATCCCATTGGACTTTATGATAGTCTGAATCACCAGTTCCCTTTGATAATAATGACAAACTTCTGCAAAATGCTGTTGAAGCTGTCTTTAAGCCTAAGCCAAATTTTCCTAAACTGCTAGGATCAACTCTTTCTAGTGAGCCATATCTCATAGCGTTCTTTAAGCCTTCAAAGTTCATTCCACATCCGTTATCTGCAACGTAAACATTAATACTTCCATCCGGATTTAAATTAACACTTACTTTAACTAATTTTGCTCCTGCCGCAATTGAGTTATCGACAATATCTGCCATTGCTGTATTAAAATCATACCCTGTATCTCTTAATCCTTCCATTACTCTCGCAGGATCTGGTTCTAATATTATTTCTTCAATTTCTTCTTTTTCCATTTTTTCCTCCTATATTTTTATAGATCTCCATCCAGAGCCTAATTTAATTACAAATTCATTATCTTCATCTGATGGTGTATTTTCAGCTTTTTCAAATCCTATATGCCTTACACCATTATTGTCTATTTCAAACCATATTGAATCACCAGAAACAATTTGTTTTTCTTTTATATAATCTGTTACACAAGTTAATCTGTGTTCATTATGAGCTCTTTGTCTATCTTTTCCAAAGAATACATCATTATAATAAATGTACTGAAATTTCCATGCAACTTTGTTTTCATCATAAAAAACTACTTCAGTTCTTGGATTTAATTCCTTTATACCTAATTCTGGAAAAATACCAGATCTCGCAACATTAACTGGAATTGTTATGCCAGATTGATGTGAATGTGTTTCTCCAGTATCATTTCTTGTTAATGTTTTATAAATTCTAACTCTCATATTTATTCCTCCCTCCAATATGGTGTTATATTTAATGCCCTAATAAGATCCTTTTTATCTTCATCGGTTCCATCATTTCCTACAATAGCAGCAGAAGATATATCTCTTTTTAATTGTATTCGTTCATTCATTACTTCTTCAATTGTATTTGCATAAAACAGTCTATATACAAATACTGTCTTATTTTGACCTCTCCTATATGCTCTTGCGGATGCTTGATCCTCTATTGCTGGATTCCATTCTAAATTATAATGAATTACATTATTGGCGGCTGTGATATTTAATCCGGTTCCGGCTGCTCTTGGATTAAGTACTAAAATTGAACTACCTTCTATAGATGAAAATTTATCAATTATTTCCTGCCTATTAATTGGATTAACTGCACCATTAATATAACTAATAGGAACATTAAATCGTTCTTTCAAATCCTTCATAAATATTTCTATCATTTTATTAAATGATGTAAATATAATTACTTTTTCATTTTTAATAAATATTTCACTCAGTATTTCACATAATCTCGCATATTTATTACTTGTTTGAATAGGATCTTTGTTACTTATATTATTATTATATACCAAAGGATGTGTACAAAACATTCTTAAAGATTGAATCATATCTAAAGTAATACTTTTTAAATTACATACTTTTCTTTCGTTTTCGTAAAGTTTGGCTTCTTCATCAGTCATCAAAATTGGTTGTGGCACATCAATCCTTTCGGGCAAATCTTTTGCAACATCAATGGTTTTTCTCCTAATCATTAGCGGCCTAATCAATGAATCAATATCATAGCCCGAAGCAATCGTATCTTCAAAAGTATTCTCAAAACTACTTAATGTTCCTAAATACCCTGGCATAACGAAATCAAATATAGACCATATATCAGTAACATGATTTTCAAATGGCGTTCCAGTTACTGCAATACCTATATTTTTATTTACACTTTTAATAGTTTTAGTACGCAATGCATACGGATTTTTAATATTTTGAGCTTCATCTAAAATAACTAAATCCCATTTAATCATATTGATCATTGATAAATCAGTATTAACATTAGAATATGAAACAATGATAACGTCATATTTTAACAATTCACCGTAATATCCAGTCCTTCTAGATCCTTGGTGAATGTAGGTTGTCAATTTGGGATAGAATTTTTCAATCTCTCTTCTCCAATTTTCTAATAATGAAACCGGTGCAACTACTAAAAAGTGTGAATTATTATTTCTTTCGTGAATATATCCAATTAATGCAATAATCTGTAATGTTTTTCCTAATCCCATTTCATCAGCAAGTACACAACCACAGTTATTGCTAACCATGAATTTCAACCAATTAAAACCAGCTTCTTGGTATGTAAACAAATCTGCATTTAAATTAATTAATTGGGACTTTGTTTTACTTTTTGTTAATTCATCTAGTTTATCAATAATATAATCATCAAATTCTATATTATTTTCTCTCAATTCTTTTGATAAATAAATATATTCTTCGTAATTAATTGGATTATTTAATTTAACATTACATTTTTTAATAAGTTCATTAACGGAAGTAATATCAAAATTAATATAGTAAAATCTGTTCTCAATGATTATATAATCACAATAAACATTATCATGAGTTTGAATATTATATTCTCTAGTTCCCTTTATTGCATAGCAATTAACCACTATATTACTATTAACTACTTCGATTTTAAGTCTAGCATTTAATCCTATTTTTGAAAATGAGATATTATTAGGGTTTTCAACAATATAATTATCAATTCTTATTTTGTTAGATGAAACAAAGCCATATAATTCATCAGCAGTTAAGTAATATTTTTTGCCTTCAAAATAAGTAATTAAAATTGAGTTCTCATTAATAACCTTATTATTCACCGTTCCATTTGCCCTTTCTATATTTTTCAATATATTCAAAAATATTATTAGCCACTTTATAAATAACATCAACTGTTACAGCATTTCCAAATTGTTTATAAGCTTGTGTATCTGAAACGACTTGCTTCCAATCACTTGGAAATCCTTGTAATTTTCTACATTCGTTTGGTGTCAACTTTCTAATATTCGTCTTTTTGTTATCACAATATTTTTGATGATTCTTAATATCTGTAAAATAATTATCTTGGCTCGCTCTATGCATTTTGTGCATAGTTGCTGTTAAAGTCTTGCAAATTGGCTGATCAATTGTTGGCTTTACAATGTACCCTTTTGTTCCCTTGCCTAAAATAGTTCCAATCATGTTAGTACTAATAAAATACCTATCATCAACGTCATCGTCAAGCAAATCTTGAACTGTTAATTTAAGCTCTATAGGTTCTGGATAATTGAACTTTGCTGTTTTTTTAAAATATTTATTATTAAATGCTACAATTATAGCTCTATTTCTTCTTTGAGGTATCCCATAATCTGCCGAATTTAACACTTTATAATAAACAGTATATCCAAGTTCTTCTAATTCGCTCTTCATTCTATTAAATGTTTTTCCATTATCATGATTTAACAAGTTTTTGACATTTTCAAGAACAGCAACTTTTGTTTTATGCTTTTTTAATATTTCTTTAATTGTGAAAAACAGTGTTCCTCTTTCATCATCAAAACCTTTTAATTTTCCTAAAGTTGAAAATGGTTGACAAGGAAAGCCTCCAACTAGAATATCATGTGCTGGTATTTCATCTAAATGCTCATTTATATCTCCAAGTATAATGTGATCTCCTATATTTGCTTTATATGTTTGAACACAATATTTATCAAAATCATTAGCCCATATAATATCGAATCCAGCATTTGAAAATGCTAAGTCAAATCCTCCTATTCCTGCAAATAAACTAACAGTTTTATACTTATAATTTTCATGTTTAATTCTTTCCATTATTTTCACCTATAAAACTAACATTTTTGAGTATGGCAATAAGTACATCTACTACTATTGAATTACCACTTTGTTTCAAAGCTTGTGCTTTTGAAACAACAATTTTAAATGTGTCTGGAAAGCCCATAAGCCTATATGTTTCTCTAACAGTTAATGCTCTAATTCTACCATTTGTCGTAACATAATTGTTTACACTTGCTCTATGACTATTTCCTTGTGTAGATAATAGTGCCCTTGCAATCGACAAATCTATTTCAGCATCATGATGCATAAAATTCTTTGTTCCAGGAGATAGAACATATTTTTTTAATTTTTCAGATAAATAGTATTTTTCATCTGGCAATTCTCCTACTTTCTCAGTAATTATTAATTTGCCATCTTTATTAATTAAATTCCCATACTTGGTATTTTCAATCAAAAAATCTTGCATCGTATATTTTAGTTTTCTTGCCCTAGGAAATTTGAAATTATCATAATCCTTTTTGTCCTTGAAGCCGACAACATATAATCTTCTTCTACCTTGGGGTATTCCATAATCTTTTGCATTTAATATTTTCCATTTGTAATAATATCCTAACTCATTAAAACTGTTTTGCATTACTTTCCATGTATTACCTTTATCATGTGTTAATACGCCGTATACATTTTCATATATAAACATTTTGGGTTTTATTTCATTAACTAGTCTGGCATATTCATAGAATAGCGTTCCTCTAGCATCCTCAAAGCCTCCACGTGCTCCAGCAATTGAGAAACTTTGACAAGGAGATCCCCCAACAAATAAATCTATATTATTTTTGAAATCTGTACCATCTAATAACTTGACATCATTAAAAAACATATCGTTTTTTACTTTATAATTTGCTAGATACGCATCTTTAACAAAATTGTGCTTTCTAGATAAGTTATAATAAAGATTATCAACATAATCTCTTTTTTGTTCAACCGTTTTCATCTTTTTTATTTTTTTTAATTCTGCATCATGATCAATACTTATTTCAACATCACCATTATCACATGCAAATACCAGTTCATATGGGATATTCATTCTTTCAAGTGCTTGTTCAATTGCTCCAATTCCGCTAAACACTGTAGCTAGTTTTATCATATTAACCCTCCAAATTGACCTGCGTCTATATTAATTATAACACAAAAATTGACCTGCGTATCATTTTATTTACTAAATATTAATTTTTTTGTTTTTATGTAAATTTAATCAAAAGGTACGCAGAAGGTACGGAAAAAGTACGGATTAGGACTATTGAAAGGAATGTTAGCTTTTTATATAATGGTAATATAGGAAATTAAACTATAATGTTAGCAAAATGTACGGAAAATGTTGGAAAAATGTCGGCAAAATATTGGAAAAATGTCGGAAAAAAAGACAAAAAAAGGACAAAAAATGTCGGGAAAAAAGCCGAAAAAAAGACTTCCATTTTTAATTTTGATGTGATAGAATGTGTATAATAAGAGATAAATATAGATGAAATAAGGGTTTTATATCAAAAACAACCCCCTAAACCATCCCCTAAACAACACGAAATTCACCTGGTAAATGGGCTTTCATTTTTTTATTAATTATGTTAAATTAAGTATAATAAGAAAAAATATTCGAAGAAGATGGAATTACATCTTCTTTTTGTTTGACCACCAAAGGAGGATTGATTATTATGTAAAATTAGATTTATGGACTTAATATATCCATTATAATTTATTTAAATATAAGGAAATTAATTAAAATAATGTCCACGCTAGTGGCTCAATTTTGCAAGTGCAAAATAAGTTTAATATCACTCTAAAGTCTTATGTAATAAGGCTTTTTTTGCTGTGTTGATATCAATCTCTTATGCTCTTCTATTAATTTTAATAATAATTTATGATTTGGTGGTCAGAATGTAGCCACATCGTGGATAAGAAAGGAGGTTATAAGTTATGACAAAAATAAAAAAACATATATCTATTCCAAGTGATATAGATATCATGATTTTAAACTATGCAAGAAAATGTAATATTTCATTTTCAGAAGCTGTTGTTCAATTAGTATCATCTGGAATTAATAATCTAGAAATGACAAAAGTATTTGAAAAGAATAATGCATTACTAGATAAGTTATATTCAAAATCATACTACTCTACCGCTTTACTTGAACAAATATATTCTGATTTTGAATGGGATAAAGTTACTAATCCAAATGAAAGTAAAGCATTGAATAAATTTAAATCAAAATTTAGCAAATATAAATACGATGATTAAGGAGGTGAATTTATATGCATAAATTTGTTTTAAGACTAGGAAAAGATATATTTGACTTAGCTAAAGTTGAAGCAAATTCTAGAGGAATAAGTATTAATGATTTTATAGTATACTGTTTAGAAATTGCTATGGCTGAATATATGAATGAATCTGCTGAAGCATTTAAAGATGTGGTTAAAGATAAAGCAATACAAAGAGAAAGGAAAAAGATGAAGAATGAGCAAGAATCATGGAAAACTATATTATGATTTATTGGATGATAATTTGAGTAAAAGTGCTATTGTATTTTTTACTCTACTACTCTCTAATTCAAATCAAAAAGGATATGCTTTTGGATCTAATAAATATTATGCTGATAAATTAAAATGTTCCACTAGAACAATATCTACTTTAATTAGAGTATTAATTGATAAAGGATATATAACAGTTGAGAATCCAAAAAGTTTTAGAAGAAAAATATTCATTAGAAATAAATTTCTAACATAATAGAATATTATTTCTTACAATATAGATATAATATACTAACATAATAAATAAAGATAATATATAAATATAATAGTTATACAAAGGCCTTAGTAAAAGGTAAAGGAGGTTTCGGTATGAAAGATTTAGTAGACTATATAAAATTTCATGGATATATTACTAGTATTAGAGATAAAGTTGATAAAGATTATATTTGGTTTGATATATGCCAAAAAGAATTATACAAAGATAAGAATGGTGAGGATAAGAATAACTTATCCTTTTTTAGTGCAAGAATGTATATTGAATATTCTTACAAAATAGATTTAAGAGTTGGAAAAGATGTTTATGTTGAAGGTATTCCAAAAGGCTATATTGATAAAAATAGTCATAGGCAAAACTATATTCATGTTTTAAAAATTAATGAAATTGAAGTAAAAAAAGAACCACCACTATATGGTGATGGATATTGGAATGGACAGAAGATTTCAAATGAGGAAGCTTCGCCAGAAGAACAAGCAGAAATACAATTAATAATAGATAGTTTTAAATAAGGGAGGTTTTAATTATGAGTGCTG
>JAEEGL010523241.1_pt1 | contig 13789 bp, 15 predicted proteins | sample 9134231 | NCBI WGS metagenome assembly JAEEGL01 (sample SAMN16246548, study PRJNA631951) | gut metagenome | biome: gut microbiome; feature: rumen; material: fiber-attached | host: Bos | place: Iran: Karaj | collected 2018-10 | reverse complement strand
GTGGGCATAAAGGTTGTTATTTTTGAAAGATGTGGATGACCACTGATTACAAAACCTTTCTGCATCAAGCTGCAGTATCTGTTCAATCACAAATCTCATCGACTCTATCTTAACCGGAAGAGGAGCACCAGCAACAGAGGAATGGTTGATTACTATGTTCTTTGCACATGACATCACATTGGGGTCGGGGATATTAGGGATAGCTTCCTCTATTGAAGAATATTTTCCATCATCTACCGCCTGTTTTGCTCTCTTGGCACGTTCCTCTTCCTTGAAATTGTCAATCTTTAACTTCCAATAAATAGACTGAGCATCAAGGTCTGCTTTCTTTTTTCTCATTAGATTTCCTCCATCGTTCTGCCTTCGTAGTAACTTATCGCATCAATAACTGTCTCGGAAAGTTCTTTGTAACCGCCACCGAGTTTGCTTGCAAATATTGCCCTGCGAATCTGAGCTGCATGGGCTAATTTAACATCAGAAGTGTCGTGATGCTTAGGGGAGAGCATTTCTCCCCTTTTTAAAAGCTCAAATATATGATAGAATGGGCGTAGGAGGTGCAGGTATGGACAAGGCACTTGACCGGGTACGTTTGCATACGGTTAACGAATTAAAACAGAATCTTAAAACTGATTTGGCAGGGGTTATCCTTTTTGGCTCTTACGCAAGGGGAGACTACAACGACGATTCCGACGTAGATGTAGCCGTACTTACCAACTCCGCCAGAGATTATCTGGGGAAACTAACCGACATATCATGCGATGCTATGTACAACGAAAACATGGTACTCAACTTTGTTTGCATACCAAAGACCGCTTTTGAACAGAAAAAAGAGTGGTACCCCTTTTATAGAAACATTTGGAAAGAGGGGGTGAAGTGGTATGGAAACTAGTGAGATTATAAGTTTGGCCAAGTTGAGGCTTGAAAGAGCAAAGGAACTGCTTGATGAAGCAGAAATGCTTTTGGAAAAAGAGGGATACAAATCAGCCAATAACAGGGCTTTTTACTCCATGGAAAAATCCGTAAAGGCTTTGCTTGCCCTCAAAGAAAAGGACTCTAAAAGTCATGTGGGACTGTTAAAGATGTTTCACAACGACTACGTTCACGAAACCTGCGTGTTTACAAAAGAAGAATATGCTAAATTCCAAAACGCAGGAACCATTCGCAGTGCTTCAGACTATGATGATTTCTATGTTTGTAGTAAGGAAGATTGCATTAGGACTGTAGAGGATGCAAGGTACTATTACCAAAAAGCATCAGATTATGTTGCTGAATATATAACTTCCAAATAAGCAAAGGCCGAGGACAATATCCTCGGTCTCTGTTGTTAAAGGGGAATTAGTTAAACTCTTGCAACTTACGGTTTTTGATAGCTATTGCTTTTTTATAGCCTTATGGCTTTCTATACTTTTTCTTCTGCATTCATCTTGGCTTTGTTTACCTGCGTTTACATATTCGAGTGCAGATTTGTCACCTTTCATAGGAAACATTGATGATTTTCTTAATTTCAAACGCTCCATCTCCAACAATTACACCGGTGTCACCGCACATATTACCAAATGCGGAAACTACTTCTCTGCTTTCTAGGACAAGGGCTTAAGTATTACCACCACACTTGTTTTATGCAAAGTGTCCTACATTTTATAACAAGGTATCCTATTTATTTAAGTTAGGTGTCCTAAATATCACTGCAAAATGTCCTACTTTGTTTTTTGGAACTCTCTAAAATAAAGGTTTTCATGCCTGTTAAGTATTCCTAATTCTTTAATTATGTTATTAATTTAAAGATGGGTCGTCGTGGGAGTACCCACTACTCCCCATCAATGTTTTTATTTACTTTATTATTTCCGTAAAAATATACGGGAATGGAAGAAAAAATAAGAGCTGTCAAGGGATTACTATGTGTTACTTAAAAGGCCTATATCTTTTGCTAATAGTTGGAATATCAGCATAGGAATTATCCGACAGCTCTTTTTTGTATTACATTTTAATACCTTTTGCTTGGATAGGATTTTCCTGATATAACTCAAATCTCTCCCACAGCCCCAGACTCTTTATGAATTCAACTGTTTTATCACGGATTAAATCAACTTTTTTGTTAGCTGCATCATTTACGGTTTTGTCAAATTCTATCTTTTCTTTTTGATATCTCTCGTAAGCTTTGCTATAGGCTTTCATGGATTCTGCAGCAGCCTTTAGGTCACGCTCAGCTCTCTCTATTTTAGGGAGGTCTTCTTTGTATTTCTGTTCTATCGTTTCGAGCTCCTCAAGACGTCCCGTATTAATTATTGTTTTACTTAACGGTAAGTTTTTTGTTCGCTCAAGTTCTATCCTGAGTTTTTCTACCTCTTTGGTTAGATAGTCTACCCTTTTTGCTTGTGCAACACTTTCCTCACGCTGCACTTTCAGCATCTGTTCTACTTTGAACTGTGAGCCTTTACCATTTCCGATTTTGCATTCTATGCCCATTTCTGCCATCCGCTGTTCTAGCACCATATTTAGTGTGTGGAGAAATGCCTTTCCGAATCTACCGCAGTTCATTCCAACTGGCTTTTCGTTTTCGTCTATTTTTCGATTTAATTCTCCCTTTAGGTTAGCGGGGCGGGGTGGCAGCTTATTACCAGCGGCTTTTGAAGCATCTTTCTTAGCCTCGTAGTCCTTCTTAAGATGCTCATAGTCTCTCACATAAGAGGAGGGGAGAAATGCGAAATGCATGTGTGGTGTAGATTCGTCCATGTGAACCACCGCATAAAGAACATCATCCTCTTTTATTCCAGCAGCTATCATCATGGCTTTTGCGGCTACATCAAAGAACAGCTTTGGGTCTCCCTCATATGTTGTTGGCATAGTGATGATAACGGAGCAGGCAACTGCATCTTTTCTTGCCGTTTTACCGGTCTTTTCCTCAATCAGCTTTCTTATCTTCTTGGATTTGTCATGCTCACCCTTCTTGTGTCGCATACAGTTGTTCAAGAAGAGCATAAAATTGTCTTTTGTCTTACTGTAATCAATCAGAGCCTTTGGCTCGATATTCGGGTCGTACTTGTCATACCCCGGTATTGTCCTGATTGCCTCGTCAAACAATCCGCATATCCTCGATAATGAAAATGTGTCAAACGTCGGCATGGTCTGTTACCTCCTTTGCGCCAGGTCCGAACTGATTTGGTTCAGCTGCTGTATCATTAAATTCGGTTAGTTTTTTAATATTTATGTATGTGTCCTTTTTTATGAATTTACGCATGCTTGTATGTGTATTTATTTTTCCATAGAGGACACCCTCAGCGTTCCTTCATTGCTCACTTTAGGCTCGAAATCCCCCTTCCTGGTCGGTTTAAGAGAGAAGGGCATTGGTGCGTTTTTTACGAGAAAGAGTATCTGCTTGGATAATAAGTTCTAAGGCAAGGTAGAACTTGCTGTCACAAATTCTTGTTTGGTTCACACAAATCTATTCCCTAAGGCTAAGAGAGGAACGGACTGATTCCGTCCCTCTCCTGAGTATGTCAATATACTTCTTTATCGCGTCTGACTTGGATGACATAGGTTTCTCTTTCACCATAGTCATTTACCTCGCTGATAACATACTCGACGACGTTCCTTGTTATTCCGAGCGACTCCATAAGATTCCAGTAGCTTCCTGTCATCTTTTCCTGCTGTACCACGTCTATTTTTTCTTCCATTTCCGTGTCCTCCTTTTACCTATGTGCCCCTGTGGCTACTTTCTTTACAGCATCTGCAACAATTTCGGCATTTTCCTTGCTTTTCTGTGCACATTCATATCCGGTTATCTGTAGTGTCTTTCCATCAACATGATAGGCGCGATTTGATAACACTTCCTCCGGTCTGAGCTCACATCCATTAATCTCAGTTATCATCTCTTTTGTCTGCTCAGGGGTCAGCGTATCTGCCTTTACTGCTATCGTTTCATGGATTGAACTGGGCAAAATGAGATAGTCTTCACCGTCGAACTTTTCAGCTACTTGTTTGCGGAGTTCTCTGTCAAAAAAGATTCCGGCTGCTCCGTGTACTTTATTTTCATTTGTGATGACATACATGCCCTGTTCCTGAGGAAACATATCTTCGGCCTCGGCATAGGGCATTCCCATCATGTCGGCTATCATCTGCCCCATGTTGGTGATATGGTAGCCTTCATTCCTTATATTTGATGCACCATAGTCCAGAATCTCCTTCGGTGTATATCCAAGATGCTTAGCCAGTCCATCATTTATGACACAAGAAGCTCCGTTGCCAAGCTGATAACGTGCAATCCCAGCCAAATCATCTGCAACCAGATTATGGGGAACACTCTTTAGCATCTCCTCATTTTGGGTTGCATTAATGACTTCCAAGGTTATCCTGGAGAGGTCCGGATTGTCGAACTGCTTTGTCATATCCTTAATGTCCTCAAATCTCTTTTCCCCGAGTTCTTCCTCAAAGAAAGAGGAAATCTTCTTTGCTTCTTCTTCTATGGTTGTCTCGCCGTTTTCAATAGCACTAACGCTTCCATCAATGAAACAGCGGGCTTGCACCCCGTCTTTTTCGACGGAGATAGCCGGATATTCAGCCTCGTTGTTCTTGACTGCGGTCACAAGCTCTGTATGGGCTTCGGGCTGTGAAGCCTTTATGATAGCTCCTACGGCTTTTACAATATCTCTTGCGATATCGTAGCCAAGCCGTGCCCCCATTATCATTGTATTTAATTCGTCTGCCATAATTCATTTCCTCCATATTAAGATTACAGTTATAAAGTAACTTCTCCCCACCCTCTTTTTATTGCAACTTTTTTTCCCGTTTTATTTCTTTTGTGCCTCGCGACTTTCCTTCACTTCCTGTAAGAGGGGTGCAAAATAACGGTCCTTGAATACGTAGACTTTCTCTAATCTGTTGTATCCGCTTTTTTCAGAAAGCAATACTATCTCATCTTCCCTGGGCAAGGTCAGGAGTTCCGATTCTGTCAGTATCTCTTCGTCAGTGAAGCTTGTACTGTCCTTGCGCTGATTTCCACTTCCTGAGGATGTAACACGTCTCTTCATGTATTTCCCGGCCATAGTACAGATTTCTCGGGCTTCTGCCGGGTCTCCACACGATAAATAATATTTGTATACCAAATTCTGGGCCATATCACGCGCGAGCTCTTTTCCTATGTATTCATTAAGCTGGCTGATGCTCTGCAAACAACATACACATGTCGCGCCTTTTGAACGGCAGTAAAGTCTTAAGGCTGGTGCCAGTAATTCTATTGACCCCTCTACGCCAGCATACAGGCTTCCAAGCTCTTCGAAAAAAAGACCTATATAGTTACGTGTTGGTTCCATGTCATGCTCAGGCAAGCCAGAAAGCCAATGAAGCACACTATTTATCAGTAAAACTATATAATTACTCCACTGGGTCATTTTCTCCTCTGGCAAGGTGACGTACAGATTATATTTTAATAAGTCCGGCGGCGATGCTTTTCTCGGATTCTGCCCCAATGCCCATACAAGGCTCTGTGATGTGGCAAATTGTAATATATGATTGTTCATGGTCAGCGTTACGCTATAAAGGGTTTCCGGTGCCATTTTCGAAAAGCCTATTGCCGATGTATATGTTGCACTCCCAGGGACGGTATTTCTTACTATCTTCTGCACGATGCTCTCTATATCTTCTTCTTTTATTTTGGTGATTATCTCCGGCAAGGTATGCACTCCCTCATGGTGGTAAAAATATGTTCCACATGATGTCAAAAGCATTCTGGCGCTATCTGTCCAGACTTTATTATCGGAATGCGCTGGTGGTATCAAACTCTGTGAGACTACTTCCATAATCTCGTATACCTCACCTTCAGTCGATGTATCTGATAGTGCATAGAAGCAATCGAAACCATATGCCTTTCTGTCGACCGGGGATATGATGATTGAGTCCCCTCCAGGGTTGCGAGGCGAATATATATCCGACGGTTTCAAGCACTTATATTGAAGCTCCTCCTTGATATCAATCACGAAAAACCGACAGTTTTTTTTGTTTTCCGGATTCAAAAGTGTGCTCTGGATGATAGTTGCACTTTTTCCACTTCCTGAGGCCCCCTCTATAAGTATGCTTCCCGGCTCATCCACCCTTTTGCACACATACATGCCTTTGTATTTCCCAAAACAATAGCCCTGCGGTTTCTTATAGAGCAGACCCTGCTCAGGAGGAGGGCGCTTTGCGGCCTCCCTTCCATCTTGTTCGTTTATACGTCGTATATTCTTAGTGTTATCTATCCATATGATAAGCACAGGGATTATGCTCAACCCTATCATTGCCCACCATTCTGATGGCTCAGGGATATATAATAACTCATCGGGAGGTTTTCCCTTTATGTATGTCAATGCGACCCACTCCAGTAGGACTATCACCGGCATTATCGGTATCCCTGTTCCTAAAATCTTTCTAAAGAAACTTCTCTTTTTTCCTTTTTTCATCAGATTTCCTCTCCTTTTCTAATGTCAAACTTTAGGTAAAGGTTCCCATCATCCATGATGCCTTTCCCGCTGAATCCGTATTTACGAAGACTCTGCACCATCTTTTTGTCTATTTGGGAACCCACCGCAAGGATTATGGGCTTGTCGTATTCTTCCCCAATCCTCTCGAGCTCATTCAGCATTTCGAAAAGCGTATTCTCTTTTTCATAGCTCAACTCTGTTATTGTCAGTCCGTTCCATGTTTCATCGAAAAGAATCTTACTTTTGGCATCATCGTGCATGAGCTTATTTTGTATGTCATATTTGTCTAATTTGCTTATTTCCATTTTTTATTCCTCCTTGTTTCTCTTTAAAAATATTCTTGTTATAGCTGTTCTATAACATATGAAAAAAATTTCTAAAAAAACCCCTTTTTCTAATTCGCTATCCATATTCTTCACATATACCTTCTGAAATACAAAGCGGCTTAAGATGGGCTTTATTGGTTTCGACGTCGTGTGAAATCTTTTCCTACCTATCCATATATAGATACTAAAAAAGACTCCCCAAAACAGTTGTAAGTCTTTTTTTCATTTTCCAAAAATATTTTTCATTTCTATATATGGGTGGTAAAAGGGAGAATTATAGTTCCACAAAAATGGAAAATATTTTTTTTCATATATAAGTGAAAGAGGTAAGAATACTTGATAAGGAAGTCGCTGATAAAAAAGAAAAAAATTTTTTTTCATATGTATTTAGAACAACTTGAGTTAATTTTTTAAAATCGGTCTAAGGAGGGCCATATTTATGAAAGATTGCACTGAAAATAAAATTCTTAAACAGTTTCAGGACTATTTTCGCACGGGATATAGGCGCTATGGGGACCTGAGACCGCTGGTGAATTATATCATTCAGCATAAAGACGATATGTCGAAATTCTACTACGCTTGCTTCTTGGATTTCTGCGTATGTAAGCTTTCGTACCACATTTATGACGAAATGGATAGGGAAGACTCGCCTCTGTTTATTGAATACAGAAAGTGCCTTGGATGCGCAGATGACCGCTGCCTCGCATCTCTGGTGGAAGTTGATGGTTTTACCGAAAAAGAATTTACAAAATATTTCACCAAGGCAAATAAGCTCTGGAGAGAGTACGGTGAAAGCGCAATAAGTCATTTTATTATGATGTCGATGTAAGAAAATGGGTAAAGATTACAGAACTGTTAAAAAAGCGGGCAATGTAGTTCAGATGCCGGAAAAATATGCCATCATCACTCATCCCGATTATAAAAATGCTTTAGGACTCTATCCCGATGGTAAGGCTTATCTTTATTTTTTGGGGACAGATTTTGATGTTATTGACAACAATGTATTTTTTAGAGGTCGTCCCTTGACGGTATCGAATCTTAAAGATGTCTCGGCGCTAAATATTCCTGAATCGATTGACCTTCCGTTGCTACGTGTGTTTTATAGTATTTTTCTTAATTGTCAGCTTAAGAGGATTGTTATTTATCTGCCGGAACTTTGTAGATTTATGGGCAAGAATAACGCGAGTGTCAACGAAATTAATGGAATAATTGAGGCTTTGAGCCGTTTCAATCAAGTGGTGGGAATTATAGATGGGAAGGTTTTGCCAGTGATATTCGTTGAGGATTATTGCAAAGAGAAGAACACAATTACTGTATCTTCCCCATATATGCTTCAGCTCATCGTCACTTTGATGGCTCTGAAAACAAAAAAGCCGAGCCATTCGTTTCTTATAAAACCTGATATTAGAAACGAGAGGAATAAGCGGGCAATTGAGATGGTTCACATTTTAATTGTTTTGATAGAGGAAGCGGGTAATCATTCAGCTCATATAAGAGCAAGTAATCTTGTAAACCGCAATCCGCTTCTGAAATGTGCGCTAGACCGAGCTGCCCCGGCAGATAAGAATAAACTTTTACGGAGAACTTTTTCTAAAGCGTGGGAGTTGATTAAAACTCGTACGGACATATTGCAAAAGTACAAGGATTTCAATATGCCGGATAGTATACCGACAATGAGTAAACTCAACGTAGTTTACGAGTTTACTCATAAAGGAAAATCCAAATAATGCAAGTTGTCCTAATTATTCTAGCAAGCTGTCCTATATTTTTTAACAAAGTGTCCCATAAATTATAGCGAGTTTTCCTAATTATTCTAGCAAGCTGTCCTGCTTCATATTAATGGTGCCCTTTAATAATGAGGCTTTTAGACACTTAAACCGGCGTTAATACTTTAATCATCTAATGATTTAATTTGGGCGACTGTCTTTTAGTCGCACCATAATTTTTATTTACTTTATTATTTCCGTAAAAATGTTACGGGAATGGAAGAAAAAAGGAGACCAGTATGAATTCATATAAAAATGATTTAAAGAGCATTAATATGGCAGATTATGTCCGTAATCATATGCCTGAGGATGCCAAAAGCTTTTATGATAGTTCAAAGCTTAAGACTGGTTTTATTAATCTTGATAATATCACAAGTCTTTATCCCGGGCTTACTGTTTTAGGAGCGATATCATCGCTTGGTAAGAGTACTTTTGTGCTTCAGATAATCGACTATCTGGCTTATAATGGCCAAAATGTTATTCTTTTCTCCCTTGAACAAACTGCCTTGGAATTGGCAGCAAAGAGCCTTTCGCGTATGTCTTGGCGGAGAAATGCCGCAACGGCTTTAACATCACTTGAAATACGTAATCCGAATATGCTGGATAAGATAAGGGATTTATTAAATATGTATGTTCAAATAGCTGCCAATATTACCGTTGTGGAAGGTGGCTTAGGAGTTACCATCAACGATATTGAAGAATTTGTTGAGAATTACATCTATACAAACGGTACTAAACCGGTCGTCGTTATTGATTATTTGCAGATTATTTTGGCATATAAAATGTCTACCAAAGAAGCGGTTGATTTACATGTCAGAAGGCTGAAGCAACTTCAAATGAAACATAATCTTGTTTTGATAGTTGTTTCTTCTTTTAATCGTCAGAACTATATGACTCAGATTGACTATGAGTCGTTCAAGGAGTCCGGCGGTATTGAGTACACCGCAGACGTCGTTTGGGGTCTGCAACTTCAAGCGATTCATAATGATATTTTTAACGAACAACACAAGCTGAATGAAAAACGAGAAATCCTTAAAGAAGCTAAGGCTTCATACCCCAGAAAGATAGAACTGGTCTGCCTTAAAAATCGCTTTGGCGTTAGTTCTTACTCGTGTAATTTTTATTATTATTCCCGATATGATGTTTTTGAGGCAGACACTACTGGCTTAGACATGAACAACGGTTTCATGAATGTTACTAAGGAACAGCAGATGAAACTTGATGATTTATTCATCAATGCGGAGGTATAAAAAAATGAAATCTTTTTCTAAAGAACAGCTTCGGGAAGCGCGTATGGCGGACCTTTCTGAGTATTTGAAAGCGAATCATAGTGATTACATAAAGAGACTGGGTGGGAGTATCGTTTTAAGGGATAATGAGAGCCTTCCCATTAAAAATGGTTATTCCGGTTATTATGATTTTGCGACCGGTGAACACGGTAATAGTGTTGATTTCCTTGTGCGCCATTTGGGATACGAATTGGATGAAGCTGTATTTGCATTATGTGAAGATGTGACATCAGTGAAGAGATATGAGGAAGTCAGGGGTATTCCTCCTGAATTCCCACCACCCCTCAAGGGTAAATTCAGACATCTCTTTGCTTATCTCATGAAGCGTGGAATTACGGTGGATACAATACAGATGCTTATTGATATGGGGCTGCTGTATCAGGAAGAACTTCATAATAATATTGTTTTTGTGAATGAAGAACGTGATTGGGCTGAGTTAAGGGGTACATATGATTTGGGGCCTACATCTTTTCATGGAGTAGTCAAGAACTGCAGACATGACGGGTACTGGGCCTTCCAATCTGGTGATGACCCGGAGACCGCATATATTTGTGAAGCTGCTATAGATGCCATCTCGCTATATGAGCTTCATCGAATTAATGGTATCAATCAAGACGCATTATACATCTCAATCGGTGGTGTCATGAAACAGCCGGCGATTGACAGGATTAAAAATCAAATGATAGCTGTATTAGCGGTAGACAATGATACTGCTGGAGAAGAGTGTAGACAGAGGAATACAGATATAGAGTTTATAGTACCTATTCACAAGGATTGGAATGAAGACCTTATTTTTTCTTCCATCCCCGTGGTTTAAAGAAAGGAGACTTATAATGAGTAAGTTAATTAGTTTAGATACATCTACAACATGTACTGGTATGGCTGTTTTTGTGGATGATAAGCTTGTTAAGGTTGAGAAGTTAATAACTCCAGACTGTATTGATGGTTGGACGAAGAGGCTTGACTGGATGGGAAAAACCATAATAGAAAGGGTCTATGCGGAAAAACCTAATGTAATTGCTGTAGAGGCGATGGTTGTTGGTAATACTAATACCACAAGAATGTTATCGGAAGTTGTTGGTATTGCCAGAAGTGCTGCAATTATGGTAAATGCGGATTTCTTTGAATACAATCCTAGCGTTTGGAGAAAAGCATGCCTCGATGAAGGCGAAATTTCGCCTGAATCTTTGGCTGGGAAGAAATTTATTAGGGATGATTGGAAAAACTGGTCGTTGGAGAGGGTTAATCTGCGTTATGTCAAAACTGTCACTAACGATGTAGCCGATGCCGTTCTGATTGGTGTTGCACATATAAATAGTTCTCATAGATGATTAATCCGCCAAGGGTAGTGTTTCTTCTCTTGGCGGATTGCTTCTTTATTTGTTATGTGCTGATTGAGCAGCTTGGCCTTGGATTTTCATGCGTATTTCCCGTACCCAATTGATAATGGTTACCCTGGTGACACCATATTCATTTGCAAGTTCTTCCTGCGTGTTTTTTCCAGACATCCACCGTTTATAAACGTCTTCTTTTATTCTTTCTTTTTCTGCGCTTTTTTCTTTGTATATGGCTTTGAGTTTTATATAGTACTGATGTAAGCGTTTTTTGCTCTTTTCGCTTATGATACGTTTGAGGTCTGATTTTGGATAGCCGATTAACTGTGAAACTTCTTCGGGGTTTGCACCATTCAAAACTAATTGAATCGCTTTATCCTCCACATCGGTGCCGCGGAAGGTTAACTCCATAATACCTTGACTTCGGAGAATCTCTGTTTCAGTTTTGCTTAATTTGAGATAACGAATAAGGTCTGAGGTGGAAATACCCCTACTGGCAAGTGCAAAAGCTTTCCTCATAACTCCTATCCTATTTGGAGCTAATCCGTCAGGAAATACTAAGTGGCTTGAAGTCTTATTAATATCTACTGGTTTTCTCCATAAACCAAACTCCCAATATACCTCTTCTTCAGCTGTTGTTTTTTCTTCCATTTCCGTAGATTCTTTTAATCTCCTGCTTATTTCTCCACCACGTATTCTTTTTGCTTCTTTTGTATTAAACCTTAAATGCCGGGGATTAGACAAAGTCTTTCCGGTATATCTGACAGTAATTTCAAGCATGTCTTTTTTTATACAAGATAGTGGAACCTCAAAGAAATCGGCCAGTTCGATATCCGTTATATTGTATCTTTCCAATAACGTTATCTCAATTCTCTGTCTGTTCTTAATTATATTTTTTACTATTTCTGCATCTGTCATATTCATGTCACTAAACATCCTATAAATATCGCAACTCTGAGCAAAACATTTATTTACTTAAATATCTTTTTGCATATATCTAGTATATATAGAATATAACATAAAACATTAAAAAAGTAAAAAAATATTTTTCATATGTCCATAGCACGAACTCACACATGGTGTGTGAGGGGATGGCCTTGGAGGAAAAATAATGATTTCCAAAACTAATGCTATGCAGAACCTGAATGCCACATTGCTCGGAATGCTCATAAGTGATAGAATAACGATGAGCGATGTCTTGAATTCCTCACAGGAGGAGTTAATGAAAACAGTAATTGATGGGGTTCACAGATTTAAAATCTCTGCACCCAGGAAAGGAGCAATTGACGGCCGTTGGTATACTTATGTTCCGGACGAGACAAAACCTGACGGCAGAAGAAGAATAGCAAAAAACAGTAAGACGGAGTTGTATAATTTTTTGATTGGGTTTTATGGGCTTAGCAAGGATGCAAGCAATGCCCATATGTCATTTGAGGAACTGTTTAAAGAATGGGTTGATTATAAAAAAGGCTTTTTGGATGCTCCCAATACAAAAAAGAGGCTTTCACCTTCAACGATTCATCGCTATGAGACAGATTATAATAATCTTATTAAGGGAACGGAACTTGCGGATAAATGCGTTCTTGATATAACCAGTATAGACCTTGAGAGATGTTTAAAGGATATTATCAAGAACAATAAACTTCTGGAAAGAAGGGCGAGTAACCTTGTCGGGTATGTTTCAAGTGTTTATGATTATGCCACAAGAAAAAGGTTAATCACTACTAATGAGTTTATATATGTTGACAAAGCCCTTGTTTTGTCGTTCTCTATCTCAAAACCCAAGATGAACGCAGAGGAACGTGTACTTAACCGGACCCAAAGGAGAGCTTTGTTATCAGCTATATATAAATATGAAGAAACGCATCCGGGATACTTACCCAACTATGCGATTGAACTTGCGCTCTTGACTGGGATGAGAGTTGGTGAGATAGCTGTACTCAGGTGGTCGGACATTGATGAGAATGTTATTCACATTGACCACTCGGAGCACAGATGCGTTTATGACGACAAAGTGGTCTTTACAATAGGAGAGCCTAAGTCGAATAAGCACCGGGAGTTTCCGCTTAGCAAGCCTATCAAGGAATTACTTGAAAGAATCAAAGCTCAGGGTATCCGTTCTGAATTCATTTTCGCAGATGAAAACGGCATAAGGTATCAGGCTAACGCCATATCATGTGCTTGCAGAAACCGCTCATTCGAAGCAGGGCTGTCAAGGGTATCTGTTCATCAGATTAGAAGAACCGTTGCGAGTGAATTGAGAAAGGCCGGATATAGTGCCGCTATGGTATCCAATCTTTTGGGTCATCTTGAGAGGACAGAGGATGAATATTATATCTACGATACCTCTGAATTTGCCGAAAAACTTGAGGCTGCGAACAGTTTGTGCTCAAATGTGCTCAATTTTCCCACTAATTTTAGAAATAAAAAAATAGCGGGAAGCCAGCAAATATAGGCTTTCCACTATGTAACCTTGTAGCGGAGACGGAGGGATTCGAACCCTCGTGCCCCGGAGGGCAAACGCATTTCGAGTGCGCCCCGTTATGACCACTTCGATACGTCTCCATTATGAATTCGGTTTTACCGAAACAACAAAAGATATTGTAACTAATCTTTCGT
>JAEEGL015439550.1_pt1 | contig 13790 bp, 10 predicted proteins | sample 9134231 | NCBI WGS metagenome assembly JAEEGL01 (sample SAMN16246548, study PRJNA631951) | gut metagenome | biome: gut microbiome; feature: rumen; material: fiber-attached | host: Bos | place: Iran: Karaj | collected 2018-10 | reverse complement strand
TTTTGTTCTTTTCCACCAACAATAGCATTTAATTCAGCTAAGTCATTTGGAACAGTCCAATCTAGTGTGATATTAGTAAATGGTGCTTGAGTTCCCCATCTAGATGGAGTATTTACACCGTAAATAAATGATTGAATTCCTTGCTTAACATCGGCATAAGTTAATTTATCAACCTTAACAAATGGTGCTAAGTAAGTATCAAATGATGAGAAAGCTTGTGCTCCAGCCCATTCATTTTGTAAGATACCTAAGAAATTAACCATTTGATTGCATAATGTAGATAAGTGTTTTGCAGGACTACTAGTGATTTTACCAGGAATTCCTCCTAATCCTTCTTGAATTAATTGTTTTAAACTCCAACCAGCACAATATCCAGTAAGCATTGCTAAATCGTGAATGTGGAAATCACAATCATGATGAGCTTTTGCTATTTCTTTATCATATACTTCACTTAACCAATAGTTAGCTGTAATAGCTCCAGAATTGCTTAATATTAATCCACCTACAGAATAAGTAACTGTAGAATTTTCTTTTACACGCCAATCTGTAACATTGATATAACTATTAACTACTTGTTTATAATCTAAAATAGTAGATTGCATTGCTCTTTGTTTTTCATGTAATTTACGATATAAGATATATGCTTTAGCAACATCTGTATATCCTGCTTGAGATAATACAGATTCTACTTTATCTTGAATAATTTCTACATCAATAATATTATTTTTTATTTCCGGTTCAAAAGCTGCTGTTACTTTTAAAGCTAAAAAATCAACTACATTTTCATCATAGTTTACTTTTTCAGCTTCAAAAGCTTTAACAATTGCCTCTTTTATTTTTTCAATTTCAAATTGAATAACTTTTCCATCTCTTTTTCTTACTTTATACATTTTAAATTCCTCCCTATAAACCCCTTACTACAACATTGGGGTATTCTTTCTTCACTTTCTTTTCTATTTCTATTAATTCGTCTTTGGTAAAAGACTCTAATTTTTTATCAATTACATATTCGCTTTGTTCAAAATTTTGTAGATAAACCGGATGCTTTTTATCAAAGTATTTGCAGATTTCTAGGATTTTATCTAATGTATGAATATTCTTTATTATTGTTGTTCGAAATTCATACTCTACTTTTCCTTGTTTTAAAATCTCCATACTTTTTTTTATATTCGCAATGTTTACTTTGCATTTTGTAACTTCTTCATAATCTTCTAGTAAATTCTTGATATCCATCGCTACATAATCAACAAGTTTTTCTTCTATTAGTTGCTTTAATAAATTAGGATTACTACCATTTGTATCCAACTTTACTAATAATCCTAATTCTTTTACTCTTTTTATAAAGTTAGTCAAACCAATTTGAATTGTTGGTTCTCCTCCACTTATAACGATTCCATCTAGAATTTTTTTTCTTTGGTTCAAATACTCAAAAATCTCTTCTTCGGCAATCAATTCTTCATTCTTATGAGGAATTAATAAAGAGTTTTGACAATAGGAACAACAGAAGTTGCAACCTTGTGTAAAAATAATACATGCGATTTTTCCTGGGAAATCAAGAAGGGTTAATTTCTGAAATCCACTTATTTTCATTTCTCACCGACTCTCAATTTAACGTAACCCAAATCTGAATCCATTAATTCTTTTATGAGTTCAACTACTTTTTTGTTATTTGTCTTATTTGGAACAGATATAGTTGTATAACAACCTCCTGTAAATAAGCTTTGGACTTTTCCTAACTCATTATAATCGTGAATAAATTTAGCATTTGATATTAAATCATATTGATTATCATCTACTATTTTTTTATGAACACCATAGATTGATTTATCAATTCTTAATAAGTTTTTCCTTGCTAATTCAGAATTTGATTCAAACAAGGCAAAGTTTAATTTTGTTTCTTCACTAAATTGTTTCATTTTATTATTTAAATAAGTTAGTAATTCTATTAGGAGTTTATATTGTTCTGTAGCTCCTTGTTGGTATGCTAGAACACATTCTTTTAAACCAATTACTCCGACATTTAAAACTCCTGTTTTGATAATCTTTCTTATTTTCTGACCTTCTTCTAGTCTTTCATCTCCTAAAACATTGCCATTAAATAATGTTACATAGCTTTCTTTATTCTTATTACCTAATGTTTCAAAAGCAAGAACTAATTCATTTTTAGCTAAGTCTAATAACTGATCTAATTCTTCATAAAACTTTATACTTTGATTATTATTTAAATATCTTAATCCTAACCTTGCTAAATTAATTGAAGTACCTGCTACAATCATTCGACCATTACTTCTAGCTTCAGAATCATTGATATTTTCATAAATTCTCATACCATTGCTGAAATATTCAACATCATGATTTGATAAATTGTTAAAACTACTTTTTGGAAATGATAAAGAAATATTTTTATGGTTGATTATCAAACCAGCAATTTTTAAAAGAGTTTCTTCTTTTGTTTCAGGTATTATCTTAAATACTATATGAATATTATTTAAAGATTGATTATCTGTTAAATAGTCAATAACTTCTTTTCTAGTTATTGAACATATTTGACTATCTCTATATCCAATACTAATTGTAAATGTATTATTATTTGAATATGTTTGCCTTAAGATACCAAACAAACGATAGATTGTTGCGTTAATGAATTTATTTGTTGAATCTATTACATTATTTAAGACAGTTGTAAAAATATTTTTAACAAATTCATTAGCATTAAACATTTCAAAATCATCTAAGGATACATCTAAGTTGTTTAATCTATTAATTAATTCTTGAACTTTTTTATAATTAATTAATTCATATACACCAACTATTTTTAAATGATTTTCTAATTCTTTTTCAAAATGTTTTTTAAAATAATCTAAAAAGTATTGTTCTAATAAAGTATCTAAATTATTAATTCCTATCTCACAGCAAACTTCATTAGATGAATTAATAATATCTCCTACAAATTCATATAAGAATTCATCATCTGGTTTTACTTCTAATTTCAAATGAATATTAGGAATATAACCTAACGAGAAGTAATCTAAATAATGTACATATAAAGTTCCTTCTTCTAATGGTTTAAGAAACTTATTATCTAATACATATACTTTTGCGTATTCGGAAGAAATAATCTTGCCAAATTTGGTTAGTAAGTCTTGTGGAGTTGAACAAGAACTAATATTTTCACTCTCATTTTCTATCTTTTCAACTACCTTGACAAACTTATGTTGCTGTTTTTCACTAAATAATTTCCTAGATGCTGCTCTTCTTTGACGATAATCTCTAAAAGCTTCAAATACTTTGAGATATCCTAAGTCTTTTAAATGTGTTTCTATGATATCTTGAATATCTTCTACATTAATAGTTTTTCTATCTTTATAATTATTATTAATGTATTTTAAGACTACTTCAAAGACACGATATACTTGTTTTTCATCTACTTCGTCATATACTGCATCAAAAGCATTTTTAATAGCTAGTGCTACTTTAGAAGCGTTAAATTCTACTCTTTGTCCACTTCTTTTAACAACAACTAAATTTTCTAACACTTCATTCCACATGCCTAACCATCACCTCTTTTTTAGGCTAAATCAATAGTACCATCTAGGTTCTAATAACACAATAGTTTTTTTGATATTTTTTTCTAACTTTACATTTTCTTTTTTTGCTATTTTTTAAAAAATGGCTAAAAAAAACATAAATACGTATATTTATGAAAAAACTATTTATTATCACCTTTACTATTTATGTTTACATATATTATACGTTTATTTTTATTTTGCTTGATTTATTTGCATTTTTCCTTTATTTGTCAAGGCTTTTTAATATAAAAATATTATTTGAAGAATTATTCTTTTATAATTGTTTTTTATAATAGTCACTTTACATACACCTCTACTTTTATATATGTAATCAATTTGTTTTTTTTAGATATTTTTTTATTTGTATTAGAATTAATAAAATTAAACTCTACAAATTATAGTATAAAAAAACAATGACATTATTTGAATTATTTGAATTAATATGATATATAATGCCTAGTAAAAACGAGACGTAATGCCACTATTAAAATCATTAGATACTAGATTAGATGATATTTCTATTATCTTTAACTGATAATAATTATCTTTGGTATGTTATAATATAAAAGAGACGAATGATAAACGGAAACGGGATTAAAAAATTGTGTTGCCTTATTGCACAATAATGGGACAGATGTGTGATGCGGTATATGAATTATTATTCGCAACTATAGCATTTATATTATTTAAAAAGAAAATAAGCAATAAAATGGAAGTGAATAGTATATGAAGTTATTTATTGAGAATTATAAAAAATTATGGAAATATGCTAAAAGTAGTAGATGGTTAATTATTAGATGTATTGTCTATAATATATTGTTTATTGCTTTTAGAATTATAGCTCTTTTATTAAGTGCTAATTTGATAATAAAACTAACTGATAATGATATGAAAGCATTTTTCCTTACGGGATTAGTTATTTATATTATTAAACTTGCTCATAATGCAGATTATTATTTTTTGCGAGGATGTTATCAAAAGATTTATAAAAATCTATTTACTGGTTTACAATCTAAACTAAGTGAAGAGATTCTTACTATTAAGAAAGATTGTTTGGATAAGAATAGTTCTGGGCTATTTATCCAAAGAATTACAAATGATACCTCTGTACTTGCTACTCTATTTAATGATTTAATCTTTGTAGTAGGACAATTATTATCAGATGTAGGTGTTTTTATTACTATCTTTATATTAAATAAAATAGCTTTTATATATTTTATGTTTTGGACTACATTAATATTCATAATATCTTTAAATAAAGAAAAAAAATATGTATTAAAGGATAAAGAATTTAAAGAAGAAAATGAAAGAACAACTAGTTTTATTAGTGAGACTGTAAGAGGAGCAAAAGATATAAAAATATTAAATGCTTATGATAGTTTTAAAGATATATTAGATTCTAAAGTGGAAGTATTAAATCAAAAAAGATATATATTAGATGATACTTTTAGAAAATGGAGAAATATGCTTTTCTTCTTAACTCATACATTTAACTTTTTATTAATACCTTTATTAGCAATATTAATATATAATGGAGAAATGAAAATTGCAGTTGGAGTAATACTTTATAATTCGATGTCTAAAGTAAATGATTTTATTAATAATAGTAGTGATTTAATAAAAACTATTAAGGGATTTAATTTAGCTTGTGATAGAATTTTCTCTATCATGGATGAAGATAAATTCAGTAAAGAAAAGTTTGGAGATGTACATTTAGATAAAGTTGAGGGTGATTTTGAATTTCAAAATATTACTTTTTCTTATGATACTGACAGAAAAGTTTTAGATAACATGAGTTTTAAAGTAAATGCTAATGAGACTGTTGGATTTGTTGGGAAAAGTGGTGCTGGTAAGTCTACTATCTTCTCATTATTATGTAAATTATATGATAACTATACTGGTAAGATATTAATAGATGGGGTTGATATAAGAGAATTAGATAGAGATTCGTTAAGAGGTAATATTTCGGTTATTAGTCAAAATCCTTATGTTTTTAATATGAGTATTAAAGATAATCTAAAAATAATTAAGAAAAATCTAACAGATAAAGAAATGAAGGAAGCTTGTAGATTGGCTTGTTTAGATGATTTTATAGAATCTCTACCTAATAAATATGATTCTATTGTTGGTGAAGGTGGAGTTTTACTTTCTGGTGGACAAAAACAAAGGTTAGCAATTGCTAGAGCCTTAATACAAAAAACTGAGATTATTTTATTTGATGAAGCAACTAGTGCACTTGATAATGAAACACAAAAGAAAATACAGGAAGCTATTGATAATTTAAAAAGAGAATATACAATTATGATAATTGCTCATAGGTTCTCTACTATTTTAAATTGTGATAAGATATTCTTTGTTGAAAATGGTAAAGTAATTGATTCTGGAACACATGAAGAGTTACTAGAGCGTTGTAAGCAATATAAAAATCTTTATGAAGCTGAAATAAGAGATAATTAATTATTAAAAATATATAGTATTAATGATATAATAATGACTAAAAAAGGAGATTTTTATGATTTTTGTTAGTTTAGATGATGTTGTAAAAGAAGAATATGGGATTTACTCTTCTTTTGTAAGAGATAAAAATATTCAAAGAGAAAGAGATTATTTTATTATGAATAGTCAAACTATTCCTATGGGAGAAATCTTACAAGGAATGAGCTTTGAGGAGCATTTTGCTCATTTTATGGATGCTGCTAAAAAAGGAAATGATAAAGATCTTAATCATATTTTTATGTTATTAGAAGATTTCTTTCTTTTTTCTAATGGACATGATATGATATTTAAAAAGAAATTAGTAGCTGATGGATTCTATCCAGCTCCCATAGATGAATTGATCTATCCTTTATTAAAAAAAGCTATAAAAAAAGAATATAGTAATTTATCTGTTATGCTAGAAAACCCTAATAGAAAGCCTAATTTAAAAGAAATTCAAAATATTATATCTACTTATGGGGATGTTCAATCTTTATTATTTCTTTTATATTATTACGATTTTACTTTCCCAAATGGATGGGAAAAATTATTTCCAGACAATCATCAGGAATTAATTAATATCTTGGATGGTTCTGAAATAAAAATCGGTGATTTTTTAAATTTATTAATTGATTATAAATGCAGAGTGATGAGTGGTATATTCGATATAACAACTGATCCAATTCTTAAGGAAAAATATCTAAAGAAAGTAGAAGCTTTAAAAGAAACTAGAAAAAAAGAAACTCAAACTTTTGCTCACATTGGATTACCAGTAACATTTTTTTTAAATCACACTTTTAAAGAATATCTAGATACTATAGAATCAGAGTCACCTGTAATATTAGGAAATAAAAAACCAAAGGTTACTCAGAAGATTATTTTACCTAGTGATTATAATAATTAGATGATTAAATCATCTTTTTTTATACTAAAAAAACTATTATGATATAATAATATATAGTAATAAGGAAATATAAAGGTGTTATATGGAATCAATAGATTTAAAAAGAATAGATAATAACTCTGATTATTGTTTTATTGATGCTAATAAGCAAGATAATATTGAAAGTTTTATGAGAAATTTGGAGATATTAATTCAAGAAACAAAAGATAGAGGTTATGTTGATAAGTATGTCACGCTTAGAAATGATGAGTTTTTTCCAGAAACTTTTCAATGGATATTAAATTTTGAAAAGACTCAAGGTTTATACAAAAAACTAGTTGCTTGGATAAAGCCAACTAAGAATAGCGGTTTTTTTAGAAGTCTTTTAGGTAATAATAATCTAAGAGAAACAGAAGAATTAAAGATACTTATTCCGACTGACTTTGTATCTACTAAACATTTTACCGTTAATACTCCTTTAGGGTTAACTGGAGAATATAATACGGTTCCAGCTAATAGAACTTTTACTATTATGGATGATCTAGAATTTGCTTTAGGATATGGATATAATTATTCTTTATCAGGAAGAGATTATTACAGAGATATAACACATGAGCCATTACCAATTTCAGAAAATGCTGTTGTATTTATCTCTGTTGAAGATTATCAAAATATTAAAGACAATAAAGAGTTAATGAAACTACTATCACAAAGAAAATTAATAGTTTTTAGTGGGGATAGAGCATTGGCAATTTGTATGTACATGGTAGATTGTGGAATTTTACCTTTTCGTCCTTGGGAAGAAATTGATGATATTTTTAAAGTTAATAATAGAATTGCAGCTATGTTTGATGATGAATTGAATGAAATAATAAAAGAATCATTAAAGAAAAAATGCAGAAAATACGGTATACATTATGATTATAATCATGGATATGTGGATGGGCATTTTACACATTCAGTTGATAGCCATATTCACGGAGATAATGCAGATAAAACAGTTAAAGAATTCTTCCAGTATGCTAAAAAAAGCTATTGCGAAGAAAGAGGTTGTAATGAATGTGAAAGAATACTTGCAGAATGGGAAAAGAATAAAATAATTACGGTACCTACTAAAAATAATAATGGCGAAGAAAGTATATCATTTGAAATACCACCACCAATTAATCAAATGCCGGATTGTCCAATGGCTCAATTATCAGAAAATGCTGTTCTATTGAGTTCTAAAGAAGAAGCCTGGAATCGTTTTATTAATATAATAGGTATTGATAATTTTAAAAGTCTTTTAAATAATTTTAATAATAAAAAACAAGAAGAATTAATTCAGAGTAGAAAAGAATATTTGGAAAGTCGAAAAGGCATAACTGATGAACAAAGAACAAGTTTCCAAGAAACGATTAGACTTCTTAACCAAAATATAAAATATTTAAATGTAGACAATTATTCTACCGAATTAACAAAATTGATTTTAAAATTTTATGGTTCAACTAATCTTGATGAACAATTTGAAGCATCAAAAGAAATAAGCTTAATAATCAAAAGAAAAATTGCTGAAGAGCAGGCTTCAGCACAACAGTTGGCTGGTGATTCTTATTCAGATAGTGAAGCAGCTACAAATAATGAGAATGGTAAATCTTTGAAAGGTTAAAAAATTACTTCAAAGACCAAATAGAATAGTATCTTCAAATGAACAATAATAGTATTATAAATAATAAAGAACGACTTATAAATAATAGTCGTTTTTTTGTTTAATAAATAATAAAAAATCGAACTATTTCTAGTTCGACGATTTTTACATATGGAGCGACCGGGGGGAATCGAACCCCTATCACAGCCTTGGCAAGGCCGTATTCTAACCATTAAACCACGGTCGCATTATTGGAGGGGCCTACCGGATTTGAACCGGTGATCAGGGTGTTGCAGACCCACGCCTTACCACTTGGCTAAAGCCCCATAGATATATTCCTATTATAGCAAATTCATATTATTATTTCAACTTTTTTATAAAAAAAGGGAAGATTATTTCTCCCCTATTTGATATATATTATGATAATTATATTTTAATTCATTATTTTCTACTATTTTTCTAATTCCATTGGATTCATTATACGAATATATTGTATCTTCTTGAAGAATAATTATTTCATCATTTTTTATAAACCATTCTTTGATATTATCTAATTCTAATAATAATACCTTATTATTATTTAGTTGTTTGTATATTTTATTATCTTTTTGATAATAATGGTAATTGTTTATTTTAGTTATTTTAAAATACTGGTCTTTTATAAAAAAATCACTTTTTGATATTGTTTTTTTCTTATTATTTTGAAAAATTATATAAGAATTACCATCATCTATTTCTAACCATTTTCTTTTATTAATATCTAAGGAATATTCTTTTTTATTTTTTCGATCTGTTATGTAAATCTTATTCTCTACTACCCCATTAATGTAAGAATCTTTGGATATAATGACTGGTAGTTTATAAGTATTTAATTTATTATTGTGATAATAATATATTTTCTGAATTCCTTTAACAGAATTATTTTCTAATAGAACAAAGTAATCATTTACTGAACAAGATTCAATATTATCATATAAATCATATTCTAAAACTTCTTGATATTTATTATCTTCATTATCTAAGATGTATAAACCTTTATAATTCCAAATATAGTATATTTTATTTTTAGAAATATTCTTATTATAAACAGTTAAAGATTTATAAGTAGTTTTACTATTATCTGAAGTTGGATATTCTATTTTTAATTTCTTTATCTTCTTTTTAATTGTTTTGAAATCAGAATTATTTATTTTTATTAGATAATCTATTGATACTTGTTCTTTGTCTAGGATACAAGCGATATTTTTTTTGCTTTGTTTCTTATATGTTAAAATAATACATTTTAGATTATTATTATTTATCATCTTGATATCTTTGATGATTTTTTTTTGTTTTCTTGTACTTTGATAATTAATTATATAGCTATATTTATTCTTATTAATTAATAGGTCATAGTACTTATTATTATAGAAATGTTCGTTAACTGAATAGTCTTTTACTTTATAATTTATTTGATATTCTGATTTTCTTATAAGTATAACTATAAATATTATTAGTAATACTATTATCAATAATAATATTGGTTTCTTTTTCATAGAATCACCACTTTCATTATAACAAATGAAAAGAAGAAATACTACTTTTCTTCTTTTTCTTTATCGTGTTCTTTTTCTTTATCTTTTGGTGGATGAGGGTATTGTTTTTTTGCCTCCATCATAAATGCGGTAATCTTTGTTTCAATTTCAGTTAAAGCACTTAAACTAATATTAGATAGAGTAACAAATTCTTTAACAGTATCAATATATACTTTTCCCCAAACAAGCCCTCCTACTACTTTTAAATCATTAAATAAGTCTGGGGTGATAGAATCCAAGAAATAACCAAATAATAGTCTTTTTCGGCCAATTAAAATTCTTTTGTTTGTTAAAGCTACTACTGCACTTTCAATGATATTAATTGGGTTATCATTTTTCTGAGCAATAAAGGCATAAATTAATTCTTCATCCGGATTTAAATGTCGTTGAACTATTTCTGAATTTTTTCTTAATCTCCAGCCAATAGTCATTGGATACTGCTCCTTAAATTTTAATACTTGTCGATAAACTGATTTCATTTTTCACTCCTTCTTTTATTCTTAAATCATACCATTATTTTTAAAAGTTTCTAGGTAATGATTTGTGTCCGTTAAACCACCAATATGATCACTAATTTGTTCATTTTGAATTATTACTAAAAATGGAGTTCCAAAATTAGCTTGAAATAATTCATTAGAATTAATTAATTTATCTTGGTCTTCAGAATTAACTTCTGATGTATTTAGATAATAAATATCAAGTTGATATTCTTTAGCAATCTTTTGTAAGATAGGTTCAGCAATCTGACAATACTGACAAGTTGGTCTAGCCATTAGTACAATCTTTTTTTCTGTTCCTTGGTAGTATTCTAAATAGGTATCTACATTAATATATATGAAATCTTTTTTTTCGGAGTCTGTTATTTTATTGCTTTCTATTATGGCTGTTTCCATTACATCATATGATTCATTTTTTTCTTTTTGTTCTGGGTCAATTGTAGCACTTAGAATCATTATTCCTATTACTAATATTGATACTATGATTATAACTATTTTTTTATTCATAAGTTTCCTCTTCTCTTTTATTATATCACAATTATTTTATTTTTTTATCAAGATATTCTTCATATGGTATACTTCTATCAATAATAGCACCATCTTCTTTAATTTCAATTATTCTATTTGCTACTGTACTATTTAATTCATAATCTCTAGAAGTAAATAGTATTTCACCAGTAAAATTACATAATCCTTTATTTAGAGAAGTAATACTTTCTAGATCTAAATGGTTAGTTGGTTCATCTAATATTAAGAAATTAGGACTTTCTAACATTATTTTAGATAACATACATCTTGCTTTTTCACCACCTGATAGGACATTTACTTTTTTAAAAACATCTTCTCCAGAGAATAACATTCTACCTAAAAAACCTCTTAAAACTGTTTCATCTTTTATATCATAATATTGCCCCATCCATTCAATAATATTTTTATCAGAATCAAAAAATTCATTATTATCTTGTGGCAAGTAACCTGGAATGATTGTTTTTCCCCATTCAATAGTGCCTTTATCATATTTTTCTTTTCCCATTAAGATGTTAAATAAAGTTGTTTTTACCATATCGTTTTCAGCTATAAAACATATTTTATCTCCTTTTAAAACAGTAAATGATACTTTATCTAATATCTTTTTTCCATCTACTACTTTTGTTAAGTTTTCTACTTTTAATATTTCTTTACCAGCTGGTTTTTCTATTTTAAAATCAATATATGGATATTTTCTAGAGGATGGTACTATTTCATCTAATTCTATTTTTTCTAACATTTTTTTACGTGATGTTGCTTGTTTACTTTTAGAGGCATTGGCTGAGAATCTGGCAATAAATGCTTGTAGTTCTTTAATCTTTTCTTCTTTCTTTCTATTAGATTCTCGCATTTGTCTTTGTAATAATTCACTTGATTCATACCAGAAATCATAATTTCCAACATATAATTTTATTTTAGAATAATCAATATCGGCAATATGAGTACATACTTTATTTAAGAAATGTCTATCATGTGAGACAATAATTACTGTATTATTGAAATTAATTAAGAATTCTTCTAGCCAACGTATTGCTTCTAAATCTAAAGAGTTAGTTGGTTCATCTAGTAGTAAGATATCTGGATTACCAAATAAGCTTTGAGCAAGTAATACTTTTATACGTAATTTAACTGGTAATTCTTTCATAGTACTATAATGGAATTCTTCTGTTACACCTAAATTATTAAGTAACGCAGCTGCATCTGGCTCAGCATTCCATCCATCTAATTCCATGAATTCAGCTTCTAGATTAGCAAGTTTCATACCATCTTCTTCACTAAATTCTGTTTGGGAATACATCTTATCTTTTTCTTCCATAATTTCATATAGTTTTGTATTACCCATAATTACTACATCAATTACTCTTTTATCATCAAATTGATAGTGATCTTGCTTTAAGATAGAAATTCTTTCCCCTTTACTTATTTCTATTTCCCCAGTAGTTGTTTCTAATTCTCCGCTTAATAATTTTAAAAAAGTAGATTTTCCACTTCCATTAGCACCTATTAATCCATAGCAATTACCATTAGTAAATTTTAAATTTACATCTTCAAATAAAGTCCTTTTTCCAAATTTTAAACTTACATTATGTACTTGTATCATTTTATCACCTCGAAACTTCTTTTATTTTATTATAAAATACGTAAAAAGACAAGATTTGACTTGTCTTTTATGATTTATAGAAGTTAGATATGAACTTGGCAAATTCATAGAGAATAATGTCGCTTTTATTAATAGCAAAGCTTTTTCCTATAGCTTTTCCTCCTATTGTTAGAGATGAAATAGTGGCTGTTACTAATAGTCCTGTTATTAATAAATTGGTATTAAATTTTAAAACTAAAATAGCTGCGATAGAAGTACCAGCAGCACCGGATATAACTCCACAAATATCACCTATTACATCACAGCAAAAGCTTGATACTTTTTCAGCATTCTTTTTAAACTTAACTGCGACATTAGCACCTTTTACTTTACGAGAATTCATTGAATGAAATACTGATTCTTCAGCGGTAGTAACAGCAACACCTATAATATCAAATAATATACCAATAAGAATAAATATTAAAGTAATTATTATTCCTAATAACAAAGATAAATTAGGGATTATATTATTAGCAAAGATTGATAATAAGAAAGATATAATAAAAGTAATACATACTATAGTTATTATCCAAGACCAATTTACAGTTTCTTTCTTAATTTTTTCTTTTTTCTTGGTCTGTTCTACTAGATTTTTTAATTCACTTTCTTTTTTCATATTCTGTTCTCCTATTTAGGATTATAGCACAAAAAAAAGTAGTTGCCTACTTTAATTTTCTTGAATTGTTTGGCTGTCAATATAGTTAACTTTGAGCCTTAGGTCAAGTAGGATTTCCCTGATTCTTACAAATTCGTTACCAAACTTGCGGTTCCCCCTTAGAAGAATCAATATGTCGTTACCGATACATACGACTTGATTACCACTTAGTGCCCACTGCAATCCTATTTTGAATGCACTCTAGGAGATTTCCTCTCCAATCCTTTATTATTAGTTCTTTTTTGCAATAGTAATTTCAAAATGCAGTTTTATAATAAGTGGCCGCCTATTATAAAAAAGATCATTTATCCCAATACTTTCACTCAAGACAGGCTACACTGCA
>JAEEGL013112379.1_pt1 | contig 13790 bp, 13 predicted proteins | sample 9134231 | NCBI WGS metagenome assembly JAEEGL01 (sample SAMN16246548, study PRJNA631951) | gut metagenome | biome: gut microbiome; feature: rumen; material: fiber-attached | host: Bos | place: Iran: Karaj | collected 2018-10 | reverse complement strand
TAACCGATGACGGATGGACACAGGCTGTCCGAGTCAGAAAACGCCATCTTGAATTGTGGGACATCACAAAAGCGCGTCTTTTTGACGATGCGCTTGAAAACACTCCGCATTGTCTTCCTCCCCTGTTCGCACCTCTTGATGAAGTGATGACCGGGATCAACGAAAACTATACCGGTGATTTCACAGAGGATGGCTATCCGCGTTCAGAGGGCCTTCCTTTAAGTTTTATTCTGACTAATATGCGTAAACGTTACGGCGCCTGCACTCTTTTTTATCCGGGGCTTTTGGAAGAAGTTTACAGTAAGATAGGCGCATTCTATATACTTCCCGGCAGCATTCACGAATTATTTCTGATTCGCGACAAAGAATTCATCGATCCGGAAGGACTGGCGAAGGTAGTCATGGATGTCAATCAATGCGAGGAAATGATACCGGAGTATCTATCCGATCACCTTTACTATTACGGCGGGAAAGACGTACCGCTGCAGATCGTCTCAGATTCCTGCGGCTTTTCTGATTAGCTCAGCTGTCTCTGACGCATTTTTGCCGTCTGTTTCGATCGTCACGTCTGCTGTCTGAGCGTAAAACTGTTCTCGTTCACGCTCCATATTCCTGATATGCTGCAGCAATTCTTCTTCATTTTGTGTTCCCTGCAGAAGCGGTCTGACCGGGCCATCTGCCTTGATACGTTTAAGTACTGTCTCCGGGCTTGCCGTCAACCTGATCACTGACCCGTTTTGCTTCAGAAGCTCTCTGTTCTCTTTTCTGAGCACAACACCGCCGCCACATGAAAGCAAAACAGTCTCTTTCTGATCAGAAAGATCCTTTAAAAACGCAGAAAGAGCCTCGAACTCCCGATCGCGAAACGACTCTTCCCCGTATGCATGCATATAATCAGGGACAGACATCCCTGTTCTATCCTCGATCAGCTTATCGAGATCATACCATTTACAGCCGGTAAGGCGCGCAGTTTCGCTTCCTGCCGCACTCTTGCCGGTACCCATAAATCCAATCAGAAAAATGTTCATAACATCTCCCAAAAAACGGCTGCCGTACAAAACATTGTCCGACAGCCGCCTTTATTATACCAGTTAACAACGAATCATGATCACACGCGTGAGAGATACTCACCGGTTCTTGTGTCGATCTTAAGCACGTCACCTTCATTAACGAACAGCGGAACCTGTACGGTCGCGCCCGTCTCAACCGTGGCCGGCTTGGTAGCGCCCTGCGCTGTATCGCCCTTAAATCCGGGCTCAGTCGCTGTAACAGCCAGTTCGACAAACAGCGGAGGTTCAACAGTAAACGGATTGCCCTGATAGGATACGACCTTTACCATCTCGTTTTCCTTTACAAACTCAAGTGCATCTCCGATCGTTTCCTGGCCGATCTCGATCTGCTCGTATGTCTCCATATCCATGAAATAATAGAGATCTCCGTCCGTATAAAGATATTGCATCTCTTTGCGCTCAATACGGGCCGGCGGGAACTTTTCTGTCGGTCTGAAAGTCTTCTCAACGACACTTCCGCCCATGACGTCTCTTAGCTTAGTGCGGACAAAAGCAGCGCCCTTGCCAGGCTTAACATGCTGGAACTCGATGATCTGATAAACTGTTCCGTCGATCTCGACTGTCATTCCATTGCGAAAATCACCTGCTGCTACCATTCTTATTCCTCCTTGAAACCATGATTCTTATCAGTCATTTTTATAGGCATATCATATAATACTGACGCAATATTTGCAAGATGATCGGGCAATTTACAAAGCACCGAGCATCTCTCTTATCTTATCGAACGCGTCATTGATTCCGGCCGGGTTCTTGCCTCCGGCCTGCGCCATCGTCGGACGTCCGCCGCCTCCTCCTCCGATCAGTTTGGCTGCTTCCCGGATAAGATTGCCGGCGTGAGCGCCTGCCTTTATTGCTCCATCAGTTGCTGTCACGAGCAGTGTGACTTTTCCTCCGGCTACAGAAGCAATCGCGGCGACACCGTCACCCATCTTCTCTTTACATGTGTCACCGAGATCACGTAACTGCTCTGTGCCCATATCTTCGACAGACAGGAACATGGCCTTGAATGAACCGACCTGCTCGATCTGAACCTCAGACTCTCCGGCTGCAGCCTTGGCCAGTTTTTGCGAAAGAGAGTCGATCTTCTTTTGAAGCTGTTTATTCTCATCTACAACGGCATGGGCTCTTTCGACAACATTTTCACGTGTACCCTTGAGCGTCTGCGCCACATCCAGAAGCTTCTTTTCGACAGAAGCGTAATAATCCAGAAGGCCCGTTGAAGTCAGAGCTTCAATACGGCGTACACCGGCAGCGACACCTGTCTCGGAAATGATCTTGAACGCACCGATCTCACCGGTTGCATGAACGTGAAGACCGCCGCAGAATTCTCTGGAGAAATCGCCCATTGAGACGACGCGGACGACGTCACCGTATTTTTCCCCAAACAATGCCTGCGCGCCGGTTTTCTTTGCTTCCTCAATCGGCATGTTTTTGGCGACGACCATAAGATTGAGACGAATCTCTTTATTGACCAGATCTTCTACTTCTCTGATCTCCTCTCCTGTCATCGGAGCAAAGTGTGAGAAGTCAAAACGCAGCCGCTTGTCATTCACTGCTGATCCCTTCTGCTCTACATGGTCACCCAGAACCACCTTGAGCGCTTTCTGAAGAAGATGCGTCGCGCTGTGATTGCGCTGTGACAGCTTTCTCTTTTCAACATCGACAATGAGATCCGCCTGCTGATTAGCCGCGATCACGCCGGATGTCACGGTGCCGATATGGCCAATCTTATTGCCCAGTATCTGCTGTACGTCTTCGACTTTAAACTCACCGGTTTCTGTCCTGATGATACCGATATCGGCTTCCTGACCGCCCATCTCAGCATAATACGGAGTAATATCAGTGAATACGGTGCCTCGGCATCCTTCCATGAGAGAATCAAGAACCTTCTCTTCCTCATCCACTCCTTCGTCAGCGGGATATTCGAATCCTGTAATTGCTGCGATATCAGATGTTGCTTCAGTCTGATCATAACCGATAAAGAGCGATGCCATCGCAGCCGGAAGCTTCTCATAGACACTGGCATCCGCACCCATATAGGTGTTGGCGCTTGCATCTTTCAGACGGTCAGCACGCGCTGTCTCCTTCTGCTTTTCCATACATGCGGCAAAGCCCTGCTCATCAACCGTGATATTCTTCTCCGCCAGGATCTCTTTTGTCAGATCGAGCGGGAAGCCAAAAGTGTCATGCAGGCGGAACGCTTCTTCTCCTGGCAATTCTGTCTTGCCTTCTTCCGCCATCTTCTCCTCCAGTTTTTCCAGAATGGCGAGGCCCTGGTCGACCGTACGGTCAAACTGAGCTTCTTCCTGTCTGAGCGTTGACAGAATAAACGCTTCCTTCTCCGCAAGATTCGGATAAGCGTCTTTTGAACCTTCGATGACTGTCCCGGCAAGATCGATCAGAAAAGCACCCTGAATACCGAGGATCCTTCCGTGACGGCAAGCCCGGCGCAAGAGGCGCCTTAGAACATAGCCGCGTCCTTCGTTAGACGGGGTAATGCCGTCTGAAAGCATAAATGTTACGGCACGGATATGGTCTGTGATCACGCGGATCGAAATATCGTCTTTTTCATTCTCTAAATACTCTTTCTGCGCGATCCTGCAGACATGATCCCGAAGCGCTTTGATATTGTCGATGTCAAAGATGGATTCGACATCCTGTACGACCATAGCAAGGCGCTCTAATCCCATTCCGGTATCGATATTCTTATGTTCCAGGGGCTCGTAATGGCCCTTTCCGTCACCGTCAAACTGCGTGAAAACATTGTTCCAGACTTCACAGTACCGGTCACAGTCACATCCTACTGTACAATCCGGTTTTCCGCATCCGTACTGTTCTCCGCGGTCATAATAGACTTCTGAACACGGTCCGCACGGTCCGCTGCCGTGCTCCCAGAAATTGTCTTCTTTTCCGAATCGGAAGATTCTTTCTTTCGGAATGCCGATATCTTTATTCCAGATATCAAACGCTTCATCGTCATCCAGATAGACAGACGGATAGAGCCTGTCAGGGTCGAGACCCACAGTCTCAGTCAGAAACTCCCAGCACCATGCAATCGCTTCTTTCTTAAAGTAATCACCAAAGGAGAAATTGCCGAGCATCTCAAAGAATGTAGCATGGCGGTTCGTCAGACCGACATTGTCAATATCTCCGGTCCTGACACACTTCTGGCAGGAGGCCATGCGTTTACTTGGAGGTGTCTCCAGCCCTGTAAAATAAGGCTTTAAGGGTGCCATACCGGCGTTGATGAGCAAAAGACTCTCATCATTCTGCGGTACAAGCGAAAAAGAATCAACCACATAGTGATTCTTTCCCTCAAAGAATTTTAAAAACATCGAACGTAGTTCATTGACTGTGTAAAAAGCCATCAGTCGTCTCCTTTCAGTATCAGTTCATCATATAATCTGCCGTAACACTCAGCAGAAGCATTCCAGGAAAAATCCTTGTTCATGCCGCGTTCCACGATTTTGTTCCAGCATCTTTTGTGATTATAGTATATATCCTGCGCATAACGCAGAATGTTCAAAAACTCTCCGGCGTCTGCTCCGGCGAACGAGAATCCGCATCCGGTGTCCTCGTATTCATTGTACGGCTCTACTGTATCTTTCAGGCCGCCGGTTTCACGTACAACCGGCACTGAGCCGTACCGCATGGAGATCATCTGTGACAGTCCGCAGGGCTCAAAGATCGACGGCATGATAAAGGCATCACTTCCGGCATAGATATGTCGTGCCGTCTCTTCGCTGTATCCGTTGTAGAAAGCCACCTGTCCGGGATAAGCGCGGATAAAGTATTCAAACATATCCTCATACTTCTTATCGCCGCTGCCGATCACAGCAAGCTGAACCTGATCATGCACCAGAGCCTCGATGACTGATCCGACGAGATCAAAGCCTTTCTGATCAGTCAGACGGCTTACGATACCGTAGACCATTTTCCCGGGGTTCTGCTCCAGACCCATTCTCTGCTGAAGCGCTTTCTTGCAGACCGGTTTCTGCCTGCGGAATGTATTGACATCAAAATGGTGCCTGAGATAAGGATCATGCATCGGATCAAATTCGTCAAGATCCAGACCGTTTACGATACCGGAAAGCTTTCCGGCGCACGAATCTATCACAGCCTCGAGACCTTCACCGTAAAACGGAGTCCTGATCTCCTGGCTGTATGTCTCGCTGACTGTTGTCACACGGTCAGCTGTCACAATGCCGCCCTTCATGTAATTGGCATCTCCGAAAGCCTCCAGAATACCGTCGGCGAAGTAATGCTTGTCCAGCCAGGTGATATCCTTTACCTGGTCAAGACCCCATCTTCCCTGGAAACGCAGATTATGGATCGTCAGAATCGTTTTGACATCTCCTCTGGGATCCGCCTGAGTACGCATCTGATCAATAAAGACAGGAATGAGGGCTGTCTCCCAGTCGTGGCAGTGAATGATATCCGGTTTGAAATCAAGATGATCGCATGCCTCGATCACCGCTTTCGAGAAGAAAGCAAATTTCTCTATATCCTGATAGATCTCTCCATACGGATAATCTCCCGCAAAATAAAACTCATTGTCAATGAAATAATAAGTGATGCCGTCATGCATAAGTTCAAGCACGCCGACATATTGATGACGCCATCCCAGATCAATGTAAAAATGCGTCTTATATTCCATCCGGTCAGACCATTCGGGGGCGATGCACAGATACTTGGGAACCATCACACGCACATCGTACCGTTCCGGATCAAGGTGTTTGGGCAGGGCGCCGGCAACATCCGCCAGTCCGCCTGTCTTAATGAACGGGTTACACTCAGAAGTCGCGAACAGTATGTTTTTCTTTGTAGGTTTTAGCAAGACTCAGCATCTCCTTTGCATTGTTGACAGCGGCCGGTGTGATCTTTGTTCCGCCAAGTATTCTGGCCAGTTCACCGGCAGCTTCATCCTCGCCAATCTGTCGTATGTGTGTAATCGTCTCCTCTATTCCTTCCGTATCTTTTATTTCCTTCTCAATCAGATAGTGCGCATCCGCCATCGAAGCAATCTGTGCAAGATGTGTGATGCAGATGACCTGATGCGTCAAACTGATCGAACACAAACGCTCAGCAACAGCACCGGCAGTGCGTCCGCTGATCCCTGCGTCGATCTCATCAAAAATGAGTGTCTTTCCTGTCTCGCGGCCGGCCATGACTGTTTTAACAGCCAGCATGATTCTCGACAATTCTCCGCCGGATGCGATCTTAGACAACTCCCGCATCGGTTCGCCGGGATTAGGGCCAATCATAAAAATGATCTCATCGCAACCGTCGGGTGTGACAGGTGCGTTCGGTTCGACCCTGATCTCAAAGCGGTTATCTGCAAAATTCAATTCTTTAAGACTGTCTGAGATCTCATGTGCCATCAGCGCGGCAAAACGTCTGCGTCCCTCCGTCAGAACAGCACATTTGTCACGGAGGATCTCTTCCTGCTCGCGCCGTCTGGCTCCCAGCTCATCCAGTGTTTCCTCAGCCCGCTCAAGAAGAGCCAGCCTCTCTTTCTTGCCGGTACAAAGAGCATTGATCTCTTCCAGTGTACCGCTGTATTTATTCTTAAGTCGGTTGAGCAGATCCAGACGATTGCCGATCCGGTCTGCCTCCTGCGGTGAATAATCAAATTGATCCAAATAAGACGACAGCTCACGTGTGATATCTGATACCAGTTCGTCTGCCTGAAGCAGCTGATCGTACAGTGACCCGGCATGATCATCAAAACGCCTGATGTCGCCCAGTTCTCTCAGGCTCCGTGCCATCATTCCGGAAGCACCGCCTTCAGCACCGCCGTCCAGGGCTTCACGCGCGCCTGCAAGGCCTTCTGTGATTTGCTGCGCATGCGAAAGACGTGTAAACTCATTTTCGAGTTCTTCGTCTTCTCCGCTTCTTAACTGTGCCTGTTCGATTTCCTGAATCTCGTATGCTAAAAGATCGATCTCGCGCTGACGCCTGTCTCTGTCCTCACCGATCTCGCTGATCTGTTTTCTTGTTGTCTGAAGATCCCTGTATGCTTTTGCCGTCTCTGCTTTGGCCAGCTTGATCACATCTGCGCCGAAATCATCCAGGAGCGTACCCTGACCTCCTGAATCGAGAAGGATCTGTGCATCACGCTGACCGTAAACGTCAAGCAGCACTGATGCGATACTCCTGAGCTGTTTCTGTGTGACGTTTTCTCCGTTGACACGACTGACGCTTCTTCCGTCCATCAGCCGTCTTGAGATGACCAGCAGCCCGTCAGAAAGATCAAGTTCGTCATCGGTCTTGAGCAACTCCTCTTTCACGGAATCATTGTCAACAGAAAAGACTAATTCCACAAAACCTGCCTTCTCCCCACTGCGGATCATATCACTTGTATAACGGCCGCCGAGAGCCAGCAGCACCGATCCGATCAGAATGGATTTTCCGGCACCTGTCTCTCCGGTCATGATGTTCAGGCCCTTCTGAAAGTCCACGGTTATATCCTTGAACAAGGCCAGGTTTTTTACAGTGAGGTTTATGAGCATGATCCGTTACGACTCCCGTATGATATCACGTATCTTATCGATGACGTCAGCCACATCTTCTTTGTGCCTGATCGCGCAGAATACGTTGTCATCTCCTGCTATTGAACCGGCAACCTGACTCCAGTTCATGGCATCCACAGAAGCTGCCACAGCCATTGCCATGCCGGGTACAGTACGGAGCACCAGGATATTCTCGGCCTGATCCATCGAAATAAATCCATCCCGAAGGATGCGGCGGTATTTATCGAGCTCCGTATGACTGTCTGCCTTAACGGCCGCGTATTTAAAATGTCCTTTTGCATCAACTATTTTAGTCAGTTTCAGCATGCGGATATCACGTGATATCGTGGCCTGCGTTGTTTTGAACCCGGCTTTACGCAGATAATCGGCCAGCTCATCCTGTGTCTCAACATCATACTTGGAGATAATCTCCAGAATCTTCATTTGACGTTCGCTCTGCATAAGGACCTCTCCTATCAGTCTTTCATCTTCTTGAACAGCGCATCCAGAAAGCTGTCATCATCAAACCTGATCAGGGCTGTTTTTCTGTATGATCTGCATACCTTAACCTTGTCATCGCCTGCCAGCTGCAGCATTCTTCCGCCGTCAACGGAAATGGCTACATTTGTACCCTGTTCTATATTGTCGAGTACTTCGATCGTCAATTCATCATCGCCGGAGACAACCAGAGATGTCGGCCGAATCGTATGCGGACAGATCGGTGTCACAACGATCATCTGTGACTGCGGGTCTACGATCGCACCGCCCGCAGACAGATTATATCCTGTTGAGCCGGTCGGCGTCGCGATGATAATACCGTCCGCACTGTATGTATGAACCAATTTGCCGTTGATCCAGAGATTAAAATCCAAAATATGCATTTCGCCGGTCCGGGCTATGACGACATCATTGAGAGCTGTCATCTCCTCGCCGGCCGGCAGAAAAGCATGCAGGCGCATCCTCTCCTGGATTCTGTACTGACCGCTTAGCAGACGATCCAGTGCTGACGAAGCCGTTTCCATCGTTGTTTCGGTCATATAGCCGAGTGTACCAATGTTGATCGGGAAGAAAGGTTTGTCAATATCAGATAATTCCCTGGCCGCCTGAATGAGTGTTCCGTCCCCACCCACTGTGAAGATGGCATCACAGCCGTACGCAGCATCCGGATCAATCGCAGATGTATCCGATGAACCGTCGGGCTCTATAAACTCGATTCCTTTTTCTCCTAAGAGAGCGCAGACCCTCTCGTGGTACATGCCGTCAGGATCTTTTTTGGGGTTTACAATCAAGTAGACTTTTCTGATCATCACTTCATACCTCTGATCATCGATCATTAAGCGCTTTATATGCAGCATCCACAACGCTGTCTATCATCTCTGTGCTTAAGGATTCTCTTTCCTCATCTCCGGCAGTTTTCTGCAGCCATAGCAGATATTCAATATTCCCTTCCGGGCCTTTGATTGGCGAAAAGGTCAATCCCCGTGTGACGAGCCCGATATCCGCAGAAAAACCGGACACGTGTGCGATCACTTCACGGTGCACATCGGGATCGCGTACCACACCTTTCTTGCCCACTTTCTCACGTCCGGCCTCAAACTGCGGTTTTACCAGCGCGACGATCTGTCCGTCCGGAAGCAGAAAATCCCGTATTGCGGGAAGAACTTTTGTCAGCGAAATGAAAGACAGATCTGCTGAAGAAAAACTGATGCCCTCCTTGAACAGATCCGGAGTCACATACCTCACGTTCGTCTTCTCCATACAGACCACACGCGGATCGTTGCGCAGTTTCCAGTCCAACTGTCCGTAACCGACATCCATCGCGTAGACCTTCACGGCTCCGTGCTGCAGCATACAGTCAGTAAAACCGCCGGTCGAGGCTCCCGCATCAGCACATACACGGCCTTCTACATCCAGATCAAAAGTCTCAAACGCTTTTTGAAGCTTGAATCCGCCGCGTGATACAAAACGTCTTGAATGCGAGCGCAGTTCAATCTCATCATCATCTTTGACATTGGTGCCGGCTTTATCCTCACGCTGGCCGTTAATAAAAACCTCACCGGCCATAATCAGGGCTTTCGCGCGTTCCCTCGACAAATCCGGATACAGTTCGACCAGCCTTTTATCCAAGCGTTGTTTCATGGTTTGTGTGATCTCTCCCCGCTTAGAATGATCGTCCGGCTAAAGAAGCGATGATCGCTTTCAGTCCGGCAGTATCTCCTTCAACGCGATCCAGAATGTCAAGAGACTCCTGCAGGAATCTGTCCGCATCCTGTCTGGATCGTTCGAGTCCGGTCAGTGTAACATAAGTAACCAAATCACGTTTTTCATCGCTTCCGATCGGTTTACCGAGCTGTTCTTCATCACCGGTGACATCCAGAATATCATCCTGGATCTGGAAAGCCATACCTGCTTTGACAGCAGCTATTCCGAGCAGGTGCTGATCCGCCTCAGTTGCGCCGCCTAAAACAGCACCGGTCACGACAGCCGCGGCCAGAAGCGCTCCTGTTTTTTTCTGATACATGGCGAGGACGCTCTTCTCATCACGGTACTGGCCCGATACATCGATGGCCTGACCGCCTATCATCCCGCGTACGCCGCTTGCGCGCGACAGATAAGTCATGGCATAGACAGCGTCACTTTGACGCTCCTGCGCGCGGTCAGCCGCCTCAGACATCACTTCAAATGCCGCGTTTAACAGACCGTCTCCGGCGAGAATAGCCATGTCTTCTCCGAAAACGATGTGATTTGTCTTCTTTCCCCGCCGCAGATCATCATTGTCCATCGCCGGCAGATCATCGTGAATCAGAGAGTAGGTATGAATCATCTCAAGGGCAGTCATAAATGCCCGTAAAAGCTGCGACTGCTCCCAGGGCTCACCGCTGAACGCTTCGTAGGCAGCAGCCATGAGCATCGGACGAAGCCGTTTTCCGCCGGCAAACAGGCTGTAGCGCATCGCTTCGTCTATGACAGGCGTACGCATTCCTGCTGTCGGAATAAACTCCTGCATACTCTCCTCAAAAAGAGCCGGGAATTCTTTCATCATGTCAGAAATCATCAATCTCACCCTGTTCATCCAGGATCTGGATCTGTTTCTCTACAGCAGAGATCTGTTTCGTGCATTTTTTGACCAGATCCATCCCCTGTTTGTATTTTTTGAAAGAATCCTCAAGAGAAAGCCGGCCGTTTTCCATCTCAGAAGAGATCTCGTCGATCTGTTCGATCATCTCTTCCAAGGTAGGTTCCAGGTCTTCTTCCTCTTCGAAGTATTCTTCAAGGTCTTCATTTCGATCATCCTCATCAAATGTGAGAACATTAAGCCCGCGTTTCTCATGCTGATCAGTCATAGTTTTTTCCTTTCTCAACATCTGTTACCTGTGCCTCGATCCAACCGTCCGAGACATAGGCACGCATCGTTTCTCCAATATGAACCTTGGAAATATCTGTAATCGGTTCACCGTTCTTTCCCGCTAAAAAGGCATAACCCTGATTAATCTTATCCTGCGGTGAAAGGCTGCTGATACGCTGGGCGCTCAGCGCCAGCTTATGTGAAGCACCTTCCAAAACCTGCTTCATGTCAGCTGACAGTCTGTCTGCTTTTTGACGCAGATCCTTCTTCATCTCACGGATACGTGTGCTGGGATGCAGATAAGCCAATCTGAGGCTCCTGGTGCGCAGGGTGTCTTTCTTTTCCCTGACCGTCTGCAGCGCTGCATGGGTCAGCCGGGATCTGTAAGTATCCATCTTGTTGGCAAAAACAGCGTAATCAAATACTGCCAGTTCGGCGGCCGCTGAAGGAGTCGGCGCCCTTAAGTCAGCGACATAATCTGCAATTGTTGTATCACTCTCATGACCGACAGCAGAGATCACGGGAACAGGACAGTCGAAAATCGCCTGCGCGACCCGCTCGTCATTAAAGGCCCAAAGATCTTCGATAGAGCCGCCGCCCCTCCCGACGATCACAACATCAACAGGATATCCGGCAATGCGTTTCAAACCGGCAATGATGGATTCCGGAGCCTCTTCTCCCTGTACGATCACCGGTGCCAGAATCAATTTGACATGAGGATTACGCCGCTCTGCGACATTACAGATATCACGGATGGCTGCTCCGCTTGAAGCAGTAACGATCCCGACGCACTTGACGTATTCAGGTATCGCTCGCTTGTAGATCTCATCAAACATCCCCTGCTCGGACAGTTTCTTTTTCAGCGCTTCAAAACGCGCATACAACTCACCCGCCCCGGTGCGTTCTATCTTTCTCGCATAGAGTTGATAGCTTCCTGAGCGCTCATAAATACTGATGCGCCCGGATACATTGATCTCCTGTCCCGGTTCCAGTTCGAAACTAAGTCCGGATCTGTCAGAAGCAAACATAATGCATTTTAAGATCCCGGATTCATCTTTGATCGTAAAGTACAGATGTCCGCTCGGGTGGTATTTGCACTCGGACACTTCCCCCCTGACCGTGATCTGGCTCAGGACGAAATCCTTACCGAAGAGACCCTTGATATACTGATTGACTTGACCGACGGTCAAAACACCAGCCATGCTACTCCTCCGTCTGCTCCGGAACAAGCGCTGCCAGAACACCGTTCACAAATGCCGGCGCTGATTCCGAAGAGTATTTTTTAGCAAGACGTACCGCTTCATTGATGGCCACACTGACAGGAACATCCTGATCTTCCAGCATCTCATAGACAGCGAGACGGATAATGGCGAGGTCTACCCTCGCTATGCGTTTGCTCTTCCAATGAGCAGATCTCTCATCGATCATCTGATCGATCTTTTCACGCCTGTCCATAACAGAGAATGCTTCCTGTGCAATAAACTCTCTGTCCTGCTGATCCGCAACACCGTTGTCGTCCAGATACCGCTCCGCTAAAACAGCAAAATCCGCGTCATCATAGAACTCCAGACTGTAAACCAGGCTGAAGACATGCTGACGCAGCTGTCTGCGCGATAGTTTTTTTGTATTCGTTGTATCCATCATTGCTAAAAAGGATGCCCGCTTAAGGCATCCTGAAACCTCCGGTTAACAATGCTGTTTAAGATTTATCTTTTCTGTCGGCCAGTTCAACTCCGGCTATTGCAACGTTGACAGTTTCCACTGAAAGGCCGGTCATGTTTTCCAGATTGTTCTTGACTTTATCCTGAACGTTCTGGGAAACCTCTGCGGCGACAGCGCCGTATTCAAGATTCAGGTTCAGGTTGACGATCAAGCTGCCTTCCTGCTCGATGACCTTAACGCCGCCTGCCAGTGATTTCATCCCGAGTTTAGCGATAAGCTGTCTGGTTGCATTGCGGTTAATCGAAGCTACTCCGTCAACTTCCACCGCTGCGATACCGGCCATAACGGCGAGCACGTCTTCCCTGATACCGACTTTGCCAAGGTTAGATTCCATCGGCAGCCGGATCAGTCTTCTCTCTTCTTTGACAGTCTGCTTTGCATCCTGACTCATCTTATATCTCCTCCTTAGGCTTTTCCGAATTCAGAGAGGATCAGTCCCTCATTTCGATCAATGGTCATCCCTACACTCCAGTCATGTGCAAACAGCAAAAGCGGTCTGCCTTTCAGGTCTTTGACCTTCTTCATATCGGCAGTTCCGGACAGCCGATCCAGGTCGATCTGTTCGTTTTCGATCCACCTGATTGTCGTGTACGGAAGGTTCTCCATAATGATATCTACATTGTACTCATTTTTCAGCCGATACGCAAGCACATCGAGCTGTAGAACGCCGACTACTCCGACGATTATTTCCTCCATGCCCGTGTTCAATTCCTGGAAAATCTGGATCGCTCCTTCCTGGGCGATCTGATTGATTCCCTTCATGAACTGCTTGCGTTTCATCGTGTCTGCCTGGCGGATCCTCGCAAAGTGTTCAGGCGAGAAAGTCGGTATCCCCTCATAGGCGAACCTCCTGTCTGAATCTGTGATGGTATCTCCGATCGAATAGATACCGGGATCAAAAATACCGATGATATCTCCGCCGCAGGCTTCCTCGATAATCGTGCGCTTCTCCGCCATCATCTGGGTCGGCTGAGACAGGCGTACTTCTTTTTCTCCCTGAACATGCCAGGCTTCCATCCCGGCTTTGAATTCTCCGGAACAAATACGCATGAAAGCAATACGATCCCTGTGAGCTTTATTCATATTAGCCTGAATCTTAAAGACAAATGCGGAAAACGCTGTCTCCTTCATCGGATCAAT
>JAEEGL012875238.1_pt1 | contig 13790 bp, 8 predicted proteins | sample 9134231 | NCBI WGS metagenome assembly JAEEGL01 (sample SAMN16246548, study PRJNA631951) | gut metagenome | biome: gut microbiome; feature: rumen; material: fiber-attached | host: Bos | place: Iran: Karaj | collected 2018-10 | reverse complement strand
CGGCACCCCCACCGTCTCCCCCGCCGTTGCCGACTATGAGCCCGAGATCTACCGGAACCGGAACGAGGACGTCGACGGCATCGGCGTGACCTTCCACCACAACCGCACCGCCTCCGGCTCCGGCGCGGAGACCCAGTACTACGCCTACGGCAACCTCCCCGACCTGGACACCTCCAACCCCTACGTCCAGCAACGGGTGCTGGCCCTGCTGGAGGAGTGCATCGACGCGGGCGTCGACGGCTTCCGCTTCGACGCCGCCAAGCACATCGAGACCTCGTCCGACCCGGACTATCCCAGCGACTTCTGGGAGAACACGGTGCTGCGGGCGAAGGAATACTACAAGCAGAAGACAGGCAGGAACCTGTACGTGTACGGGGAGATCCTCAACGCGCCCGCGGGGCGCGGCCTGTCCAATTACACCGACATCATGCGCATAACCGACGACGGCTACGCCTCCCAGTTTCGGAACGCCTTCGCCTCCAAGGACCCCTCCAAGATCCTGAACGCCTCCCTGAAGACCGACGATCCGTCGGATCTGATCGCCTGGGTGGAGAGCCACGACGAGTACGTGACCTCCAACACCCACTATTCCGACGTGCGGGTGGCCAAATGCTGGTCCGTCATTGCGGCCAAAAAGGATCTGGGCGGCCTGTATCTGGCCCGGCCCACGGAGGAACTGACGGTGGGCCGCATCGGTTCCTATGCCTTTGAGAGCGAGTACGTGGCGGTGGGCAACCGCTTCCACAACCGCTTCTATAACGCGGACTCCTACGAGTCCGTCAGCGGCACCTGCTATGTGAACGAAAAGATCGGATCCGGCGACCAGGGCGTCCTGATCCTGAATCTGGGCGAAACGGATCCGGAGAAGACCGTGCGGGTGGACGTGCCCCACCTGGACGACGGCAACTATTACGACGCCCTGACCGGCAGCCTGGTGGTGGTCTCCGACCACGTGGCCCGCGTGCAGTTCGAGGCCAACGGCATGGCGGTGATCACCCGCTCCCGGGACGTGCATCCCCGGCTGGAGATCTCCGAGCGGGACTGCACCTTCGTGGGCGAGAAGGAGATCACCCTGAAGGCCGTCAACTGCGACGAGGCCTACTGCTTCTTCAACGGCGACTCCGCCGACCGGCAGCCCATCGACGGCACCGCGTCGGTCCGGCTGGATCAGCACCTGAAGGACGGCAGGGTGGATCTGGGCGTATACCTCCGCAAGGGGAACAACGAGTTCCAGCAGACCCTCACCTACCGCCAGGTCCAGCTGATCGAGGGCGCCTTCAACGTGATCAACCTGGCGGACAAGTACCTGAACGGCGACTACGAGCTGTATATCTGGAGCTGGTCGCCGGGAGTCTGGAGCCAGAACTACGAGATCCGGGACGGCGTGATGCTGGTGGATACCGCCGGCATGACCGGCTTCCTGGTGGCCGCCTTTGAAAAGGGCCATCAGATCCAGGATATCCACAACTGGGACGGCAGCGTCATCAAGCAGAGCGCCGACATCACGGGCGATATCCTGGCCTCCGGCTTCTTTGATATGTCCGGCTTCTAAAAAGGAGGGATTCGGATGAAGCGCAGAATCACCATCCCGGCCGTCGCGGTCCTGGTCCTGCTCCTGCTGTCGCTGCTGTCCGGCTGCGGCAAGGCGGACGAGGGGCCCGACGACAAGCCCATCGCCCTGGAGCCGGCGGGCAGCGTCATCAGCAAGTATACGAAGGACGATACCGACTACTCCGCCCTGCCCGCGGCGCCCACCGCCGTCGTGCGCCTCCACTACCGGCGCAACGACGACTCCGCCAACGACAGGAGCTGCTACCAGCCCTGGAACGTCTGGGCCTGGGACATGGACAACGGCGGCAGCGGCGCCGCCTATGAGTTCACCGGCTACGACGACTACGGCGTCTATGCGGACCTGGACCTGTCGGTGATCTCCGGCGGTCTGGGCACCGGAAAGCTGGGCTTCATCGTCCGGACGGACAACTGGTCCAAGGACCCCGACGGCGACCGGTCCATCGACGTGCTGCCGGAGACGCCCGGCGGCCTCCAGAACGTATACGTCCGCACCACCGAATCCACCGTCTTTGACACACAGGAGAACGCCTTGAAATCTCTCATCAGCTACGCCATGCTGCGGGACGCCAGGACCGTCAGCGTCTATTTCAAGCCCCTGGCCTCGGACTTCCGGTCCTACTCCCCCCGGTTTTCCATGACCGTCAACGGCGCGGACTACACCGGCTTCACCATGGGCGAATACGACACCTCCCTGGACCGGGTGGACCTGACGCTGAAGGACGACGTGGACCTGTGCGACGTGGTCACGGTCAGCTACCGGTTCGACCCCACCTGGATCAATCGGGTGGACCTGATGATGACCAACTATTTCGACACGGACGAGTTCAACCAGCGCTACGCCTATGACGGCGACGACCTGGGCGCCACCTTCGACAATGAGGAGGCCCCCACCGCCACCACCTTCAAGGTCTGGGCCCCCACCAGCTCCCGGGTGGTGCTGAACCTCTACAACACCGGCGACTACATGACCGAGACCTCCCCCGCCGCCACCTATCCCATGGAGCGGGGCGACAGGGGCGTGTTCAGCTGCACCGTGAAGGAGGATCTGGACGGCCGGTACTACACCTACACCGTCACCAACGCCAAGGGCACCAACGAGGTGACGGACCCCTACGCCAGGAGCGCCGGCGTCAACGGCCGCCGGGGCATGGTGGTCAATTTCACCAGGCTGAACGCCTCCATCGCCGGCTGGGCGGAGGATACGCGTCCCTTCGACGGGAACGCCACCGACGCCGTTATCTACGAGGCCCACGTCCGGGATATGACCATCAGTCCCACCAGCGGCGTGGACGAGAACCTGCGGGGCCGGTTCCTGGGCCTGGCCCAGCGGGGCACCACCTTCACGAAGGACGGCGTCACCGTGTCCACCGGCCTGGATCACCTGGCGGAGCTGGGTGTGACCCACGTGCAGCTCCAGCCCTTCTACGACTACTCCTCGGTGGACGAGACCCGCTCCGGCACCGCCATGTCCGAAGAGAACTACAACTGGGGCTACGATCCCCTCAACTACAACGTGCTGGAGGGCAGCTATTCCACCGATCCCTACGACGGCTACCGCCGGATCATCGAGTTCAAGCAGATGGTCATGGCCATGCATCAGGCGGGGCTGTCCATCAATATGGACGTGGTCTACAACCACACCAGCAGCTCCGAGAACTCCAACCTGAACCTGCTGGTGCCGTACTACTACTACCGGACCCGGGCCAACGGCGCCTTCTACAACGGCTCCGGCTGCGGCAACGAGCTGGCCTCGGAGCGGTACATGGTCAACAAGTTCTTCCGGGAGTCCTGCCGGTTCTGGATCGGCGAGTACCATCTCTCCGGCTTCCGGTTCGACCTGATGGGCCTCATCGACAACCAGACCATGATCGACATCTACAACGACTGCTCGGCCCTGTATCCCCGGATCATGATCTACGGCGAGCCCTGGACCGGCGGCGCCACCAAGCTGAAGGCCGGCGTCAGCGGCGAGAATCTCACCGGGCAGACCACGGTCCAGGAGTCCCTGGCCCAGGATTACTTCTGCGGCAGCGGCGTGCTGGTGGGCGCCTTCAACGACGTGTTCCGCAACGCCGTCCGGGGCGACAACAACCCCGGAAAGGGCTACGTCCAGGGCATTTCCTCCGACGCCTCCCAGATCGCCATGTGCCTGGCGGGCCTGTTCTCCCGGGAGACCGTGAAGACCCAGGCCATCGACCCCGGCCAGGTCCTCAACTACGTGTCCTGCCACGACAACTATACCCTCTACGACCAGCTGGTCCAGACCATGGGCGAGAACCGGCTCCCCGCCGCCTACACCCAGGCCGAGTCCCTGGTGTTCCTGTCGGAGGGCGTCCCCTTCATCCAGGAGGGCGAGGAGTTCATGCGCAGCAAGTACGATCCGGATACCGGGAAGTACGAGGGCAACTCCTACAACGTGGGCGACTATATCAACGTGATGGACTACTCCCTGAAGGCGGACCACCTGGATATCTGCGAGAAGATCCGGGAGCTGATCGCCTTCCGGGCGGAGCACGAGGGCTTCCGCCTGGCCAGCCGGGAGGAGATCGGCCGGCGGCTGACGGACGTGTCCTCCGACGGCGGGAACATCTCCTTCCGCCTGGACGACCTGACGGTGATCCACTCCCTGACCGGTGCCAACGTTACGCTGGACGGCTCCTGGGAGCTGGTCTACTCCAACCTGCGCAGGCCGGGCGCCTCCGTCTCCGGCGTTGTCACCCTCTCGGCCAACGAGACGGTGGTGCTGAAGAAGGTGGGCTGATATGTTCCGCCACGGTACGTGCAGCACGGAGGTGGACAAAAAACCGTTCCTCTTCACGCTGCTGGCCTGCCTGGGCAGCCTGACCGCCGCCGTTCTGGCGGTGGTCCTGAGCCGGGGCCAGGCCCTGGCGGTGTTCGCCGCCATCCTGCTGGCCATCGTGGCCGTCGCCGCCGGCGCCGTCCTGTTCGCCATGGTCTCCGACCGGGCCTACGTCCGGGACGGGGTGCTGACCGTCGGGTATCTGTTCCGCCGGGCGGAGATCCCCCTGGAGCAGATCGACCGGCTGGTCTTCAAGGAGGACGTATACTCCGTATATGACCGGAAGGGGGCGCTGGTGGGCACCATCAACGCCAAGCTGACGGGCATTGATACAGTTCTAAACATGCTTGACAGAAGCGGGGTCCGCTTCGTCTGACCGGGAAGATGGAACAAGACGCCGTCGAGCATTTTAGGAGAATAGATGATAAACAGAGAAGGAGGAGAATATGGCAAATCTTAAGCTTTCCCACATCTACAAGGTCTATGACAACGGGCACAAGGCGGTCAACGATTTCTCCATTGACATCGCCGACCGGGAGTTCATCGTCTTTGTCGGCCCCTCCGGCTGCGGCAAGTCCACCACCCTGCGCATGATCGCGGGTCTGGAGACCATCACCGCCGGCGACCTGTTCATCGGCGACACGCTGGTGAACGACATGGAGCCCAAGGACCGCGACATCGCGATGGTGTTCCAGAGCTATGCCCTGTACCCCCATATGACCGTGTACGAGAACATGGCGTTCGGCCTGAGAAACCGCAAGATGCCCGAGGACGAGATCAAGGAGCGCGTCCTCAAGGCGGCCAAGATGCTGGACATCGAGGACTATCTGGAGCGCAAGCCCAAGGAGATGAGCGGCGGCCAGCGGCAGCGTGTGGCCCTGGGCCGCGCCCTGGTCCGCGACCCCAAGGTCTTCCTGCTGGATGAGCCCCTGTCCAACCTGGACGCCAAGCTCCGCGCCGCCATGCGCACGGAGATCACGGCCCTTCACAAGAGTCTGAAAACCACCTTCATCTACGTCACCCATGACCAGGTGGAGGCCATGACCATGGGCACCCGGATCGTGGTCATGAAGCTGGGCTACGTCCAGCAGATCGACACCCCCATGAACCTATACAACGAGCCCTACAACAAGTTCGTCGCCGGCTTCATCGGCACGCCCCAGATGAACTTCTTCGACGTGAAGCTGAAGAGAGAGGGCGACAAGGTGTTCGTCACCTTCTTCAACGGCGACTCCATCTCCGTCCCCTATGAGAAGGTCTCCAAGATCCACAGCCACTATCTGGACGGCAGCACCACGGTGACCTTCGGCATCCGCCCGGAGCACATCGCCCTGGAGAAGAGCGGCGACGGCCTGAAGTTCATCGTCACCAACGTGGAGCGCCTGGGCAACGAGACCATCGTCTACGGCAAGCTGGGCGACCATCTGGGCGAGTTCACCATGAAGGACGAGGGCAACGGCATCACCGTCAAGGTGGTGGACCGGGACGACATCCAGGTGGGCGACGTGGTCTTCGCCGTGCCCAACCCCAACAAGGTCCATTTCTTCGACGCCGAGACCGAGGTCACCCTGATGAGCAAGATCCCGCCCTACAACACCGTCACGGCCAGAGCCGTCGGCGGCGAGATGGAGCTGCTGAACAGCCGCGTCGCCATGCCGCCGGTGCTGCAGGCCGCCCTGAAGGGCGCCGAGACCTTCCAGCTGAACATCCCGCCCCAGGCCATCGTGCCCGGCAATGACTTCCGGCTGAAGGTGGCCCGCATCGAGAAGGCCGACGACAAGCGCCTGGCCTACCTGGCCAACGGCGACAGCTACATCTTCGCCCTGGTGGGCGACGACGTGAACGAGGGCGACGAGTACGGCTTCTCCATCCCCAACGAGAAGGTCAACCTCACCGTGGACGGCGCCGAGGTCCTGAAGGCCGTGGATCCGGAGGTTTCTCTGACCGGCCGGTTCACCAAGACCGAGGCCAAGAAGAACGGCGACCGCGTGCTCCACTTCTTCTACAACGTGGGCGACTACTCCGTGGAGGCCGCCCCGGAGCAGGGCTACAAGATCAACTCCATCGACGGCGACGCCTGCTACAAGAACACCTACCGCTTCGCGGTGGACCGGGACAACATCCGCCTGGCGGACAAGGCCGAGCCCGGCCTGGACGTCCGCGTCCGGGAGCTGCTGGACTACGGCAACGTCCGCTTCGCCCGGGTGGAGGCCGCCGGTCAGGACTTCCTGATCCGCGTGGCGCCGGACTTCTCCGCCGACACGGCCCGCGTCGCCTTCGACAGCGGCGACGTCTCCGTCTATTCCACCGCCATCGACATGAAGCTCTGCTGACATGAAGGTGGACGTCAACGGCACCCAGATCGATCTGGCGCCGAATTCGAAGCCCTATCTGCTCAAACGGATCGCGGCGGACGGGTTCGACACCGTTCTGATCTTCGCGCTGTTCATGCTGTTCACCATGCTGATCCTGAAAACCCCCGCAGCGAACGTCTACCACGCCCACTTCGACCGGTACACCGCCATCGAGGCGGACACGGCCGCCGCGCTGAACAACGACGCCGAGGCGGTCAGCCGGGCCCTCAGCGAAAACGACGAGTACCGCAACGAGCTGTTCGCGGCCAACCTGCACGGCTACCTGCTCAAGGCGGGCGCCTGCCTCCTGGCGGAGGGCCTGCTCCTGCTGGCGGTCCCCCTGCTCAACAGGAACCGCTGCACGCCGGGCAAGCTGATGGTCGGCGTCATGCCCTTCAGCGAGCGGCGGCAGAGCCGCGCGGTCCCCTGGCAGGTGATCGCCCGCTTCCTGTTCGTGTTCCTGATCGACAGTCTGGCCTGGTACCTCTTCACCGGGATCCTGACGTTCCTGCTGGTGCCGCTGCTGCGGCTGACGGAGATGCTCCTGAACAGAAAGAACAAAACCATCTGCGATTGGATGACCGGCGTTCTGGTCATCGAGAAACTCTCATACGACGGTATCAATTAGCAAGGAGGATATTATGATGAAAAAACTGTTGACGATCCTGCTGGCCCTGGCCATGGTGGTCTCCCTGGCCGCCTGCGGCGGCGGTGGCGGCGGCAATGAAGGCGGCGGCAAGGACGACGGCGTGATCCGCGTCTGGGTCGGCGAGGAATCCGCCGAGTTCTATCAGAAGATCTGCAACCAGTACGCAGCGGACCACTCCGACTTCGGCTACACCATCGAGGTCAAGGGCATGGACACCGGCTCCATCGCCGGCACCATCAGCAACGACCCCACCGCCGCGGCGGATATCTATACCGTGGCCCACGATAACATCGGCAAGCTGGCCTCCACCCAGTGCGCCAAGCCCATCACCGACGAGGCGCTGGCCGCCCAGGTCCTGGCCGACAACCCCGCGTCCTATCAGAACGTCATCTACTCCACTCTGAACGGCAACAACTACCTGTACGGCGTGCCCTACATCTCCCAGGCCCTGTTCCTCTACTACAACAAGGCCGCGGTCACCGAGGAGGAGGCCCAGAGCTTTGAGGGCCTGCAGGCCGCCGCTCAGCGGGCCGGCACCAAGGCCATCACCGTCACCGGCGACGACGGCTACAACATGTCCTTCGCCCTGCTGGCCCGGAAGGTCAGCGACCACAGCACCACCGTCAAGCTCTTCGAGGGCGCCGAGTCCGTCTCCGGCGGCTCCAAGGGCACGTCCAACTGCCAGGGCGACGACACCGTGGCCATCGTCCGCTGGCTCCAGGCCTTCGCGTCCGATCCCAACGGCTTCAAGTGGGCCTCCCCCGACGGCTGGGATGCCGACCTGCGGAACAACGGCGTTCTGGCCGTGATCGGCGGCGCCTGGCACTACAACACCGCCAAGGCCTCCGTGGGCGAGACCAACCTGGGCATCGCCCTGATCCCCACCTTCACCCTGACCGACGCGGCCACGGAGGGCCTGTCCGGCGTCTCCGCCGGCGACGTCTACCGGGGCGGCACCTTTGCCGACTGCAAGTGCTTCATGATCAACGCCTACTCCGCCGCCAGCAAGTACGCCAAGGAGCAGGAGCTCATCAAGTACCTGTCCAGCAAGGAGGTCCAGAACGCCTCCTATCTGGAGTGCCTGAACGTGCCCGCCTACGTGGGCGCCGAGAACTACATCAAGCAGTGCTTTGACGAGGGCAAGGTCACCGAGAGCCAGTACAACCTGGCGGCCATGCAGGTGGCCATGTCCGAGTGGGGCATCCCCCAGCCCTTCATCACCGGTACGCTGAACACCTATTACTACTCCAAGAACGGTCCCCAGGTGTTCCGCGCCATGATCGACAAGACCGCCTATCCCACCACCGGCGACCAGATCCTCACCGAGACCGAGAGCGTGGACGGTATCCGGAAGGGTCTGTACCTGATCGAGTACCTGTGGATGCACGGCGTCAATCCCAGCGAGTTCCCCGCCACCCTGCCGGAGAAGGCATGATCCACCCACCGATCTGATTGCTGACGACACTGATTCCTGACTATTTTGGGAGGACACTATGAGTTCCAAAACAAAACGGGCTCCGAAAATCAAGAAGAATCAGTTGAGCTTCCCGGAGCGGGTCGCCGCGTCGTTTTCCAGATTCGGCAAGCGGTTCGCGGACGGCTCCCCGGGCACCAAGCTCTCCCACTTCATTTTCGGCGCCGGCAACTTCTATCACAAGCAGTATGCCAAGGGCTTCCTCTTCCTGCTGGTCCAGGTGGCGATCCTGGCGCTGATGATCCTCAGCCCCTCCATCAACAACACCCCCTACGGCTGGAAGGCCCTGCAGAACCTGTCCCTGCGCAACGTGAGCGAGGGCGGCGACTTCGATCCCATCACCGGCCACTTCACCAGCGGCTCCGACTGCAAGCTGATGGTCCTGTTCGGCTTCGCCACCATCGCCATGATCATCATCTACTTCCTGGTGTGGAACCTGAACATCGGCTCCTCCTACAAGGCGGACATGGACCGGAAGATCGGCAAAAAGCCCACCACCTTCCGGGAGGATCTGCGGGAGCTGCTGGACGGCAAGTTCCACGTGCTGATGCTGACCCCCACCTGCATCGCCGCCACCCTGTTCACCATCCTGCCGACGGTCTTCATGATCGCCCTGGCCTTCACCACCTATAACCAGCAGGATATGAACGACCTGGGCACCAACCTGTTCCATTGGAACGGCCTGATGAACTTCCGCTCGGTGTTCACCGGCGAGGGCTCGCTGGGCGTGGAGATCCACTACCGCTTCCTGCCGGTCCTGGGATGGACCTTCATCTGGGCCATCTTCGCCACCCTGACCTGCTACTTCGGCGGCATCATCCTGGCGCTGCTGATCAACAAGAAGGGTCTGAAGGGCAAGAAGCTGTTCCGGACCATCTTCATCCTCACCATCGCCGTGCCCCAGTTCATCTCCCTGCTGGCGGTCCGCAACCTGCTGGGCGAGTACGGCCCCTTCAACGCTCTGCTGATGAACCTGGGTCTCACGTCGGCGCCCATCGGCTTCCTGGGCCTCCACCCCAGCGACAGCGAGCACCTGGCCAAGCTCATGGTCATCATCATCAACATGTGGGTGGGTATCCCCTACACCATGCTGATGACCTCCGGCATCCTCATGAACATCCCCGCGGATCTCTATGAGGCCGGCCGGGTGGACGGCGCGTCCACCATGAAGATGTTCTTCAAGATCACCCTGCCCTACGTCATCTTCGTCACCACGCCGTATCTGATCTCCAGCTTCGTGGGCAACATGAACTCCTTCAACTCCATCTTCCTGCTGACGGGAGGCGGCCCCACCTACACGGGCTATCAGGCCGGCGGCACAGACCTGCTGGTCACGTGGCTCTACAAGGTGACCATCGATCAGGGCTCCTACAACACGGGCGCCGTCATCGGTATCTTCACCTTCCTGATCACGGCCACCATCACCCTGGTGACCTACCGGCGCAGCAAGGCCTACAATGAGGAGGATACTTTCCAATGAGTACGAAGAAACAGAGAACCGGGAGTCTCTCCCGCAACCGCCGTGTCAGTCTCGGCGTCACGTACGTCATCCTTGTCATTCTGGCTATCGTCTGGCTGGTCCCCCTGGTCTGGATCGCCCTGTCCGCCTTCCGCTGCGAGGTCCGGCCCGACGGCACCTTCATCGGCACCGTCACGGAGAATTACTTCCCCCGGGTCTTCGGGCTCAAGAACTTCCAGGATCTGTTCTCGGCCACCTACTACGGCGTGGCCAAGGCCTTCCCCCGCTGGATGCTGAACACCCTGATCATCGCCGTGGTGGACTGCATCATCTCCACCTTCCTGGTGCTGTCGGTGGCCTACTGCATGTCCAAGCTGAAGTTCAAGCTCCGCAAGCCCTTCATGAACATCTCCATGATCATCGGCCTGTTCCCCAGCTTCATGAGCATGATCGCCATCTACTTCCTGCTGAAGTCCGTGGGTCTGACCGGCAACCCCAGTCACCCCCAGTATTCCGTGATCGGCCTGATCCTGGCATACAGCGCCGGCGCCGGTCTGGGCTTCCAGATCGCCAAGGGCTTCTTCGACGTGATCCCCAACGCCCTGGTGGAGTCGGCCAAGCTGGACGGCTGCACCAACTTCCGGATCTTCCGGCGGATCATCCTTCCCCTGGCCAAGCCCATCATCATCTATCAGGCGCTGATGAGCTTCACCGGCCCGTGGATGGACTTCATCTTCGCCAAGGTCATCATCGGCGCGGATAACCCCTCCTACTGGACGGTCTCGGTGGGCCTGTACTCCCTGCTGTTCGGCAGCCACCCCGACACCAACCTGTTCACCCAGTTCGCTGCGGGCTGCGTCATCGTGGCCATCCCCATCGTGACGCTGTTCATGTTCCTCCAGAAGTACTACGTGGAGGGCGTCACCGCCGGCGCGGTCAAGGGCTGATCCCCCGCGCCTCCGGCAACCGAAAAACGGGACGGGCAAAGCGCTGTCTTTGCCCGTCCCGTTCTTTTTCCATCTCCGCCCCGAGATCCGGAAAGCCGTCAAAAACGGCATTGTCAACCCCGGCGGGATATGGTATAGTTTGTTACGGGCAGCCCGTTCCCGTCGGAAAGGGCGCTCCCGCCCCGGATGCGGATTCCCCGCGTGTTCCTCCGGCCCCCTTCAGCGGCCGGCAAATGCTTCAAGAAAAGGAGAGAGTAAACCATGAGATTTCCCAATGCCTATTCCGGCGTCAGCAGGATCCACACCGCCCAGGTGCTGTCCGTCATCGTGGCGGTCATCGCTCTGGTGGTGACCGTCATGAGCACCGGCCTGGACGCCGACTCCATCGGCAGCAACTCCGGCACCGCGGCCTTTATCGGCGCCGTCGCCATCCTGGGCCTGGCCGTAGCGGTCCTGTCCATCATCGCCCTGGTCATGACCATCAGCGGCATCAACCGGGCCTCCAAGGACGAGCCCGCCTTCAAGCTGGCTCTGGCCGCCGTCATCGTCAACATCGTCGTCGCCGCTGTGGGCGGCGCCGTCAATGACAACCCCACCGTGTCCCATCTCCTCAACGTCGTCAACTCCGTGGCCCAGATGCTGGCCGCCTTCTTCGTGGTCCGCGGCATCATGAACCTGGCCGATCAGCTCTCCGACAGTGAGATGGTGTCCGGCGGCAGGCGTACCCTGACCCTCATCCTCATCGCCTTCGCGGTGAGCGCGGCCTTCAGCATCGTGGGCAACTTTTTCTTCAGCGAGGCGACCACGCCCGTGGCCTCCATCCTGCTGATCGCCTCCGCCGTCCTGTCCATCGTCCAGTACGTGGTCTACCTCACCTATCTGGGCAAGGCGAAGCGGATGCTGGTCTGATCCCCGGCGGATCGGTCTTTCGCCCCTCCCACAAACGAAAACAGCGCGGACGCCGAAGCGTCCGCGCTGTTTTTTTCTTGCATCGTGATCCCGGGCAGGCGCTCCGGGAGGTCCGCCTTACGCGGCCTCCCCGTCCTTCCGCCTCTTCAGCGTCACGAATCCGGCGGCGGAGACCGCGGCCATGGCGGCCCACAGCATCACGCCGGCGTCGCCGGTCTTGGGGGACTCGCCGTCGGAGGCGTTCTCCACGGTGAGGGTGGTCTCGGCGCTGGCGTCGTCGAAGGTCACGGCCACTTTGTGCTCGCCGGCGGAGAGGGTCTCCAGATAGGCGCTCTTGACGGTGATCTTCACGCTGCCGGCCTCGGCGGTGTAGTCCGCCTTGTCCAGAGCCTTGCCGTCCACGGTGATGCCGGTGAAGCGGCCGAAGGTGGTGTCGTCGTCCACGCTGCGCTTGACGACCAGCTCGAAGTCCTTGCCGGAGCCCTTGGTCCACTTGCCGGCGCCGCCGGTGACGAAGGTGTAGGTCACTTCCTCCTCCTCAGCGGGCGCCTCGTCGATGACCAGGGTGCCGTCCTTCTCGCTGACGGTGAACAGGCGCTCATACCAGGCGTCCTTGTTCACGGAGTGGAAGCTTACCACGAAGGGCTTCTCCAGCAGGTTCACCAGCGTCTCGGGGTTGCCGAACTGCTCCACCCACTTCACGGGCAGGTCGAAGGTCCTGTTTTCGTCGATGGCGATGGTGTCCTCGCCCACCTGGTCGGCCCGGCCGATGAAGGCCTTGTCGAAGGAATCGCTGCCCATGGTCAGCATCAGACTGGCCTTGTAGCCGTTGGAGTTGGGGCCGCCCACGGTATCCAACGTGGCGCCGGACACCTTGAACATCTTCACGTTGTTGGTGACCTTCAGCTCCCGGCTGTACTCATAATCGCCGGTCACCAGGGTCCTGGCCTCCCGGTCCAGCGTCATCTGCCGGGGATAGAAGGCCCGGGCCAGCGCGTTCTGGCCCTGCTCGTATTTGGTCAGATAGGTGTTGGAGATGGACACCACGGGGATATAGCTCTCGTCCTCCGCCAGGGGGAAGACGAACTCGAACCTGCCCTCGTCATTCTTCCGGTACTCGATCCAGTTGTCCCGGTTGTCGCCGTTGGCCACGGCCTCCTCATAGGTGCCCCGGAACAGGTAGTGATACGTGGTGCCGGTCAGGGCCACCACCAGGGTGGTCTTGCCGTCCTTGATCTCCAGATACGCCGTGGCGGCCTTGAACATGCCGGTGTTGTTGGTGATGGCCAGGTCGATCCGCTCGTCGGCGGGCGTGGGATCCTCCGGGGTCGGATCCTCCGGAGTGGGATCCTCCGGCTCCTGCTCCTTCAGCTTGTCCTCGGCGGGGATGGCCAGATAGTACTGGGTGGAGGTGGTGGCGCCATCCGGCTTCAGCGGGGCCGCCGGGATCGCCCAGCCGCACTTGTCCTTGGGCAGGGTGACGTCGAAGGTACCGTCCTCGTTGGAGGTCACGTCCCGGGTCAGCTCGCCGTCGGCGATGCCGCCCCAGTGGATGCCGTTGTAGACCGTTTTGTTCTTGGGCACGTAGTGGATCACCACGTTGTCCCCGTTGATAACGGCGGTGGT
>JAEEGL011619936.1_pt1 | contig 13790 bp, 7 predicted proteins | sample 9134231 | NCBI WGS metagenome assembly JAEEGL01 (sample SAMN16246548, study PRJNA631951) | gut metagenome | biome: gut microbiome; feature: rumen; material: fiber-attached | host: Bos | place: Iran: Karaj | collected 2018-10 | reverse complement strand
CATCGTGTCGAGATACGCAAGGAGGGCTATCAGAGCGAGACTAAGACGGTGACGATAGTTGAAGGACAGACGGCCTCACTTAGTGGCAGTCTCATGGCAAATTCCAAAGAGACTTTCACGGTGAATGGTGTTAGTTTCACTATGGTTCGAGTGGAAGGTGGCACATTTACGATGGGTGCGACAGAAGATCAGGGAAGTGAAGTATTGGATAGAGAGAAGCCCGCGCATCAGGTGACTCTTTCGACTTATTCCATTGGTGAGACTGAGGTGACACAGGAGCTTTGGGAGGCGATTATGGGGAGTAATCCGTCGAATTGCAAGGGAACCAAACTTCCTGTAGAGCAAGTCAGTTGGAACGACTGCCAAGAGTTCATCAAGAAACTGAATGATAAGACAGGAAAGACATTCCGTTTACCTACTGAGGCTGAGTGGGAGTTCGCAGCCCGTGGTGGTATCAAATCGAAGCATTTTAGGTTTAGTGGCAGCAACAATATAGGTGAAATAGCATGGTATGGTGTGAATAGTGGAGATAAAGAATTGAATGAGGAGGATTTTGGAAAAAAAGAGAAAACTGGTGAACTATTAGGTAATAACCATAACAAACCACATCCGGTTGCTCAGAAAGCTCCAAACGAATTGGGCTTGTATGATATGACAGGTAATGTTGACGAAATGTGCAATGATTGGATTGGTCCTTTCTCACAAGAACCTCAAACCGATCCTCAAGGCCCATCTTCAGGCTCTTCTTATGTATCGCGTGGAGGAGCTTGGGGTGATAGTATGAAGATTCTCCATATTTCTTACCGTTCAAGTGTTGGACCTGATTCCAAATACCTATTTCAAGGCTTTCGTCTCGCTCTATAATATTTTTCATCATTTTTCTATGTCCCGATTTGGTCGTCTCGATAATTTTTTTATTTTTGCGTCGCAAAAAAGATTGATATCCGACTAATACACCTTTATATATGATGAAGCGCATCGTTTCTCTTCTCTATTTATGCCTGACCTTCGCGATGGCGATGTCTCAGAAACTGACCGTTGATAATTTCGCTCTTGCGCCCCAAGACCTGACGGCATCGACGCAGCGGCGTAATGACAATAATGGCCAGGCATGTGCACTTATCAAGGTCCAGCTTGCTCGACCGGGCGCCACGTTCCATGGCAACGTGATGGGTGATACGCCTTATAGCCAGAGCGAGTACTTCGTCTATATGTCGAAGGGCTCGAAGATGCTTCAGGTGAAGCTGGATGGCTATCTTCCGGTGATGATTGACTTCGAGAAGGATTGGGGCATCAAGGGCGTGGAGTCATTGACTACTTATGTTCTTTCCATCACTCTGCCGAATATTATTGGTCAGATGGATGATGACGGGAAGACATACTTCACACTGACAGTAAGTCCCCCGAATACGATAGTCAAACTTGATGGAGTCCTTTATAATCTTGACACAGAGGGCAGGATGAAAGAGCGATTACTTAGAGGAGTACATCATTACGAGCTTTCCTCTAAAGGCTATGCCACCAAAACTGGCAGTTTTACTTTAGGAACAGAAAAATTGAATCTGCAGGAGACCCTTGTATCAGCAAAGGCAAAGTTGGTTGTGACCTGCGTGACCTCTGGTGTAGATTTGTTTGTGGATGAGGAGAAGGTAAGTAGTGGTAGTTCCTGGGAAGGTTCACTTGATCCAGGCAGCTATCTTATCGAAGCACGTAAGGACGGATACATCAGCCAGCGAAAGTCCGTAACCCTTGCTGAGAACCAGACCCTTGAAGTCAATCTTCCAGCTCTAATTGCAAAAGTAGGGCAGCTTGATGTGAATTACACTCCTTTCGATGCCGAAGTATGGATTGATGGCAAGAAAGCTGGAACTGCACCGGACCTGTTCAAGAACCTGACACTTGGTAATCACAAAGTTGAGATTCGCAAGGAAGGCTATCAGAGCGAGATGAAGACGGTGACGATAGCTGAGGGGCAGATGGCCTCGTTGAGTGGGAGCCTCCCTGCCTTGACCTCTTCAACATCAACTGCGACCGTAACATCGACAACAGGCACAACCACGTCTTCGAGTTCCTCACAAGCTAAACAGACTTTCACGGTGAATGGCGTAAGTTTTACGATGGTTCGGGTTGAGGGTGGCACGTTCACGATGGGTGCGGAGCAGGGGAGTGATGCAGATAGTGACGAGAAGCCCGCACATCAGGTTACCCTCTCGACGTATTCGATCGGAGAGACGGAGGTGACGCAGGAACTGTGGCAGGCTGTGATGGGAAGCAACCCGTCGAACTTCAAGGGGGCTAAACGTCCCGTGGAGAGTGTGAGCTGGGACGACTGCCAGGAGTTTATCAAGAAGCTGAACGAGAATACAGGTAAGACTTTCCGCCTGCCGACTGAGGCGGAATGGGAGTATGCTGCAAGGGGAGGCAGCAAGAGCAAGGGGTTCAAGTATGCTGGGAGCAACAGTATCGAAACAGTTGCGTGGTACATCAGGAATTCCTATGACAAGGGCAAGTCGAGTACTGATTATGGCACCCACAATGTTGCACAGAAGCAGCCGAACGAGCTGGGGCTGTACGATATGAGCGGGAACGTATGGGAATGGTGCAGCGACTGGCATGGCAGTTACAGCAGCGGAAGCCAGATGAATCCGCAGGGAGCTAACAGTGGGCGGTCCCGCCAGAACCGTGGGGGCAGCTGGTACAGCATCGCGGGGCGCTGTCGCTCGTCGTGCCGTAACAGCGGCCCCCCCGACTTCAGGCTCAACTTCCTTGGGCTCCGCCTTGTCCTCTCCGAGTAACAACCTATCTTCGAGCGGAGCGGGGGAAGAGATTCTTAGAGATAATTCTCTTTGGGGCGAGTGGAACCGCCCCAAAGAGAATTATCCAAAAGAATCTCGAAGAATATATACCGGCGCAGCCGGTCGAAATTTTATTTCGAAAACAAGGTTGAACGCACAATAAATTCAGGAATGGAACCGTTGGCTCCATTCGGAAATACGAAAGAATAAAAGTAACAACTCATATCATAATGAAACGCCTACTAACCCTCCTCACCTTGATTCTGTCCTTCACACTCGTGATGGGACAGGAGCTTACGGTCAAGAATTTCGCCCTTGCGCCCCAAGACCTGACGGCCTCTACGCAGCGGCGCAACGACAACAATGGTCAGGCCTGCGCCCTCATTAAGGTACAGCTGGCACGACCAGGTGCTGAATTCCATGGCAATGTGATGGGTGACACTCCATACAGCAAGAGCGAATACTTTGTTTATATGTCGAAGGGCTCGAAGATGCTTCAGGTGAAGCTTGAAGGCTTTCTTCCCGTGATGATTGACTTCGAGAAGGATTGGGGTATCAATGGTGTGGAGTCATTGGCCACGTATGTGCTCTCCATCACTCTGCCGACCGTGCCTGGTCAGATGGATGATGATGGGAAAACATACTTTAGTTTGTCCGTTTCGCCCAAGAATGCCAATGTTTATGTTGACGGAGAACCCAGGAGTCTTGATGAAGATGGAACCATAATACTTCGACTGGCTCGCGGTGGACATAGGTACCGTATTGATGCCTCGGGCTACGAAAGTAAGGAGGAGTCGTTCACATTAGGGATGGAGAGAAAAAGTGTTCGTGTATCACTGATTTCGACAAAAGCGACGCTCACGGTGAAATGCTCGACCACGGGTGCGGACATCTACATCAATGAGAAGAAGTACGGAAGCAATTCATTATGGACAGGAAATTTAGAATCAGGGAGCTATATAATTGAGGCACGCAAGGACGGGTACTATAGCCAGCGGCAGAGTATAGATCTCGGTGTGAAACAGAGCTGCACTGTCGAGTTGCCTGCACTTATTGCCCGTGTGGGGCAACTCGATGTTACCTATAAGCCTCAAGATGCCGAGGTATGGATTGATGGGAAGAAAGTAGGGCTTAGTCCAGATTTGTACAAGAACCTTGTAGTAGGTACTCATCGTGTAGAGATTCGGAAAAATGGTTACCAAGGAGAGACGAAATTAGTGACGATTGTCGAAGGGCAAACAGTTTCGTTGAGCGGAAGCCTTAGTACCTTGACTATTCCATTGATTGCAATCCACCCTTCTATAAATGCACCATCGGCAACAACTACATCCCCTTCTTCAAGTTTGTCGTCTTCTAAACATTCTTTTACAGTGAACGGAGCCTCGTTCACGATGGTACGCGTGGATGGAGGTACATTCTCAATGGGTGCAACCACAGATACGGATAGTGAAGCGTATGATAACGAGAAGCCCGTGCATCAGGTAACACTTTCATCGTTTTCGATCGGTGAGACAGAGGTGACGCAGGAACTTTGGGAAGCTGTTATGGGGAGAAATCCCTCGTACTTCAAGGGAGCGAAACGTCCCGTGGAACAAGTTAACTGGGATGACTGTCAGGAATTCATTGCAAAACTAAACGAGAAGACGGGGAAGACTTTTCGTCTCCCGACGGAGGCTGAATGGGAATATGCTGCTCGAGGAGGCAAGCAGAGCAAGAGATATAAATATGCTGGTAGCAATACAATTAATATTATTGCATGGTATGATAAGAACACTAGCCTTCAAGGACCGTCTAGTCCGGATTACGGCACTCATGTGGTAGCAACGAAACAGCCGAATGAACTTGGCCTTTACGACCTGAGTGGAAATGTGGAAGAATGGTGCAGCGACTGGTACAGCGGCTACATTAATATGACTCAGACAGATCCTTCTGGTCCATATAGTGGATTTTATCGCGTGAGTAGAGGTGGTAGCTGGCAAAGAAACGCAAGGTTCTTCCGCTCGTCTAATCGACACCAATATTCCCCTAATAGCCGTTATTCAATCCTTGGGCTCCGCCTTGTCCTCTCCGAGTAACAACCTATCTTCGAGGGAGCGGAGCTCTTGATCAATTAACAATTAACACTTAACAATTAACAACGTTTTGCTCGGACGAAAGAGGTTCACACAAAAACTATAAACATTAATCTAATATGAAAAAGTTATTTCTTGTACTTCTTGGCGTAACATTACTGCAGCTGCAGCTCATTGCACAATCCAGAACCATAATATTTCAGTTTGATCCAGTATCGACATCGGTAGTTTCGGATGTCGCTGCAATGGAGAACAACATTTCGAACCTCCTGTCTGCCATCAATGTGGCTTACATTGATGGTAAGCCATTGTCGTTTTCAGGTATCCGCATTGATTCCACTGCCCAGAAGAGCCTGAATTTGCTTTGGGAAAACCTGCACTTCTATTGCACAGACGACATTAATGTCAGCAGATGTCTGCGAGACTTTCAGGGAATTCAAGTGCGTGACATCTCTATTATCTTGAAACCTGTTGCTGAATACGAGGACAGTTTGGAATTGGATAGGGAACTTGCGGTGAGCCTCACAAGGGATGGCGTCATCACAGGTGTCCGTATGGAGCTCAGCAACAATCAGTATAAAAGCATCATGAATGATAGTAGAACAGTTACTGATACTCGCGAACGCATGGAAATTCTGAGGTTCATCGAAGAGATGAGGGGATACTATTTGTCGAAGAATATTGAAGCTCTGACAACTATCTATTCTGATTCGGCATTGATAGTAGAGAATGGTTTAATGCATGCTTCGAAAACTGATTGGAATGTTCCATACAATGAGAAGAAGGGAAGATATTTGGACAATCTGAAGGAGCTGTTCAATAGGGGCACGTTTGTCGAAGTTCATTTCGACCGCATCTCGATCGTTCGACACCACGCCAAGCGCCAATATATTGGTGCAACCCTGCATCAGACGGTCAAGGACAATTCTCAGTTAGATGGTTGGCTTTTCATGCTATGGGATTTCGAAAAAACGGACCATCCTGTCATTCATGTTCACACTTGGCAGTTTGACGAAGATGCGGAAAAGGATGGGGTCATGGACCTGTGGGATTTTTTCCTTTAGACGCGCAGGTTTCGCATTCCGCTTCTCTTTTCAGCTTATTTCAGCCAAAACCTAAAAAAATATTATTTCATTAATGATGAAGCGCTTCGTTTCACTTCTTTTTTTATGCATGACCTTCGCGATGGCGATGTCTCAGAAACTGACCGTTGATAATTTCGCTCTCGCCCCCCGAGACCTGACAGGCTCTACGCAGCCGCGTAATGACAATAATGGAGTCGCCTGTGCTCTTGTCAAGGTGCAGCTGGCACGACCGGGTGCCACATTCCATGGTAATGTGATGGGTGATACGCCCTATAGCCAAAGTGTCTATATGGTCTATATGATGAAAGGTTCCAAGATGCTCGAAGTCCGTCTCGATGGCTATCTTCCCGTGATGATCGACTTCGAAAAGGATTGGGGCATCAATGGTGTGGAGTCATTGTCCACTTATGTCCTTTCCATTACCTTGCCGAATGTTATTGGTCAGTCGGTGGATGACGGGATGAGCTACTTCACCCTGACGGTGATGCCCAAGAATGCGAGTGTGCTTCTGGATGGAGACTTGCAAGCCCTCAATGAGGAAGGGGTATTGAGTCTTCGCCTGCCGCGTGGCCGTCACAGCTATAGGATCGTTGCCAGGGGATACGCCGAGAAGACAAAGTCGTTCAATCTGGGTGCGGAAAGACTTGACCTGGCAGAGAAACTTGAATCTTCCAAAGCGGCACTTTCGGTTACGTGCGCCACCTCTGGTGCAGACATTTACATCAACGATGAGAAGAAGGGCAATACATCTTGGAATGGCACAATCGCCCCGGGCAACTATCTGATAGAGGCACGCAAGGAAGGCTTCATCACGCAACAGAGGAGCGTCACACTATCCGACAACCAGAGTTTGAAGGTCGATCTCCCCGCCCTTATGGCCAGTGTGGGCCAGTTGGACATCAACTATATGCCCGTCAATGCCGAAGTCGTGATAGATGGCGAGAAGAAAGGCACATCGCCGAATCTCTTCAAGAACCTCACAGTAGGCAGCCACCACGTAGAGATTCGCAAGGAAGGCTATCAGAACGAGACGAAGACGGTGACGATTGCAGAAGGTCAGACTGCCTCATTGAGCGGGAGCCTCGTTGCAGTGGCTTCTTCAACTTCTTCTTTGGATGCCAAAGCTATGTATAATATGGGAAACGACTATTATTATGGTCGAAATGGAAAGACCAAGGATTATGCTGAGGCTGTGAAATGGTATCGGAAGGCAGCGGAACAGGGTTATGCTGATGGACAGAATGACCTTGGTTATATGTACCGGAAAGGTCTTGGTGTCACTCAGGACTACGCAGAAGCGGTTAAATGGTATCGCAAGGCTGCAGAACAAGGAAATGCTAGTGGACAGAACAACCTTGGCTATATGTATGATGAAGGTCTTGGTGTTCCTCAGGACTACGCAGAAGCAGTTAAATGGTATCGCAAGGCTGCGGAACAAGGAAAAGCATACGGACAATATGATTTAGGTATGATGTATTATAATGGCACTGGTGTTCCAAAAGACCTGAATGAAGCAAAAAAATGGTTCCAGAAAGCAGCGGCACAGGGACACGAAGGATCTAAGAATATGTTAGAAAAATTATGATGATGCAGAATATCACAAATGTCAAAACCACATCAAGTATAATAATGAAACGCCTACTAACACTCCTCACACTGATCCTGTCCTTCACACTCGTGAAGGGACAGAAGTTAACTGTGGATAATTTTGTCCTCGACCCCACCGACCTCACCGCATCGACGCAGCGGCGCGATGACAACAATGGAGATGCATGCGCTCTTGTCAAGGTTCAACTTGCGAAGCCTGGTGCCACGTTCCATGGCAATGTGATGGGCAATACACCCTACAGTCAGAGTGTCTATATGGTGTATATGATGAAGGGGTCGAAGTTCCTAGAGGTAAGACTTGAAGGGTATCTGCCGGTGAAGATCAACTTCACAGACTATGGCTATTCGGGAGTGGAGTCACTCTCTACGTATGTCCTTTCCATCACCTTGCCGAATGGGCCTGGCCAGATGATGGATGACGGGATGAGTTACTTCACGCTTACGGTGACGCCCAAAAATGCTATGGTGCAGTTGGACGACAAACTGATGTCCCTTGAATCAGATGGCACATTGATGAGGCCCCTGGAACGAGGGAATCATACCTGTGTGGTCTCGGCAGAGGGTTACGCGACGAAACGTTTTACTTTCAATCTCGGGACCGAGACCAGAAACGAAAATGTGGTGCTGGAGTCGACCAAGGCGACCCTTAAGGTCACTTGTGCCACAAGCGATGCAGAAATCTACATCAATGACAAGCTGCAATCCCCGGGATCGTCGAACATCTACACGCTTTCGTCAGGCATCTATATAGTTGAAGCAAGGAAAAAGGGCTATCATTCCCAACGTCGCACAATCGAACTGAGCGATAGCCAAAGCCTGGAGGTTTCTCTTCCTGCATTGACATCCCAGACGGGAACTCTGGATGTGGCATTTCGGCCTATCGAAGCGGAGGTCTGGATAGACGGGAAGAAACGTGGTACATCGCCGAATAAATACAGGGATCTCTCCATCGGAGACCACAAGGTTGAGGTTATAAAAGAAGGCTACGAGAGTCATTCGGAGACAGTTAATATCAAGGATGGTGAGACTACGACATTGCGTGGAAGTCTGGTTGCCAAGGCTGAGACGACAATACACAAGCAGACCTACACAGTTAACGGCGTTAGTTTCGCGATGATTCGTGTGGAAGGTGGCACCTTTACTATGGGTGCGACGAAGGAGCAGGGGAGTGATGCGTATGATGACGAGAGGCCCGTACATCAAGTGACACTCTCTGCGTATTCGATAGGTGAGACGGAGGTGACGCAGGAGCTGTGGAAGGCTGTGATGGGGAGCAATCCGTCGGAATTCAAGGGAGCGAAACGCCCCGTGGAGTGTGTTAGCTGGGATGACTGCCAGGAATTCATCCAGAAACTTAGCGCGGCTTTAGGGAAGGAGTTCCGTTTACCTACGGAAGCGGAGTGGGAGTATGCTGCTCGTGGTGGAAACAAGAGCCAAGGCTATAAGAACGCTGGGAGCAAAATGTTGGGTGATGTAGCATGGTACTTTGACAACAGTGGCGGCACAACGCATAATGTGGCCACGAAGCAATCGAACGAACTTGGGCTGTATGATATGAGCGGGAACGTGTATGAATGGTGCAGCGATTGGTATGGCAACTACAATAGTTCCTCGCAGACGAATCCGAAGGGGCCCAAAAGTGGATCCTATCGCGTGATCCGTGGTGGCAGTTGGAACTTCAATGCTGGGCGCTGTCGCTCTTCTTACCGTTTCAACAATAGCCCCGACAATAGGCACACATACATTGGCCTCCGCCTTGTCCTCTCCGAGTAACAACCTATCTTCATGTGAGCGGAGCTCTTTAGCAATTAACAATTAACAGTTAACAATGTTTTGATTGATCAACAAATCATAATGAAACGCCTACTAACCCTCCTCACACTGATCCTGTCCTTCACACTCGTGAAGGGCCAGGAGCTTACGGTCAAGAATTTCGCCCTTGCGCCTCAAGACCTGACGGCATCGACGCAGCGGCGCGATGACAACAATGGTCAGGCATGCGCCCTCATCAAGGTGCAGCTGGCACGACCAGGCGCCACATTCCATGGAAATGTGATGGGTGATACGCCATACAGCCAGAGTGTCTATATGGTCTATATGATGAAAGGTTCCAAGATGCTTGAAGTCCGCCTTGATGGCTATCTTCCCGTGATGATTGACTTCGAGAAGGATTGGGGCATCAATGGTGTGGAGTCATTGACCACCTATATTCTTTCTATCACCTTGCCGAACTTGGGCGCTCAGACGGTGGATGACGGGATGAGTTACTTCACGCTCACGGTGACACCGAAGAATGCGAGTGTGCTTTTGGATGGAGAATTGATGTCGCTCGACAGCGATGGGAGCTTGAGCAAACGATTACCGCGAGGACGGCACAGTTATAGGGTTGCAGCCAACGGATATGTTGCGAAAGAGGAGTCATTTGTTCTTGGGGCAACGAAGTATGATGCCTCGGTTACACTCGTTTCCGCGAAAGCGAAACTTACTGTGACCTGTGCCACTACTGAAGCCGACATCTACATTAATGAAGAGAAGAAAGGCCGTACTTCCTGGAATGGGACATTGGATCCTGGCAACTATCTGATAGAGGCCCGTAAGGAAGGCTTTATTACGCAACAGAAGAGCATCACTCTGTCCGACAACCAGAATATCCAGGTTGATTTCCAGGCCCTTGTAGCGCGTACCGGTCAGTTGGACATCGATTACAAACCCATCAATGCCGAAGTCTGGATAGATGGCAAGAAAGCAGGAACTGCTCCTGACCTGTTCAAGAATCTGACACTTGGTGATCATAAGGTGGAGATCCGCAAGGAAGGCTATCAGAGCGAGACGAAGACGGTAACGATCGCTGAGGGACAGACGGCCACGCTGAGTGGGAGCCTCACGGCCTTGACTTCATCATCATCCACTATGTCTATCTCTTCGACTGTTTCGGCATCTTCGTCTACAAGCACATCGACAGTATCAAGCACGACTCAGGGCAAGCAAACCTTCACGGTGAATGGAGTTAGTTTCACGATGATTCGCGTAGAGGGAGGCACGTTCACGATGGGTGCTACGAAGGAGCAGGGCAGTGATGCGGGAGATGACGAGAAGCCCGCCCATAAGGTGGCTCTTTCGTCCTTCTCAATCGGTGAGACGGAAGTGACACAGGAACTATGGGAGGCTGTGATGGGGAGCAACCCGTCGTATTTCAAGAGTTCGAAGCGACCCGTGGAGCAAGTCAGTTGGGATGACTGCCAGGAGTTCATCAACAAGCTGAATGATAAGACTGGGAAGGAGTTCCGCTTGCCGACGGAGGCTGAGTGGGAGTATGCGGCACGCGGCGGTCATCGCAGTCAAAAATATAAATACAACGGGAGTAATTCGATAGGCGATGTTGCATGGTACATTGACAATAGCGGAAGTACAACTCACGATGTTGCAACAAAGCTATCGAATGAACTTGGGCTGTACGATATGAGCGGAAATGTATGGGAATGGTGCAGTGATTGGTATGGAAAATACATCGAAAAAAAACAGAAGAATCCAAAGGGACTTCAGAGTGGGCAGGCTCGCGTGGGCCGTGGAGGCTGTTGGGGCTACAGTGCCTGGCGCTGTCGTCCGTCGTACCGTAACGGTTTCGACCCCGGAGGTAGATACTACATCCTTGGGTTCCGCCTCGCTTTCTCCGAGTAATAACCAATCTTTATGGGAGCGTAGCTCCTAAGGAATTAACAATTAACAGTTAACAATTAACGATGTTTTGTTCGATTTACAACTCATAATGAAACGCATAATTTTTCTCCTCGTCTTGATCCTGTCCTTCACTCTTGTGATGAGCCAGGAGCTTACGGTCAAGAATTTCGCCCTTGCGCCTCAAGACCTGACGGCATCGACGCAGCGGCGCGATGACAACAATGGCCAGGCCTGTGCCCTTATTAAGGTTCAGCTTGCGAAGCCTGGTGCCACATTCCATGGCAATGTGATGGGCAACACGCCCTATAGCCAAAGTGTCTATATGGTCTATATGATGAAAGGTTCCAAGTGGCTCGAAGTCCGCCTTGAGGGCTATCTGCCCATTATGGTCAGTTTCTCGGACTATGGTTATTCGGGCTTGGAATCGCTATCTACGTATGTGCTGTCGATCACATTGCCGAATGTGGTAGGCCAGATGGAAGATGACGGGAAGACTTTTTTCAGCATTTCTGTCACCCCAAGGAATGCTAGTTTGCGAGTAGATGGAGATCTGAAGACTCTTGATGAAGATGGCCAATGGATGTGGAAACTTGACCGAGGAGTACATAATTATATAATTGAAGCTGAAGGCTACGAAAGTAAAGAGAAGACATTCGCCTTGGGCAACGAACGCATGAATGTCGAAGAGGTATTGGTATCGACCATGGCAACCCTTACTCTGAAATGTCCGACCTCAGGAGCTGACCTCTACATCAATGAAAAGAAGTATGGCAGCAATTCGACATGGACAGGAACACTTGTACCTGGCAGCTACGTCATTGAGGCACGGAAGGATGGCTACTATACGCAGCAGCAGAGCGTTGAGCTGGCTGCGAAGCAGCGTCGCACTGTAGAACTGCCAGCCTTGATCGCCCGAGTGGGACAGCTCGACGTGGCGTACAAACCACTGAATTCTGAGGTATGGATTGACGGGAAGAAAGAGGGTATTTCCCCCGATTCATTCAAGAATCTCACAGTAGGAAGTCACAAGGTGGAGATACGCAAGGAAGATTATCAGAGCGAGGTGAAGACGGTGACGGTAGCGGAGGGACAGACTGCGACGATAAGCGGGAGCCTCGTTGCAATGACTTCTTCAACATCAACTACGACCGCATCTTCGACAACAGGTACATCGACAATATCAAGCACCACTCAGGGCAAACAAACCTTCACAGTGAACGGCGTAAGTTTCACGATGGTTCGTGTAGAGGGTGGCACTTTCACGATGGGTGCGACGGATGAGCAAGAGAGTGATGCAGAGAGAGACGAGAAGCCCGCGCACCAGGTTACGCTATCGACTTACAGCATCGGCGAGACGGAGGTGACCCAGGAGCTTTGGGAAGCGGTGATGGGGAGCAACCCGTCGAACTTCAAGGGGGCTAAACGTCCCGTGGAGTGTGTGAGCTGGAAAGACTGCCAGAAATTCATCAAGAAGCTGAATAAAAAGACGGGGAAGACATTCCGCCTGCCGACTGAGGCGGAGTGGGAGTATGCTGCAATGGGAGGTAGCAAGAGCAAGGGGTACAAGTTCAGTGGTAGCAACGAGCTTGAAACAGTTGCGTGGTACGACAAGAATTCCTATGACAAGGGCAAGTCGAGCCCTGATTATGGCACCCACAATGTTGCACAGAAGCTGCCGAACGAACTAGGGTTGTACGATATGAGTGGTAACGTCTATGAATGGTGCAGCGACTGGTATGAGAAAGACTACTATGGCAGCTCACCTCAGAGTAATCCGCAGGGTCCCGATAGTGGGCTGGGCCGCGTGTACCGTGGGGGCAGCTGGCGCTACTACGCGAGGGGCTGTCGCTCGTCGCACCGTTACTACTACACCCCCGACTACAGGAGCAACAACCTTGGACTCCGCCTTATCCTCTCCGAGTAACAAACTACGGAGCGGAGCTCCAAAGCAATTAACAATTAACAGTTAACAATTAACAATGTTTTGCTCGATCAAGAAATCATAATGAAACGCCTACTAACACTCCTCACCTTGATTTTATCCGTTACATTGGTAAAGGGACAGAAGTTAACCGTGGATAATTTCGCCCTTGCGCCTCAAGACCTGACGGCATCGACGCAGCGGCGCGATGACAACAATGGCCAGGCTTGCGCCCTCATCAAGGTGCAGCTGGCACGACCAGGTGCCACGTTCCATGGCAACGTGATGGGTGATACGCCTTATAGCCAGAGCGTCTATATGGTCTATATGATGAAGGGCTCCAAGTGGCTCGAAGTTCGCCTCGATGGCTATCTTCCCGTGATGATTGACTTCGAGAAGGATTGGGGCATCAAGGGTGTGGAGTCATTGGCCACGTATGTGCTGTCAATCACTCTGCCGAATGGGCACGGCCAGATGATGGATGACGGAAAATCGTATTTTAGTATAGCCGTTACTCCGCCGAATGCCATACTCATTCTTGATGGTGAGACATTCAACCTAGACAGCGATGGAACCTTGAGCCAAAGACTTCAGCGAGGCAGGCATCAATACCAGCTTAAGGCGACTGGAT
>JAEEGL010861344.1_pt1 | contig 13790 bp, 9 predicted proteins | sample 9134231 | NCBI WGS metagenome assembly JAEEGL01 (sample SAMN16246548, study PRJNA631951) | gut metagenome | biome: gut microbiome; feature: rumen; material: fiber-attached | host: Bos | place: Iran: Karaj | collected 2018-10 | reverse complement strand
GTAGGCCGACGTGAATCAATGCCATAAGCCTTGCTCACGTTTGCTGCGAGGCAAAGTGCAGTCTCACTTGAAAACTCGGGGCTCATGCGGCGGTTGTCACATGAAATTGCAACGCCCTTCTTCGGATCGCCGTGCTTTAAAATATAGTTTGCAAGTCCCTGAGTAGCCTTGCGGACGGTGTAGATATTCATGCGGTTTGTTCCCGCTCCGATAACCCCTCTAAGTCCGCCTGTACCAAATTCAAGTTCTTTATAAAATCTCTCCTCGATCTCAGCCTCATTGTCCCCTATGGCGAGAAGCTCATCCTTCGTAGCCTGATCGAAATAATCGTCACTGATCCAATAATTGTAAGACTCTTTGTAACCCATGAGTATTCCTCCTAATATATTTTTAACGCGAGTCATTAAGTCAAAATACTCGTCTATGCAAGCACGCTTCGCACCCGGCGTTTGCTTATGCAAACTGCCTCGGAACTCGCATTTTTTGACTTTTGACCCCAGCATCATCATTATACAATAAAAAGAAGTATCATTAAAGTTCTTTTTTTATCACCCGTTTGCCGTCACAGCGCGCTTAAAATCCTTATAAAGCTTCTTTCCCGTAACACAGTCCGTAAGCAAAATGCCCGCATTCCACTCACTCTGCCCAAGCTCCTCAGCCGGCAGCCTGAAATAGAATCCGGCGAGCTCGATATGATTTTCTCCGGAAAATGCCGCAAGTATATCTTTTCTGTATGTAGAAAAAAGCTCGTACTGCCTGATCTCGCCGGTCTGTGCATCCTTAAGGATAAGTGTTTTTCCGAACCGACGGTTATCGCAGCCCCTTACAAAAGCCCAGCCGTCAAGCCAGATAAAATCCTTGTCCTTCTCGGTATTACGAAGCTGCTTCTGCACACGGTCAAGCCTTGTGCGGACCATAAAGGTCTCCTTCGGGAGAAAATCAAGCTTCCCGAGAAGTCCGGAGAAGCTGTCCGTATTTCTCGTGCAGTCCTTTGTGGCAGGCAGATAATCCGCCGAATTGTCAATGAGATTCGGATTATAAAAGGGATCAAAGCCCTTAGCCCAGGCATGATAGCCGTACAGCTTTTCCTTTTCCTCAAGAAGCCTTTTGTACTTTTCCTCGCTGCCCTCGTCAAGCCCGCGAGTAAGCGATTCATAATGATAAAGGACCGCCCCGTTACACTGAACGCTGCGATAGCCCTTCTCAAAAAGCTTAAAGCAAAGATCCATATCGTTGTAAGCTACCTTAAGGTCCTCATTAAGCCCGGAAACTTCCGATAGCTTTGATCTCGAGACCATAAGGCATGCGCCCGTAACAGCCAGCATATTGTAATCAAGCTTGTTCCGTCCGAAATAGTAATCCTCTGAATCACTCAGTGCAAGAAGCTTGTGCGAAGGTCCGACCGCAAGATTTGTGACCCCGGCGTGCTGGATCTTGTCTGTTTCCGCATAGAGAAGCTTTGCCCCGACGGCCCCGACTTCGGGTCTCATAGCGTACATAGCCATTTTTTCAAGCCAGTCGCCCCGGATGATTTCGGTATCATCATTGAGAAGAAGGACCAGTTCCCCGCTGGCCTTTTCTATTCCGATATTGTTCATATGGGAATAATTGAAGGGCTGTGGATCATAGATATAATCAAAACCGTACTCGGTCGAAAGTGCCTCGTACTCCTTCTTTTTATCAGGAGCGCTGCCGTTATCAACGACGATGATCTCGATCTTTTCGCGGTCGAGGACTGTGAAATCACCCTCCGATGAAACCTTCCGGGCATAAACGGTTTTAGAAAAGAAAGAAGAAATGCAGGTTTTCAAGACCTCCGGATGATCCTTGGAGGGGATGATCACAGAGACCGAAGAAAGTTGTGAACTACTCTCAGAAAGCTGTGAGTTTTCCTCGGAAGTCTCTAAGCATCTCTCATATAACTCAGATACCTTCCCCTCTATCCTGTGGCTTAAGATATGCGGAACATGGAGAACTCCCTTATATAAATGCGAAAGAACAGCCCTTTCATCAAAGGAAGCCTTCGGAAGATATGCCGAAACAGCCTGAAGTATCCTATATAACTCATCCGGATCCGGTGCGTCCGAAGCATACTTTTCGGGATCAAATCCTGCTTTTTCAAAAATATCTTTTCTTATAAGGACAAGCTCACCGAGATAATTAAACTGCTCAAACAATTCCGGAGAAAAATCCGGTTTAAAAAACGGATTTCTGCGAGATGAACTTAAACGGCAGTTAAGTCCGTTTGCTCCGTCCCGCTCTGCCTCATCCTCATCGCCGTAAATGATCACAGGCGCCACTTCCGGATATTGACCGGAACAATCGGATTTATCCTTATCTTCACAAGATAGTTCAGATAATGCGTCAAGAGCTTCCTTTACGGCAATTTTCCATTTATGAGAAGGATAAGCCTTTTCCGTGCAGAGATAAACGTATTCATACTCCCCAAATGATATCTTAGCTTCATCATTGCAAGATCTGTAAGTTTTCCTTGCCTCATCATCACAAAGCTCTGATGTCCTCTTTGCCTCATCATCACAAAGCTCTGATGTCCTCTTTGCCTCATCTTCATCAGGCTGTGCAGCCATCTTTTCCCACGGATCGCTTCTCAGCCAGTATCCGTAAGGGTCTGTCCAATCTCCGAGCTCTTTTTCGTGCTCCTGTACACAGGTCTCAAAAAAAGGATTTCCGGCATTTTTACTTTCACCCGAAGCAAGATCGGAGTGAAAAATCTTGATCACGGCTTTTGCAGCCGCCTCACGACCATCCTTTATGAACTTTTTAATGCTATTCATTCCTGCCATATTTACGACTTTCCAAAACTGTTCATTACCGCCGTTTTTTAAATATCAGTCACACGAGAATCTCTCTCAGCCCTTCAGCTTCCGCCCGATCTTCTCAAATATATTGCTCTCCTTCGGCCCATGAAGTGAAGCCGCAATAGATTTTGGAAGAGGGCTGATCTCAAATCCGGCTTTTACTGTGCTGCCGGAAAGATTCTTCAAACCGATTGAAATAAAAGGATCGTCAGTGCCAAAGGCATAGACATTATCTCCTATCCTTGTGCCGCTCGAGTAAGTGATGTTCTTAGAAATATCGTTACCGGAAGAATCCGTCAGATATATTATCTTCACAATGCTTGGGTAGTCGCAGGGATCAAGGCGAAGGGCGCGAAGTGAAGATCTACCGGAAAAATCGATCTCGTAGCCCCTTTCGTTTCTGTCGGGATAGAAGGATTTTTCTTCCGAAAAGCCGCTTCCGTCGTCAAAATATACTTTGAGCTTTCCTGCAAGTCCGTGTGCCGATGAAGCGCCCGATCCGCCCGCCATATTTCCTGACATTCTGCCGGTCACATCTATCACTTCATTGCCGATCTTCTCTCTGATCTCAGCAAGGGATCTGTGTCCGCCCGTGACATTCTTCTGGAAGCTTAGCTCATTTTTCTTAAACCTCTCAGCTTCATCAGCCGAAATGCCGAGAAGCTTTAAAAGTCCGAATTCTTCAGCTTCAAGGCGTCTTGGATCCTCGAGCATGTAGCAATAAAGGGCGCGGTATGCGATCTCCTTAGCAGGAACACTCTCCGAGACAACCCACTCATAATCTATCGCAGTCCATATCGCTTTATTCTCCGAATCACCCGCCGGCTCTACAGTAAAATTGCCGTCTGCCTGCTCGCAAGTCTGATCTCCGCCAATCTTCCGACATGCGTGATCTCCGCTGACCAGAATATTCGAAAAGATCAGATCCAGATTTGATACCTCACCACCCTCGCAGGCTTTAACCCTTTCAAAGTACTCTTTAAAAAGATAGATAAATCCTTCCTTATCGCCCTTAAAGAGCTTCTCATCAAGAAGCTCCTCCAGTCTCTTTCCGGGAATTACGGGGAAAAATATCTCAGAGCCGTCATTATTTAATCTGCAAGGACAAATCGCAAACCTTTTCTCACTATCCGCAGCCTCACCGGGATTATCCGCTGATTCTGCAAAAGAAACAGATTTATTTCCAGAGCAGCAAAGCTTCCCGTAATTCTCCGCCATCTTCCTGAGATGCTCTTTTGCAGCATCCGTGAGCGCTCTTTTTATAATCTCCTTGCCGTTCACCATCTCCGTCACGATGCATTTTTCGTCGGCCCTGTCGTTTGAAAATCTCGCATAAGTAACCATTGGTTTCTCGCCGAGAATGAGCATATATGAATTCGAGAAGAGCGGAAACTCCCCTTCTCTCAATATATTTTCAAACACAAGCTTTTCATCGAAAAGATAAAGCCTGTCGCGGTCGAAATTTCTGAGATTGTCCTTAAGCTCACCCATCTCGGGAAGACGCTCGTCCGAGAAAAGAGAGTGCATGAATTTATAGTCGGGATAGGGATAGTACATATGGCATTGATCCGGCGAAAAGCCGCATTTTGCGGCGATTTCAAGAAGCCCCCTCTTTGTGAAGGTGCGCGCCGGAGTCTCCCCCGGATAATCCTCGATACCCTCAAAATACTTCCCGACATGGTCTTCCTTGCAGCCGGCAAAGTACTTGAGTCCGAATTTATTCTCGATCGCTATGGCGATGCGCCCGCCCGGCGTCAAATGCTTCTTCAGTATATTCAGAAAAGTCTCGTAAGGAGCCTCCCCGCCGATATAAGCCTTTCCGTATTCAAACACGCCGATCAGGCAGATCAGGTCAAAATCTGCCGAAAGTGTGGGCTCGATATCCTGGAAATTCCCGACATGGATCACAACATTGTCGCAGTCCTTATGCCTGTACGCATTGATAAGACTGCGCTGTCTTGATAAGTCGACACACTCAACACTTCCCGCCATTTTAGAAAGCGCGCCGGTGATCGCTCCGCATCCGCTCCCAACCTCGAGCACCTTCATTTTCTTGTCCGCAGGAAGCCACGAGACGATATTCTCGCGTATCGGAGAGAGATGATACAGAAAGGGCCAGTTCGCCTTCTCTTCTATTAGGGAAGAGTAAGCCGAATGTAAAAACCTCTCCGCATTGCCGACAGTTTTACAATCCTCTACATCACCGGAAGTTTTACCATCCTCTGCATTATTCTCATCAGAGAATTCCTTCACCCCCTCCGTAATCTTCTTTACTTCCTCCAATATCTCCTGCTCGATATCTCCGTCGCAATAAAAGTCCTCGCCCGGATACAGGCTGTAATCCAGTAAAATTTTTCCTATTTTCTCATTTTCCATATTATAACCACAGAGCCGTTCCTCCAGAGCAAGCACCTCACTCCGCTTTTTCCGGCTTTAATCATCAAAACATGATCTTAACTCAATTCCACCTATCCACGACAATCACCAGTGCTCCTGTCTTCTCCGCCGCCTCTATGCCGACATCCGAATCCTCATAGATCACCGTATTTTCCGCCGATGCCTTAAAATGCTCCATCGCTTTTAAAAAGCCCTCGGGATCCGGCTTAGGCTTTTTTATATCCTCCTGAGTCAGGATAAGCTCAAACTTCTCGCGGACACCGAAATGATCCAGCATCTCAAAGGTATTTTTCGCGGAAGCCGTGGTGACAAGCGCGATATTGTACTTCTCCCGGATCCCGTCTATCACATCAAAAAGATGATCATTCTTTTTCGCAAAAGATAAAAACGAACTGTAAAGCCCTTTCTTCACATCATGGACTTTTTCCATGTGCTCAAGCATCAGAGCCGGATCGTCTCCGGCAGCGGATAAAAGCTCCGGAACAAAAGTCGTGTAATGCTTTCCGTTGCAGTTTTTGACAAAATGCTCACGGGACAGCAGAACGCCAAAGGGCTTAAGCGCCTCACTGTAGGATCTGAAATTCACATCATCCGTATTAAAAAGCGTGCCATCAAAATCGAAGATCGCAAGTTTATTTTTCATCCGCAAGAAACCTCTTCCAAACATCATCCATGACCATCAGCATTCCCGCATAAAAGGCCGGAGCCGTGCGGGGATCCTTCTCAAGCTTGTAGGGCATAAGGCGCAGCCAGTGAACGATCTCGTGGAAAAAGATGCTGATGACCTGCTCTCTTTTGTACTTCCCCTCAATATACTCAGACACACGCTCAAAGAGATCCGAGTAGGCAAAAGACTTTGTGAAAATAAAATTGATGTGGTTGTCCGTGACCGTCACATTCTTAACCGCCATCAAAAACTCATATCCGCCGTGTATCGACTGGAAAAGCTTAGCGATGTCAAGAAGCGGCGAATCGTGAACATTTCCGGTGTTGGGATCGATCAGATAATAATCGTATTCCCCGTCCCGCGCTCCTTTGCAAACTATGTTCTCGATCGTAAGATCGCCGTGGATCACGGCATATTCATCACCGGAAAAAATCTTCGTCAGATATTCCTTCGATAGCCATTTCTCATAAAAAGGAAGGTTCCTGTACTCAGTTCCGTTTATAACAAGAGTATCGTACTCAAGAAGCGGACGGAGGCGCTTGCTCTCCGCGATCGTGCGCAGATTTTTAAAGACCTTACTCTCTATGTATTTCGCGATATGTTCATCATCCGCCGGATGAATGTCCTTTCGATAGATCGTTTCGTCAAGCTTTTCCAGAATTCGCTTTATGATATCGAAGCTCTTTTCGGAAGGCATCGAGTGGACAAACTCAAACATTCCCACCGCATTCGGATCGTAGGGCATGTCGTAATAACAGTACATTTCGTTCGTCTCGGAAAAAAGGATCTCCGGAAGCGGCAGAATATCAGCATTTTCGCGTATCCATTCTATCTGCTCGTTAAGCTTATCCCCGGAGGCGCCGAAAGCGTATTTACGGAAAAACATTCCCCGATCGTCAACCGCTAAAATGGTAGTGGCATTCGAGCCCGCCGAATAGTCGCGGACAACGGAAATGCTGTGATTGATCTTGAGATAATTGTCTATGTACTCCTTGCTCTTTCCCGAAAAATAAATATCAAGGAAGACCAGCTTCTCCTCTGCATTGAGCTGGGGAAGCAGATTTAAGTAGGTCTCGCTGCTCTTTTCCCCGTCGGTCCTTCTCTTTAAAATAAGAGAGACAAGAAGCAGGATCGCAAGGGGCGAGAGCATGTAAATTATCATATATACACTCGCGATATCGAAATCTCCCCTGAAAAAAGAGAGCATGATCGTGCTCGCCTTAACTCCGCTCTCCCCGAAGAGCAGCGAGAAAATATCGATCCAGCCGCTTCCGGAATCCGGCGCAAAATAGCAGCCAGCGAAAAACCAGTATGAAAGGATATAGATCCCCCACATTAAAACCGTGTAAAGTATAAGCTTTAATTTATTGATCTTGAGAAAAATGTCCTTGAAGTTCCAGATCAGGGCCCATGCAAAAGAAAGAACGGACACCTCAAGCCTTGTATTAAAAAGGCTCGAGAAGAGACGGATTCCCTTTTTGAGAAGTCTCCTAATGAGATAAATGATCACCGTAAAAACAACAAGAAGGCCAAATACGATGACATAGAATTTTGAAGTCTTTACGAGATCGGCGTTACCGCGGCCGGTGATGGAAAGTATTCCAAAGATCAGTCCTACCGCAAAAACATCAAGATATCTGTCGACGATCACAGTCGAGAGACCGAGCGCCTTACCGCTCTTCATCCTGTGTCCCGCAAAAAATCCCTTTACGATATCGCCAAGCTTATAGGGAACGACATAGTTAATAAGATAACCGATGGATAATGCTCCGAGCAGGCGCTTCCTGTCCGGTTTTTCATATACCTTAACAAAGAGTTCCCATCTGAGGACTCTTATGAAATGCGCTATGCTCATTAAGCAGATAGCCGCGATCAGGCTAGGTATACCGTTCATCTGTCATTTCCTTAGTGGATCAGTTTTGTAAATCTGTCATTCCTTTAATGGATCAGTTTTGTAAGTCTTTCATCCTTCAGAGCGACCTCATATTCATCGGGCGTTCCGAAGGAAATATGCTCGTCGATGCCGAAGGTCCTTAAATTTTCGCCCTCAGCCGCAAGGATATTGTAGACACCGCTCACAAAAAATTCCTTGTAAGAGCACTGCGTAAGGTACTTCTCGGAAGCCTTCATGAAAACGGACTTGTTTCCGAAATAGTAAGCTCCGCAGATCGCCTTATTGCTGACGACCTCCTTCTCGATGGTACCGATGACTCTGCCCTCAGTATCAAAGCGGACATAGCTGTATGCCGGATTATCCGACTCAAAGGTAAGAAGCGCTCCTTCGCAGTCCGAAAATGAAGCCGCCTTGCAATACTCCGCAAATTCATGGCTCGTAAATGCGTGATCGCAGTCATTGAAAAGAAGGGGCAGATCGTCGTCTATGAGCTTTGCACCCTCAAGACATGTGAGAACCGCACCGTCAAGCACGTGGTCGATCACCGCAAGCCTGCTCTCCGGAAAAAACTCCCTGATCTTCTCATCAATCCCGAATTTCTCGATATGCTCCTTAAGAACTATGAAGGTAATGTCCTCAACCGGAATATACTCCGTCACACACTTTGTTGCCCAGTATAAAAAGGGCTTGCCCTGCAGCGGTATGAGTGGCTTGGGAAGATTAAAACCGTGATTTCCAAACCTTGTTCCGCCCCCACCCATCGGCATCAAAAGATGTATCTTGTCCATTTCACTTCACCTCATCCGACAGATATTCCTTCTCGGAATACTCATTCGGCGTTCCGTCGAAGGTTTTCTTCGGTGAAAACCTGTACTTAAAAGTTATCTTGAAAATCTCACCGGCCTGCTTGAAAAACTTAGCATTGCTGATCTGGTCATCCTCCCTCCAGGTGAGCGGGAAAAATTTAAAGTTCGACTTGCTGTGCACCCCGTAGATCAGCATATACACATAGAAGGTGAGAGAATTGATGAAGTACATATAAAACCGGCTCTGCAGATACTTAGTGCTGTACATGTTGAGTCCGGATCCGAGATCCTTAACCTTGCGCCGGAGCATTACCGTCATAAAAACATTGAAAACATGATTTCCGAAGATCCTGAATTTCGAATAGTTAACGAGCTTTGAGTCCTTCAGAAATCTCGCTCCGAGGAATGAGTCGTAACCGTAAGCCTCGCCGCTTTCAAGGAAGGGAATAATATCGTGGATGTTTCCCTGGTCATCCCCGTGAAGCACTATGCAATAGTCAAAGCCGTTATCCACCGCATAGTTGAAGGCAACCTTGTGAGATCCGCCACCTCCGTAGTTTTCGCGGTTTCGCATCAGCTTTACCGGAACCTGCGGATTGTTTTTCTTAAATTCAAGCACTCTCTCCTCGCCGTCATCGGTACTGCGATTATTGACAACAAGGACCTCGTCTATATATTTCAACGCCTCTTCGTCAAGCTGCGCGAGCACGCGCACTATCTGCTTTGAGCAATTATACATAGGTATAAAGAGAAGGGTTTTATAACTCATATCTGATTCCTGTCGAAATTAAAAATATTATTGTTTTTTCCTGCAAGCTGTCAAAATAAAAGCAAATCCGAAAATGATAAACAGCGCGCTCGATGAGAAATAATAGATCGTCGCTTCTACAGGCATCGCATAAAGGATTGCTGCAAACCCAAGGAGCGCCGCAAAGCTGCACGCTCCGAGACGGATGTAGCCGTCATTCGCCGCCTGCTTACTATCACCTAGATCCTGCGAAAGTTTTCTGCATTTTCTTCTCTCTGCAATATTCGAAAAGAAAGCCACTACTCCCCGAAGGAAAACAAATCCGGAGAAGCCCGTCAGCAGCACAAGCAGCGCCGCATATATCTTTGTATATTTCGCGGTCTCAACAAGAGAAACTCTCATTCTCAGCAGCTTGTCGGCAATGCGTTTTCTCAGCGGAACATCCTTCCATATAAAAAGAAGCTTATCCGAATAATAATCGGATTCACCGTTCGACCAGCCGATATATGTCCAGCCCGGGATGTCACTCGGCTCACCGCTGTACTGCTCAAAGGTAAAGGGTGCGGACAATCCCGCCGCCGCAAATATCCTGTTTATCTTTGACTTAATCACGATGGGAAGATTGTGCTTCTCGATGCGCTTATATGCCGCCATGTAGGCATTCGCCTCTTCCCTGTCTGCTCCCGACTGGTTAATGTCTATATTGCCTTTCACGGAATAGTTGTAGATCCTATAACCATCGGTTCCTTTTTCCTTTACAAGATCAACCGGAACGATCTCCGAGATCGCCTCAAGGTCCTCAGAAGCTCCCTCATAAGCTATATCTGCGCTGCTGTCGTTCAGGATAACCTTCAGAGTTTCGAAGGTATTGATTATCGAATAATCCTTCCCGTAATACTTTGAATCCCCGAGCTTCTGCGGAATGGAAATGATAACAAAAGCGATGACAAATGCGGCAAGCCCTCCGATCACATATATAAACTTTTGTGCAATATATATGCGTTTGTCACGCACTTCTTTATATTCATTTTGCTCTGCTTTGTCAGTAATATTATTAAAGTCTTTATCAGCAAACTGCGTAAAAAGTAAATATATAAAATATAATATCGCCCCGACTATGATGCCTTCCGTTCTCCAGACCGCAAGAAATGCCGCAAGCACCGCCATCAGGGCATATTCGGCTCCCCGAACAGTTTTCTTTTCAAGGATGTCGAAAACGACCTTGGCCGCAAATATTGAAAGCAGTATCGTATACAGATTCATCCTGTGTCCATAGCTTAATATCTCGTAGACATTCGGAAAAAGAAATACCGCAAAGACGAGATATTTTAGCCGCTTCGAAAATGCCGCGGCCCTGTGAAATACATAACCAAGGGCAAAAACGAAACCACCCCACTGAAGAAGTACGATGGGGAAATTCGTCGGGAACATCAAAAGCGCCGCACCGTAAATAATGCTCGTATATGCGCTGTGCCAGTAATCAGGTGTCAGCCTGACCGCACAAGCGTAAGTCACAAGATTGTCGCTGAGCACATCCGGCCCCGCAAAAGCCTCGGGCCATGCGATAAAAAGAACTGCTGCTCCAATCAAAAATAAAGCGATAAAAAGAATAAAACTCTTTTGGAAATTCTTTATCAGATAAAAAACAAGCTTCCAAAAAAGGAATATCAGCAATACAGCAAAAAATATCGTAAGCGAAAGAGTAAGCGCAATCTCGGCTTTATCGCTTATCACAGGATTCACAGCGTAGGTGCCGGAAGGATTCTGCCCGATATTTATGAAGACGCTCCTCCCGAAAATAAAGCTGAGTATGATATGAAGACCTGTTAGGATGAAACGTATTCTGTTTTCTTTTATGTAAGATCCCAATCTGTCACTTCCCATCTTTCTTCATATTCTTCAGTATCTGATTATTATAAAAATTCCTGTTTGATATCAGATATTGCTTTGATGCTACATTGTTCTCAAAATATCAATTTATTTCTCCAATATTTTTACGTCTACTTCCGAGAACATATCATAATAACCAACGGTATCCTTGTCCGAAACAACGGTTATGTCGAGGCAGTCGTACAGTCTGTGGTATACTTCAAAATCCGCTCCCGAAAAGCCCGTGCAGCCTAAGGAAAGAAGGTAGTTTCCGCCCTGAAGCGACATGACCTGCGTGAAGGATACCTCCATGACATTGCCCTTCTCCCCGCAGCCTGTGTAAGCCTTCTCGTACATCGAATTCGTGCCCGTGATCTCGGTTCCGCGTACATCCTTTACGGTAAAAGCAAAAATAGGTCCCGCGATATGATCCTCGAAATTCACTTTCATATGGATCGTGAACTTCGTTCCCTTAATAATCGTCGAAGTCCGCCTGCCGCCCTCATCGGTGATGTAAGCGTCCGTGATAAGCGCCTGACGGGTACCGTACTCTAATGTATCCGGATTCAGCATCGAGCGCATTTCTGTGGACTCGCCGGAATCCGCTCCATCTCCGGAAGAAGCCCCCTTCGCCCCGCTTGCTCCGGCTTTTCCGTCCCCATCCGGTCCGTCGTAAAGTCCGACGAGCACTCTCTTGTAGAGGTCGATCATCTCCTTCGGCGAACCCTCGCCAAGGAGATTACCCTTGTTTAACAGGTAGACCCTGTCGCAGTATTTTGAGATGCTGGAGAGATCATGGCTTACGAAAACGATCGTCTTTCCTTTTCTCTTGAACTCCTCAAACTTGCTGTAGCACTTTGCCTGGAAAAATACGTCTCCGACGGAAAGCGCCTCATCGACTATTAAGATCTCGGGATCGATATTTATAGCAACCGCAAAGGCCAGGCGGACAAACATACCGCTGGAGTAAGTCTTTACGGGCTGATACACATAATCCCCGATATCCGCAAATTCAAGGATTTCCGGAAGTTTTTTCTCGATCTCCTCATCGGAAAAGCCCATCATCGTCGCGTTGAGATAGACGTTTTCAACTCCGGTGTATTCCATGTTGAAGCCCGCGCCAAGCTCAAGAAGAGCAGAAATACGTCCGTTTATCTCCACATCGCCGGAGGTCTGGAAAAGAACGCCGGTGATGATCTTTAGTATGGTGGATTTGCCCGAACCGTTGGTTCCTATTATTCCGACGGTCTCCCCTCTTTTGATCTCGAGGTTGACACCCTTTAAGGCCTCATTGATCCCGGGCTTTCTCTTTCCCCTTAAAAATCCAAAGGCGTCAAAGAGCCTGTCCTTCGGCTTTTTATAAAGCTTATATACTTTTCTAACATCCGTGAGCCGGATGGCAATTTCATTCTCAGCCATATAATTATCTCAGATTAAAACCTTAATATATTCAAAAAATCAAAGATGCTTCCGTATGTAAAATTCATTGATATTCACATCAGTAATTATCATCAAAAGCATCAAACGCCTATCACAGCACATCAGAGAAGTGAATTCTCAGTTTCTTAAAGATCGCCGTTCCCGCGAGCATGAGAAGCGCCGCAACAGCCCAGAAATAAAGCGTGTACCAGCCGTGTTCAAAGAACCAAACCTTTCCATAAACCGCTTCCCTGTAACCATTGATTATATATACCAGCGGATTGATCATAAGAACCTTTTTCACCGTCTCGTTTCCGAGGGATGAAAGATCCCACATGATCGGAGTTCCCCACATTAAAACCTGAAGCACTATCGTGATAAGCTGCGTAAGGTCCCTGAAAAATACGCAGACCGCACTCGTCGCATAGCTTATGGCAAGGATCAGCACAAATATGCACAGGCTGTAATAAAGAACCTGAATTGTGTAAAATGATGGGTAGTAGCCATAGATCGATGCCATTATAAGTAGCACGACTATGAAGAAAAGATGCGTGAATACCGCGGCAACCGCCCTTATGATCGGGAGAATGCTTATATTGAACACGACTTTTTTTACGAGATAATTGTACTCGATAAGCCCGTTCGTTCCGGTGGTCAGTCCCTCGTTAAAGAAAAACCACGGGACAAGCCCGGCGGTTAAAAAGAGTACAAAAGGAATATCCGAACCGCTTGAGCGCTGGCTCGGGAAGATAAGTCCGAATACAAGAAAATAAAGCACCACTGTAACCAACGGTTGTACCATTCCCCAGACAACTCCCAGGTATGAACCGGCGTAGCGCTTTTTGAAATCATTCTTAGCGAGCTTCCAGATGAGCTTCCTGTTACGGAAGCCCTCTGAAAATATGTTCAGCTTTTGTGAATTTGTATTAGCCATCAGTGCAAATCCTTTATTCCGCCCCATTTTGTGTCTCTGTCAGACAAAGTAAGCTCTACGCCGCTGACAAACGGCCACTCGATTCCGATATCGGGATCATTATACGCGATTCCGCCCTCATCACCGGGATGATAGAAATCGGTGCACTTATAACAGAACTCTGCGTACTCGCTCACAACGTAGAAACCGTGTGCGAAGCCCTCGGGGATGTAGAACTGCTTAAAGTTCTCAGCAGAG
>JAEEGL016198944.1_pt1 | contig 13791 bp, 4 predicted proteins | sample 9134231 | NCBI WGS metagenome assembly JAEEGL01 (sample SAMN16246548, study PRJNA631951) | gut metagenome | biome: gut microbiome; feature: rumen; material: fiber-attached | host: Bos | place: Iran: Karaj | collected 2018-10 | reverse complement strand
GTCTACCATATCCTGTGCCGTATCCATGTCACCTTTCTCCACTGCATCCATATATTCGGCGTCCATCTGTCTGGCAAGGGAGAACTTTTGCTTGTCCTTTATCTCAATGTCGTTCTCATCGAAGATAACGTAGTTCTTGGCATTGTCCTTTCTGCCGCCTGTTGTGTATTGTGCAGGGTACTTGATGCCGGTCACGCCTACGGAATGTAAGAGTTTGCTTGCAAACTTGTCGCTGCCCAACATACTTGACAGGGCGTGGTATATCTGCTCTCCGGTTTTGTATGGGGCTAACTCATAACCTGCACGGTGGGTGGCGTTGCTCCATGTCATTCCGTTGCGCTTCCATCCCAACTGCTCCAATCCTTCGCCTATGGAATCCAAAAGCCATTCTTGTTGCTCCATTTTGGACTTATAGTCGAGATAGTTGCTCCCGTTGTCGTCAGGTATCTCTACCGTATAAAGCGTAGGCTCGTAGTCGGCTCTTGAAAAGTCGCTTTCGTCAAACGCTTTTAAGGCATCAAATCTCTTTTCATAATCTGCTTTTATGTTGGCTAACAGTTCCAGATTTTGTTTCGCTTCCTCGGCACGTTGTTCGCAAACCAGCAACACACCGCCCCGGCCTAAATCGATATTGTCGTTAATGGCATACTTCAGGTCGCTTAAGCCATCGCCCAAACCAATCCATTCTCCGCTTTTCACGAATTGACTGTATTGCTCGTCTGTCATTCCGTTAAGGAAGGCAATGGCGTCATTCCATTCCTTTTCGGCTTTCTTATTGCGCTCAACGCCTCTTCCGCATGTTTGAATAAGATGGTTGATATCATACAAAGTGGTTTGCTTTGCCCAGTACTCGCTTCGTCCAGCGTCTCGCATACCAGTTACAATAGCCTCAAACGCCCCCTTCTTGGCATCAGACCAACCCCTTTGGTTGACTTGCCTGTAGTCCTCGCCTTTATACAACACCGGCCTTGAACCCATAGGCTTTCTTGTCATAGACACGGCGTACTTCCGTCCGATACCCTCCACCTCGGTCACATAAGTACCCCAGCCGTAGGCTTGTGCTCCTTCACCTTCGCCCATGTGGCTGTGGTCGAAGCGGTCGAAGTCGGCAGCACTTCCGTGATAGACCAAAGAGAACATCGGCTGGCCTTCCATGACATCGCGCTTCATCTCGGGCGTGACATCCACTGACCACATCTTTCGGGCGCTCTCTTCCAAGTCAGGCAACTCAACCTCACCGACCTTTGCACCCCATTTCTTCGTGTACTTCTGAACAAAGTTGGGAAGCATACGGTCGTAGAAACCCTTCATGCCTTCACCACCGACAATCAAATTATCTCCTGTGAAGGAAACAGCACCGTCTTCATTGAGATACTCTTCCTTACCTTCTTTAAGGTTGGAATAGGCTTTCCGGGCAAGGTCTTTTCCGATGATGTCGGCAAGCCCTTTTTCTCCTTCTGCATCTTTTTGAAGCAGGAAACCAGCGTCTTTCCTTGCGATGACAGTGAAGATATTATCAACACCGCCAGCCACCTTTATTTCGTCAACCTGTTTGGAAAGGTCATACCGCTCGGCCTGCTGCGCTCCTGTTGTCCACGCCACCTTGTCGTAACCGTTCTCGGCGGCATAACGCAGCATACGCTTCATAGCCAGTTCGTGCCAGTTCTTCTCAAACGGGGCATCGGGAATATCTGAAATGCCGTGATTCTGGAAGCGCTCGCTTGCAGCGTACACTTCCTGCTCCAGACGGTCGGCTTCTGCGCGTTCGGCGTCTGTCATATCGCTGTAGATATCTTCGTATGCCCCGTTATACTTCTCACCCATCTTGCGAGTGTAAGCATCGTAGGCTTCTTGGGCTTTGTTTACGGCATCGCCCAATCTTTCTTCTTCGGCAACGGCTTCGGTTGTTCTGTACCCTTTTTCCCTGCCTTCCTGATGCCGCTTGCTCTGTATCTCGTCAATCACAAGGGTGCGATTGCCATCGGCATCGGTGGTCTCACCAAACCTAATCCATGCCACAGCACGGCCTTCTCCGGCATCACCGAAGTGGATGGCATCGCCCTCGTTCCACGGCTCAATGGTCGGCACGGTCAAGGCTATCTCGCGCTTGTTATCCAAGCCTTCAGTAGTGTATCCCAAACGAGTATTGTTAATGGGTCTATTGGAATCACTATCCATGTCGAGGAAATACAAGGCTTCGGGGGTGAGGTCACCGTATAAGTCTTCTTGTGGAATTAGGGAACTGCTGGTTCCGAGGTCTTGGTACTCGAAGGCATACCGGAAGTCGTCACCATACCGTTCCACCATCTCGTCAAAGGCTTTCTCCGCAGGCGTGCCAGAAACTTCATCATCGTATCGCTCTAATTCCTTAATTTCTTCGTCGTTGAGTTTGTCATACCATCCATATCCGTACTTATCCGACATCCGCCCTTCAAAGTCTTCAAGTTCAAATTCAATCTGAATCCGGTTGGATTCTATCTCACTGATGATATTTCTGTATTCATCATTTAACTCATCTAACTTTTCGCGTGCTTCAGGAGTGAACCCCTCAGTATAACTAACCTCCTCAATCTGAATCTGATTCTGATTGATGAAGTCCAACACCTCCTGCTTCGTCAGCGATTTCTTATCCTGACCCTTCAGCCAGTCGGACAGACCGAGCCACTTGTCCTCGCCGGCTTTCAGGCCGCCGTTCTTCTGAATCATGGCCAGCCATTGCTCCGGCGTGGCCTTCTCCTGCTTGATGCCCTCAACGGCGCGACGCGCATTGCTCACGAAGATATCTTGGGAAGCGTTGGCAAGGGAGAATTTAATCTGTGAGTCCGTAGGATTCTTACCTTTCAATTCAAACTCATTGCCTGTGTTACCGATAAGGTCTGACATCTTCCGGAAGTTGTCAGCATTGTTGGATGCTATATAGCCAACGAAGTTTCCAGATTTCCAATACCGCTTTACATATTTGAACCGGCTCTTCAGGTCTTTTACAAGCGTATTTTCATCGGCTTGGTCATTACTCATGCCAACCAAAACACTGGCTTTCTTCTTGGCGACATCGGCCTGTTTCCAATATGTTTCCTTAAACTGGATATCTTTTTGTGCTTCGTTGTACGCCCATTCCGTCAGCGTATCGGGATGTATCTTTTCTTCCAATATAGCCACACCATCCTTTTTGAGCAGGTCGTCAGCAATATGGTCAATAAAGTCTTTGCGGTCTTTCATAATAAACTGGAAGCCCATCGACTCATGAACGACATCACCCTTTTCTTTCGGTGCATATTCTGGATATAACTTCCCAGTTTCTGCGTCAGTGTAATCACCAAGAACAGACTCAAGAAAATACTGAACACCGTCCAAAGGCTTGCGGTCAAATTCGGCCTTCATGTCTTCGTTGATATCGACAGTATCTGCCTTAACAGAAGGATTCATCGATACAATGGCCTTGGAGAAGTCTCCCTGACTACCGCACAGGTCAATAAGTTTCATGCCACTCTTCAAGTATTTGGAGAGAGCATTCATTTTTGTGAGTTGAATCTCACGGAAATAAGGTATCGATATGTTTATGTGCGTGGAGAAACCTCCGTCATAAGGCTCCCACGCAGCGAGAGCAGATACCTGACCCTCATTGAGTCGTCGCCACGGCTCCCATTTCTTCTTGTAGTCTACATAGTCTTTTCCATTGACTACAACAGAGAAAAACTCCTGAGTCTTGCCGTCGTGACGCTCTTTAGTGTTTTGTTCTAATACGGGCTGTCTACTGCGGCTTCCGCTTGTTCCTTGCTGTAGCCGTACTTCTCCATCAGCAGTTTCGTTGCCTTCTCCCTGAACTCCTGCGGAGTCATCTCCGATATCAGTTTTTCCTTCACGTCGGGCGATGAATGCGTTGACCTTGTCGAGGGCTTCCGAAACGAGACGACGTACTCTCCCGTCTTGTCTACCCATCTTGCTGGAGGCAAGCCAAGTTTCATATTTATCTCGTCTGTCGCTTGTATCAAGTAGTCGAGACGCTTTCTTCGTTCTCTCTTCCCCTCTTCCGTCCAAGTTGCCATCTTTTTTTAATTCTGCTTTTAAGTTATAAAATCGGTTTTCAAACTCTCTAAGTTGTTTCTCATTTTCTGCCTTGTCTTCTTTGTTTTCAAAGTAGTCGAGTTTAATGAGTCTTTCGTTTGTGTCTATAGTGAAGTCGGAAATGCCCACACTGCGGAGCGTTTGTAAGGCTTTGTCGACATCGTTGACTCCTATCGTAAATTCCAGCGCATTGGCTTCTGGGTCGTCTTTACTAACATAATCGGCGCTAATTACGGCCTCTTGCTGTTCGCTGGTAAGGTCTCCAAGAAGGCTGGCAAAGAGGTCTGTTTTTTCACGAGCCTTGTCTTTAGGCATTCCTTCAGGGAACCTAAACACCCACGTCTGGCTTATTTCCTCAACACGTTTTCCGGCATTGTCTCCTGACATGAACTCCCAACCGCCCAAATTGTCATTGATGTCGTAGACTTCAAGACCGAGGGCTGTGGCAAGCCGGGTGCCTAACGTGATATAGTCGCCATATTTCCATACGTTTTCGTCGACTTCTTTACGCAGCGCTTCCGCCTCTTCGAGACTGTGAGCCTCTTTTTCGTAGAAAGGCGAGACGATAGCACTTACAAAGTTACCACTTTTATTTTGCTTTGGAGCATTTTCTCCGACTTTTTTATCATTCTTAGACGATTTGTTAATACTGAACCGCACTCTGCCACCATTATCCTTCCATTTGTTGTAGTCTTCCACGGCGGCTTGACCGGCATTGCCCTTGGTGGGTTCACCGATGGTAAAGCCGCGACGCTCCAATTCATCACGCAACGATGGCGTAACGACATTGAACGGTATCTCCTTGTCCGTGCCGCCCATCTGCTGCGCTATCATGTCGGCCACTTCAGAGTCGGGGACAACACGGGTCACCTTGGCGTAACGCGACAGGGTGACCGTGCGCTGCTTGTCCTTGGGCAAAGCGCTGTTCACAACACCCGATTTCCAATCGGTATCACCTACGGCATCCTTGGCAAATGGGGCTTGATAGCCGCTCGTCAGTTCGCTTTCTGGTATCTCCACCTCGGCAACCACAAGGTTCGGGCGCTTGTAGGCGCTGGAGAACTGGTCGTTCAGACCGCTTGTGGATGTGTGGAAATAAGGGTTGTAAGCAGCCCAGACATCATCACCGTTGTCCTTCTTCAACTTGAACTGGATGACGCCCTTGCCGTTTGTGCTGCCTTTGTGGTAACGTATCTTGCCCTTGACCAATGTCACATCGCCCTTGCCGTCCTTGGCATCGAGGGCATCCATCTTGGACTGCATCTCTTCCGTGATGACGATGGGCGTTTCATCGGCCTTCTCCCATTGGCCGACAGGCGTGGCCTTGCGGAGTCTGCCGTCAACGTATACGGACATGGGCGGATAGAGTCTGCCGTCTATCTCCACCATGGCGCGGTAACGCGTGACGGTGGGAGAGGATATCAGACGAGCCAGTTCCAACGGCTCTCTGACTAACGAGAACGAAGCACCGCCCTCGCCCACGGCTTCAGCCAACTTGGCATCCTGTCTCTCGGCCAACTGGTCGAACATCTCCTGCCACAAAGACTGAGCCTTCTCCATGGCAGCGATGTCTTCCTTCACATCCTCACCACGGCGGAGGGATTCACGGAGAGCCTGAAGGTGCTCGTTAATCCATGTGAGCACGCGCTGGATGAAGGTGGCGCGGTCTACACCAGCTTCCTCTGCGATACCGAGGATGCGGTTGATGGCTTCGGTATCCGTGAGGATATGGTCACCTGCCCAGTCGCAGCACACCTCTTCGTCGATGTCGGCATCGGACAATAATTCATAGGGGTCTTCCGGGTGCTGTCTGTTGTGCTCCTCATAGACGGCATCGTACAGCGCTCTCGTCTCATTGAACCGCTTCTGATACTCATCGCCCATGGCGGCTTTGACGGCTTCTTTATAAGCGTCCCATTTCTGCTCCCATGTGTCGGGGAACTTCCGTTTCAGTTCGCGCTTCAGGACGTGGGTCAACTCATGCCCTGCAGTGAAAGCACGCATACCTTCACTGCTTATATATTTGCTGTTGAGGTAGATGACACCTTTGGCACTTGCACCTTTTCCTTCTACACCGTACTTTTTCTTGAAAGCGGCATTACTTAAGATGACTATACGCTGACCTATGCGCTTGCCGAGAGCATCAAGGGCGGACTGCCATGCCTGCGACAACAGCATTCTCGACAGCGCGTTGTCCTCAAGACCTACTTCACTTCTTTCACTGCGGCTCTCGTCCGTCCCTGCATCATCAGGTTGTTGTACGCTTCGGCCTTGGCCACGTCGTTGCTTGGGGACAAATTTGCCCCTTCCGGTTGCTGCTCCAACGGGTTCGCCAGTTTCTGCTGCGGCGCTCTCGGCCGTGCCGGCTGCTGCACTTTCACTTGCTCCAGCGCCCACAACCCCATCGCTATCAACGCCAACTCCTTCTCCCTCGTTGTTCCGTGACGCTTCATTCCCTGTTGTATCACGCTCTCCGGTGGGAATTTGTCGTTCGCCTTGCACCATTGCAGGGCTTTCGCCAACTCCGCTTTGTACTGCTCCCTTGTCAGACCCTGCTGCCAAGTTATCGCCTTCTGCATTGCTTCTTTCATCTTCTTGGGATTTTTGTTCTGATATTGTACTGTTAGTGTCGTTATATTCGTTCCACTCTTCCACGGAGTCTGCACCCTGCCCCTTTGCCCAATCGTTCTCGGCCTGCACGTTGTCCACCGCCGTCTCTTCCGTGGCGGCTGGAGCGGCTTCCGTCTGTTGGGTCGGAACAGCCTTCTGCTCTTCCGCTACGGGAGCAGCGCCCACCTCCTTGACCTTGTTCCAATAGTCCACTTCCTTCTGCGCGGCATCGACCTTCGCCTGCCACTCGGCCTTCTCCCTGCGGAATTTGTTTACCTGCGTGCCCGGCTTCGGCGCTTGTTTCTGAATTTCTTCCAATGCCTTCTGAGATGCGGATATTTTGGCTTCCACAATCTGGTCGGCATCCTCACGCGACAGTCCGCTCTCGTCATACAAGTAAGCACGGCCACGCTCCGGGGTAACGCTCATGAAGTCAGGCTCGGCATCATCGCCCTCGCCAATCATGGGCATAGGCTCAACTGTAGGAGCGACAGCCTCGCCACCGTTGTTCTCTTCCTTAACTGCCGTTTCCGCAGTGGGGGCGACAACGGGCTGCGGCTGGCTTGCCAAAGCCTGCTCCACACGACTGCTTTCGTCTGCGTGCATCTGTAAATATATCTCCGCTTCGGCAACGCGTTTCTTATCTTCGGCACTGGTTACCACGCCATAGGAATCTATCTCGTCAACACTGACGGGGATGGGCTTACCGTCAATGGTAATAATAACCATGTCGTCCTTTGCGTTCACCGTACCGTCGCTGTTGAAGGAGACCTCAGGGTCGGTGATGAAGCCCTCGCGCTTCACTCCGTCCGCTCCTGCAACCATAGTGACCGGGTGGATATTTCCGTCGCCGCCCGTTTGGCTGTCTATCTCGGCATGGCGCACGGCCACGGCCTCGTCAATGGCGGCTTGTGTCTCATTGTTGTAATACGCGCCACTGGCCACATAGTAGGCTTCGTCAAAACGACGCGCTGCGGCTATCTGCTCCGGGGTGTAGTTGCCCGATGCTTCCATGTCTTCCCATGTCCGGCCTTGGAATATGACTTCGTACAACTTGTCGGAGTCCATGTCTCCGTCCACGTCAAAGGCTGCGGCTGCCTCTGCGGCTGCGGCATTGTATTCGCGCATGGCATCCACACGGCCTTGGGCATCCAACTGCTGGCCACGCTCAAAACCTGATAACGGCTCTTGGGGGGCTTGCTCTTCTGCTGCGGCTTCCTCGGACTGTTTCTTCGCATCTGCATCCTGTAGTTTGTTAACCAATTCGCGGCTCTCATAGCCCTGCATGGTCAACTTGGCGGCGGCATAGTTTGTTGCGGCTTGTATGGACTCCTTGTTCTTGAGCATACCCGTCTTTGTCGCATTGGCCAATACATCAACGACACCTTCCACATCGGACGTGTCTATGGCTTCCTTGATGTCTTTCCAATCGTTGCCTATAAGTTTGAGTGCCGTGGCATCGTTGCTGGACACACGCTTCTTCAGGTCATGGCGATACTTGGCATTCGCACCATGCTCTATGGCGGCAAAACCACCGTTCATCAATGCCGTGGAAAAAGCAATCTCCAAGACACCCTCTCCGTTGAAAATGGAGTTATCCCATTCTTGGCTGTCAGGGTCTGTGGAGAAATTCATGTCACCGACAAAAGCGGCGTTGAGGATATTGTTGATGTGCTCTTCTATGTTTTCCTCGAAGTAGCTGTTTATAGCACCTGCCTTCTTGATACTGCGAATCTGCTTGGCCAAATCGGAAGCAGGCATGGCGAACACGGAGTTTCGGATATCCTTGAAACCGACCTTGGACATAAGCGAGAAGAAGCCGTTCTTCATGGGCTTCGCTATTCTCTTGCCTGCCTTGGAAACAAACTCAAGTGCAGGGTTGAGACCCTTCCACATCATCTCGGTGTAGGACTCAAGCCAGTTGGAAAGAATAGACTCATAGGCAGCGCGGCCTGCTGACTTCATGTCTTCCCGGCCTGAATGCTCTATAGTTCCGTCTTCGTTCTGATTGAAAGTTGCAGTTCCGCTCTGACGGCGGTAGGCATCGGCAACGATATTGGGGATGCCATACTCCAAGGTATAGTAACCGGACTCGGCTATAGAGCCTGCCACATTGGAAACAGTTTCTGCTCCGTATTTGGCTACAGCCTTTATCAGCGATTTGTACTTGGGGGCAATCTTGACGGCACTACCCATCTTTTCTGCGGCGAGAGTGGCAGCACTCTTGCCTTTTTTCATGAGTCCCTTGCCAACGGCCTCGGTAATACCCTTGCCACCACTGCGTCCCATGGTGACCATAAACTGCACCGACTGGGGGAGTCCCTTGAACACATTATAAGTCATCCCCGGTGTGAAGTGTTTGTATGCATCACGCAAGGCAGAACCGAGAGCGTTGACCGTCAACATATCCTGCTCCACTTCGGAGAGGTTCTCGTCATTGAGAAATTTCTTTACGGCTTTGTTCTTCAGGTATTCATCAAACGCTGATGTCACACCGAAACTCAACAGTCCGTCATCCGTTGCTCCGCTCTTCAAGCCACGCCAAGCCTCGCCTGCGGTGCGCTTGATGTTCGTCCACAGGTCGCTGTTGTCGAAACGCTTTTTGGCTCTCTCATAGTCGCCCTCATTGATAAACTCGCGTATTTCGCCTATCTCACGCAAAACGGCCTGCGCCTTGCGCTCGTCGGAGTACTGGCCTACAATACCACTGGCGTTCTCTACGGCGCTGCGGATGCGCTTCTCCACTTCGTCCAACTGGTCGAAGAGGGGCTTGTACTCATTCCTTCGCCATTCCTGAGTGGTCTTCCTTGCCTTGGCTATACCTTCCTCAGTGATGTTGCCGAAGGCCAAGTTCTTGCCCTCACCACGCAAATGGATGTCCTTGACAGGGATATAACCTGTGTCGGTCTTTATCTTATAGTCGGCATAGTAATTCTTGTAGTAGTCTTCGTTATCCACGAAGTCGGAGATAGGAATCTCAACCTTCTCGCCACTGCCGTCCAACTTCTCGAACACGATGGGACGCGTGGCATTCAGACGGCGCTGCTCGGCTTCCTCTGCACGGAAGGTGTCGTAGTCCTTGGCATAGTCCACAAGGTTTTGTGAGCGGACTTGAGTTGCAGCCTTTAATTCTTCTGGGCTTAACGTACCGCCTTTCGCTTTGTACTCCTTATAGAGACGGTCAAACTTCGCCCCGTTGTCGGCCATGGCTTCGTCAAAAGCACCGCCTTGGGCATAGCGGCCGCCTAACATCGCACGCAAATCTTTGATGTTCTTGCGTGCTATACGGTTGTTCTCGCTGATATTCGCCTTGTACTCTTCTTCAGAACCTTGGTTGATGACATCTGCAAGCACACCGCCAAGCGTTCCGCCATAAGCGTTATCACTCACCTCTTGCTCTTCGGCTACAGGGGCGGCCTGCTGCTGGGGCTGCTGGGGCTGCTGGCTCTGCACGGGAGCAGGGGTGACATCTTCTTCCACGGGAATAGCACCACGCGCACTATTGACCTCGGCTTGGGTCGTTCCCTGCAACTCCGGCACTGCATCCTGCGAGGCCGGCTGTATCTTCGTGGCGTTGGCTACATTCGCCAACACACCGCCTATCTCACCGCCAGCCTTCAGACCGAATGCATCGGGGTTTTCATTCGCACCTATCCAATCCAAAAACTCATCCTCTGAGCCTACATCGTCGTAGCCGTCGTTGATGAGTAACTGATGTACCTTTTGGGCGTTGCCCTTGTCAGATACAAATGCACGGAACTGGTCTTCCGTGCCTACATCATTATAACCATCATTGATTAACAGTTGATGAACTTTTGTGATATTGTCTTGTGCCATAATAGTTTTTTATCGAGATTGTCCTAAACCAAAACCAGAAGTCTTGCCTGTTGCCGTTGAACCTATGTTAAGACCTGATGTTTTATTTATCACTGGCTTCTTGCCACCTTTGCCTGTGCTTTGCGCTTTTGCCGCGACTCTCTTCCTTAACATGGCCAATTCCTTTGCTTTTTCGCCTCTTATATCGACGAGCTCTTTCGTTTGTTTGTACTTGTTCGCATCAGCGACAGCACGGTTATACTGCTGGTTGTGAGCCATCGCCTCACTCGCTTCCTTGTTGTACTTCGCCAAACGTCTGCGGTTCTCGGCATTGGCGAGGTTGTCGTAGGAACGCTGACGGTAACGCTGGTCGGCAAGGTCTTGGCCATACCCACGGAGATAGGCGTTCAGATAAGCGGCACGGTTCACATCGCGCTGCTTGTCGATGTTGTCGATACGCGCCCTCGCCTGACGGCTCAAATCCTGTTGGGGATTGTGGGCGTTGGGTGCGCCCTTGCTGACGGCATAGAGATTGCTCAAGGCATTCAAGCCGTCGAATATCTGCAACAAGCGTTTGTTGCTCAACTCGCGTTTCCTCTGCCGTTCCAACTGGGCAGAGCGGTCACCATAACCGCCCACCTTCTCCAAGATGTCGCGGTAGTTCGTCATCAACGGCGCTTGCTGCGGCTGAACCATCTCAGGCGCTTCGGGCATGGGGACTGGCTTGATGCCGACATAAGGCTTGCCGTTCTCGGTAACCCGGCCGTTGTCGTCCACCTGCACCACAGAGCCGTCCGTCTTCACGGGTTCGCCTGCGTCAGATGCCAATGGAATCTCAACCTCTTCGACTTTTCCGACATCGGGGGTCGTAGCGGCAGGCTTCTGTTTGTTCTTGTCCGGGGTCTTTGGAATGAACGTACCCATAACTCACTGCATTAAGGTTAATAATTACTCAGCCAGTCAACAAGAGAGCCGCCCAAATTACTCTTGAGTTGGGGCTTGCCATCTGACGTGAGACCGATAGCACCGTCGGATGACAAGATTGGTTTGGATGCGCCCGTGGATGTCTTCGGTGCTTTCGTCTTCGGAGCACCACCTACACCTTCTAAAGACATGATGCTGCCCAACGCGCCCGTGACGCCTTGTATGGCCTGTGCCGTGTTGTTGGCTTTCTGCGTATCGATGGCACGCTGTTGGGAGGAAAAGGCGTTGTCATTGGCGATATACTGCCTACTGGCGGCATCCTTACGCGCTTCACCCTGCGCGTTGACGGCGCTGACGGTCTTGGCGTACATATCGTTGTTCGCTTCCTTCGCCTTGGCCACACTCTCTTCCGTTCCGCCCATGACGGCCTGCGTTCCTGCGGCTGCACGGTTGCGCTTCTTGATGGCCTCATTCGTCTGTGTCAACAGACGCTGGGCATCGGCACGCTGCGTGGCATCCGTATACTGCTCCCGGTCATAGATTGACTGGTTCTTTCTGCGCTGACGCGCCAACTCCTGCGCGGCTTTACGCGCTTTCCGGGCGGCACTGAACCGTCCGATTATATTACCTGCGAGTCCTACACCCAACGAGGCTAAAGATAAAGGGTCTACCATAACTTCACAATTTTAGATTTGGCACAAAAGTAATAGACCACCATCTATTGTTATGGTTATCGGTTAATCGAAAGGGCGCAATCGCTTGCGCCCAATCAATTCAAAAATCCACGGTTCTCAGTTCAACCGATAGTTCACTCCCACCCCGATATAGGGCTGCATTCCCTTCGGGGTGATGCCGTAACCGCCTTGGACACCCACGCCCCATTTCTTCTTCTTCACAAACGTCCGCTCAATGGTTATCGTGGTGGTCTTCGGGTACACCTCAATACTGTCCAGACTCGGCTCATAGCCGCTCACCCACGCCTTGTAGGTGCTGTCGGCATACGTCTTCTGAGTGATGGGCAACGCTACCTCCACGCTGTCATGGATAACGGTAGTGTCAGTAAGTGTTACAGGCACACGGACAATCTTCGTCCGCACCAACACGCTCTCCACCACAATAGGCTCGGTGATGCGCAAGGTCTCCACCACGGTCACGGTGTCGCGCTTCTCTATCACCGTAGGCTCAATCTTTCGGGTCTGCGAGAAGATGAACCAAATAACCACTACCCAAAACAACAGGCAGGCTATTATAGGCCAATTCAACTTTCTTCCTTTCATGATTCTATTTTTTAGATACAACAAAAGCGGTAACTCCGCATATTGGAATTACCGCTCGAAAAAGTGGCATTTTCGCGCATTTTTGTCTCCATAGGGAAATTCGGTATTTCCGAATTTCCTATAAGCGGTAATCCAATTTGTCAAAGAAAGAAACGGTGCTCGCTCGAAGCGAGCAAGCGACCGCCACCTAACTAAAACAGTACACTGGTATTTTCCATTTTGGAAACAACCATTCAAAGCCAAATCAATACGGCCAACACAGCACCAACGATGCCGCCAATCAACGTGAACACGAAGTCGGCAATGTCAGCGTTAGAACCGTCCTTCAACTCCTTAAAGAAGCCTGCAACCAAAGCGGCTGCCATTCCTGCACCATACACCACAAACTTGTCGGCTACAAACCAGTCCAACACGGCAATGACAACTTGTGCCAAAACAAAACCTACAATGAAGTGCAACCACTTGTCGGCTGCCACGTTCACAATCTTCTTAAAAATACTCATGCTAATTTTATTTTAGGGTTAAACAATTCTCATAGGAAATCCACAAGTCTCCACTTGCTCGTATTAACGTCCAACGTAGCGGCCGTGCCGCGAGAGTAGCGAAGCGACCGTATAATATGCCAAAGGCACGGAATCGGCAACAGGCAACGCCACCCTGTTATAGGCACAAAGCCCTGCTCCGGGCAACTCCGTCGGTCTATCATACGCAGTATCTCCCATGTGGGTTTCTTCACCGCGATATACACGAACCTTGTAGTGAGGAAGCCATTCTCTATGCCGTCCGTCATCTCGCAGAACCTGCGGAACGCCTTGTCCTTGTCACTGCCCTCATAGGTTATCATCACACGGCACACTTCGGGGAAATCGTTGATTTCTATCAATGTCCCCAACAATGTCCTGTGCGACACCCACAGCCCGTGAGCGAGATGCCAATCGTCATTGACCAACTTCACGCGCAGGTCGAACATTCTCGCCCCTGCCTCATATTGCTCCCGTATCGTCTTCGTCTGACAACGCGCAAACGGAAGTCCTATCCAACTGAGCCAACCCTTGGGTCGCTCCCCTGTACCACTGTTGTGTGTTCCTATCTTTTCCAT
>JAEEGL016151279.1_pt1 | contig 13791 bp, 12 predicted proteins | sample 9134231 | NCBI WGS metagenome assembly JAEEGL01 (sample SAMN16246548, study PRJNA631951) | gut metagenome | biome: gut microbiome; feature: rumen; material: fiber-attached | host: Bos | place: Iran: Karaj | collected 2018-10 | reverse complement strand
GTTTCCGCTCCTGCATGTCCCGCATGCGGAGCGATTTGCCTCAACCCTCCATCCCCTCGTCCTCGATCAGGTTCCTGCTCAGCGCGGCCCTCTGCGCGAGCGCGTCGCAGCGCTCGTTCTCCGGATGGCCCGCGTGTCCCTTCACCCAGATAAAATGCACCTTGTGCTGCCCGATCGCCCGGAGCAGCCGCTTCCAGAGATCCACGTTCCTTACCGGGCCCGAACGTCCGCGGCTCCAGTCGTTCTGGACCCAGTTCCGGATCCAGTTCTGGTTGAACGCGTCGACCAGGTACTTCGAATCGCTGTAAAGATCCACGAGGCAGGGGCGGTTCAGAGCTTCGAGCCCCGCAATGGCTGCCATGAGCTCCATGCGGTTATTCGTCGTGCGCAGGTAGCCCTGCGAAAGCTCCTTTTCGTGCACCACGCCGCCGGAATCCACGTAGCGCAGCACACATCCGTAGCCGCCGGGTCCGTCCGGATTGCCCTTCGCGGACCCGTCGGTATAAATACTCACTGAACTCATCTTCCACCGTTAACCCGAATACTTCTTGAGAAGCATCTCGATATCTTCCGTAAACTTCCGCTTGTCTTCGTTCGTAAAGTCCGTGTATTTTTCGGCCAGCGCCCTGAGTTCTTCCGCCGCGTTCACGAGCCTCTGGTCCGCCGCGTTGTTCCGCACCTCGACCTTCGTTTCCTTGTCGATGAACTGCGCCTGCGCCGAATACGTGAACTGCCCGGTCTCCAGATTGAAGATGCTGCCGCTGAAGGGGCATTCCACGGAGCAGCCGGTCTTTTCGGTGATCAGCTTGGAGAGCGCCTCCATGGAGCTGTCCTCGCCGTGGACCAGGAAGACCTTCTGCGGAGCCTTCTCAAACGCGCTGATCCACTTCAGCAGGCCGTTCTGGTCGGCGTGGGAGCTCATGCCGCCCATCATCTCGATATGGGCGCGCACCCCGATCTCGTCGCCGAAGAGCCTCACCGTTTCGGCGCCCTCCTGCAGCACGCGGCCGAGCGTTCCGACCGCCTGGTAGCCCGCGAACACCACGGAGGCGTTCGGATTCCAGAGATTGTACTTGAGGTGATGCCGGATACGTCCGGCGTCGCACATGCCGGAAGCCGCCAGGATGACCTTCGGCGTCGGGTCGAAGTTGATGGCCTTTGACTCGTCGATGGTCTCGGAGAGGATCAGGTTGTCGAACTCGAGCGGGTTGATGCCCTTGAGCACCATCTCCTTCGTCTCATCGTCGTAGCAGTCGGTCAGGTTCTCGCGGAAGATATGCGTCGCCTGCACGGCGAGCGGGCTGTCCACGTAGACCGGGAAGCCGTCGTGCCCCGTCACCAGTCCCTGCTCCTTGATGATGCGGATAAAGTACAGCATCTCCTGCGTGCGGCCCACGGCGAAGGCCGGGATGATGACGTTACCTCCGCGGTCGAGGGCCTCCTGGATGATGCGCGCGAGGTCCTTCACGTGGTCCGCGTCGGGCTCGTGCAGGCGGTCTCCGTAGGTAGATTCCATGACCACGTAATCCGCTTCCGTAATATACTCCGGATCGCGGATGATCGGCTTGTTGAAATTACCGATATCACCGGAAAACACGATCTTTTTCGTGACCTTGCCTTCCGTCATCCAGATCTCGATGGAGGCGCTTCCCAGAAGGTGGCCGGCGTCGACGAAGCGGATCTTCACGTTCTCGTTGAGATCCACCGTCTGGCCGTAGGGAACGTCCTTAAAGAGCTTTATCGCCGCCTTCGCGTCATCGACGGTGTAGGCAGGCTCGACGAGCTCCTCCGCCGCGCGCTTCAGCTTGCGGTTCCGGTACTCGACCTCCTGTTCCTGGATATGGGCCGAGTCGAGTAGCATGATGGCGTCGAGGTCCATGGAAGCGTTGGTGCAGTAGACCGTGCCGTGGAAGCCTTCCTTTACGGCAAGGGGGATCATGCCGGAGTGGTCGATATGGGCATGGGTGAGCAGGATGAAGTCGACCTCCGCGAAGCTGACAGGCAGCGGTTCGTTCTTATAGATGTTCTTTCCCTGCTCCATGCCGTCGTCGATCAGGATCTTGAGGCCGCCGGCTTCAAGAAAGTGCATGGAACCGGTCACCTCATGATCTGCTCCCAGAAATGTCAGTTTCATAGATCCTCCTTCCTGTTCAGGCTTCCCAGACTATGCCGGGATATTCCATCGTCCGATTCCTTGTCATAAGGTCGTCGAGCGCTTTCGACGCGGGCTTGTCCTCGAACAGCACGCGGTTCGTTTCTTCGATGATGGGGATGTCCACGCTGTACTTGCGGCCGAGCGCGAGTCCCGCCTTCGCGGAATAGATGCCCTCGACCACCTGGCCGACTTCCTTCGTGGCGGCCTCCATGGTCCAGCCCTGTCCCATGAGCTGTCCGGCCCTGCGGTTCCTCGAGTGCTTCGACTGGCAGGTGACGATGAGGTCGCCGAGGCCCGTCAGGCCGTAGAAGGTATCGTGCCGGCAGCCCATGGCCGTTCCGAGCTGCGCGAGCTCCTTCACGCCGCGGGTGATGAGCGCCGCGAGCGTATTGTCGCCGCAGCCCAGGCCGTCCGCCATGCCGGCGGCAAGCGCGATGACGTTCTTCAGCGAGCTGCCGACCTCCATTCCGACGACGTCGGCTCCGGTGTAGACGCGGAACTTCGGTCCCATGAAGATGCTCTGGATGAACTCCGCGGTGGCCCGGTCCGCCGCGCCCGCGCAGACCGCGGTCGGCACGCCGAGGCTCACCTCTTCCGCGTGGGAAGGTCCGCAGAGGGCGCCGACGTTTGCGTCGGGCAGCTCCTCCTTCGTGAGCTCGGACTGCGTGAGCAGGGTATCCTCCTCGATGCCCTTCGCGACGTTCACGAGGACCTGGCCGGGCTTAATGAGCGTCTTCATCTTCTGCACCGTGCCGCGCGTAAAGATGGAAGGCACGGCCAGCACGATCAGCGCCTTGTCCGCGCAGGCCTCCGCGAGATCCGAAGTGAAGCGCACGCTCCGCGGGATGGTGCTCCCGGGCAGGTTCACATGCTTATAGGTACTGTTCAGCGCGTCGATCTCGTTCTGGAACGCGGACCAGAGCGTGACCTCGTGCCCGATCCCCGCGAGATGTATGGTCAGTGCGGTACCCCAGGTACCCGAACCTAAAACGCCGATCTTTGCCATAATGTATTGACCTCCTTGAAAGGATTGTTCTCAGTGTTTCGGAGTCCCGATCTTCAGCTTGTTCTCCGTACCGGAAAGGAGCCTTCCGATGTTCGCCCGGTGCCGCAGGACGATGAGCAGAAGGATCGCCGCGCAGAGCAGCAGGATCTCGGGCCCGCTGCCCTTTGCGAAGGTCAGGTGCCCGTTCCAGCCGGCCGGCTTTCCGAGAAAGACGAATATCGCCGTGATGACGAAATAGAGCGAGCCGACGAGGAGCGAGCCGACGGAAACATATCCCGTCCCGAGGCAGGTCCCGACGAAAACGGCCAGCAGGATAAAGAAATGGACCGGTCCCGAATAGATGGCGGTCGCGCCGAAGCAGGCGACGCCCTTGCCTCCGTTGAAGCCCAGGAAGGGGCTGAAGCAGTGTCCGATCATGGCCCCGAGTCCCGTCCAGAGGGCCAGCACGAAGCGGATGTCCGTCTTCTCACGGAACAGCGCCCCCGCGATCCACAGCGGGATGAAGGTCTTGAGCATATCGCCGACGAGGGTGACGGCGCCGGCTTTTTTGCCCAGGGAGCGCAGCATGTTCGTGCTTCCCACGTTGCCGCTCCCCATGCTCCGGATATTTACGCCCATGAGGCTCGCGTACAGGTAACCCGTCGGAAAGGTGCCGAATACAAGTCCCAGGATAAAGCATACGATCCGTTCCATTACGCGTCCTTGTCCTTTCGCTCCCTTATGATGAAGTGCACCGGCGTGCCCGCAAAGCCGAAGGCCTCGCGGATGCGGTTCTCGATATAGCGCCGGTACGAGAAATGAAACAGTTCCTTGTCGTTCACGAAGATCACAAAGGTCGGCGGCTCCACCGAGACCTGCGTGATGTAATAGAGCCTGAGCTGCTTTCCCTTGTCCGAGGGCGCCTGCTTCATCGCGGTCGCCTCGGCGAGGATCTCGTTCAGCACGCCCGTCTGCACGCGGAGCGTCTGGTTCTGGCGCACCTTGTCGATCTCGTCGTAGAGCTTCATGAGCCGCTGCCCCGTCTTTGCCGACACGAACATGATCTCGGCGTAGGGCATGAAGGCGAACTTGCGGCGCAGCTCCTCCGTAAAGCGGTAGATGGTCTTGTCGTCCTTTTCTTCCACCGCGTCCCACTTGTTCACGCAGAGAATGATGCCCTTCCCGCGCTCGTGCGCGACGCCGGCGATCTTGGTATCCTGCTCGGAAATGCCCTCGGAGGCGTCGATGACGATGACGGCGATGTTGCAGCGGTCGATGGCCGCCACCGTGCGGATGATGGAATAGCGCTCTAAGTCTTCCTTGATCTTCGATTTGCGCCGGAGGCCCGCCGTGTCGATGAAGACGTATTCCTGGCCGTTGTGCGTGACCGCGGTATCCACCGAATCGCGCGTGGTCCCGGCGATATCGGAAACGATGAGGCGGTTCTCGCCCAGCAGGCGGTTGATGATGGAGGATTTTCCGGCGTTCGGACGTCCTACGACGGCGATGCGCGGCCGGTCGTCCTGCTCTTCTTCGGCCTTGTGCTCCGGGATGAGCTTCACGACCTCGTCCAGAAGGTCGCCGATGCCCTGGCGCCCCTGCGCCGAGACCGGCATGGGGTCGCCGATGGACAGGCTGTAGAACTCGTAGATATCGTTCACCTGCTTCAGATAGCTGTCGACCTTGTTCACGCAGAGCACGACCGGCTTTTTGGAGCGGCGCAGCATATCCGCCACGTAGCGGTCGGTCTCGAGGATCCCGTCGCGGGCGCTCACCACGAAAATGATGACGTCCGCCGTATCGATGGCGATCTCCGCCTGCTCGCGCATCATGCGGAGCATCGTATCACCGGTCTCGGGCTCGATGCCGCCGGTGTCGATCAGTGTAAATTCATGGTTCTGCCATTCGGCTTCCGCATAGATGCGGTCCCTTGTCACGCCGGGCGTATCTTCCACGATGCTGATGTTCCTGCCGCTGATGGCGTTGAACAGCGTGGACTTTCCGACGTTCGGCCTGCCTACCACGGCAACGATCGGTCTGCTCATTTGTACTCCTTAGTAGTCATACTTGGTGATATTATAACACAGAACGCACCGGGGTGCAAAACAATGTTCTCCGCCCGCAGACAGGAGTTCTGAAAAAGTACGGCCGGATGTCCTTGCGAAAACGCTTCATACTGTTTATAATCATAATAGGTTTTTCTGTATAAACAGGAATTGGAGAAGAGACATGGCAGATAATTACATCGTAGATGATATCCCTGTTGCACCTCTTAAGATCGCCGCGCATAAAAGCTCCGCAAAGCTCGCAGCCGAAGTCGACGCCGCGCTCGTCGAATACCGGAAAGCGGACCTTGAGCTTCTGAAATGCCAGGATCACGACCCGCTGCTCTTCCGCGACCTTGCGCCGGACAGCTTCCTCCTCGATTTCGACTGTCCCCGTTTCGGGAGCGGCGAAGGCAAATGCGTCATCAATGAATCCGTCCGCGGCACCGACCTTTACGTACTCTGCGACGTCACCAACTTTTCGAACACCTACACCGTCAACGGCTTCGTGAACCACATGTCGCCGGACGACATCTACTCCGACTTAAAGCGCATCATCGGCGCGGCCGTTTCCAGCGCCCACCGCGTGAACGTCATCATGCCCTTCCTCTACGAATCCCGCCAGCACAAGCGCGCGAAGCGCGAATCGCTCGACTGCGCGCTGGCCCTCAAGGAGCTCCAGAGCCTGGGCGTGAAGAACATCATCACCTTCGACGCGCATGACCCGAAGGTCCAGAACTCCATCCCGCTCACGAGCTTCAACAATTACCAGGCTCCCTACGCGTTCATCAAGGCCCTGCTCGAGTACGACCCGAACATCGTCATCAACAAGGAATCCATGATCGTCATCTCCCCCGACGAAGGCGCCATGGACCGCGCGGTCTATCTCGCCAACAACCTGGGCGTGGACGTGGGCATGTTCTACAAGCGGCGCGACTATTCCAAGGTCGTAAAGGGCAGGAACCCCATCGTCGCGCACGAGTTCCTCGGCCAGGACCTTCGCGGCAAGACCGCCCTCATCGTCGACGACATGATCTCCTCCGGCGAATCCATGCTCGACACCGCCCGCGAGCTGAAAGAGATGCACGCCGAAAAGGTCATCGTGTTCGCCACCTTCGGCCTTTTCACCTCGGGCTTCGACAAGTTCGACGAATACTACGGGCGCGGCTGCTTCGACTGCGTCATCACCTCGAACCTGAACTACAAGCCCCTCGAGGTCTATGAAAAGCCCTGGTACCGCGAGGCGAACATGAGCCGCTACCTTGCGAGCATCATCAACAGCTTCAATTACGACACCTCGATCTCCGACACCATGTACTACACCGAAAAGATCCAGGCGCTGCTCGCCGCCCACCGCAGCGACTTCTCCTACGTCGGGAAGCTCTTCTGATTTTCCAAAAAGCAAAAGACCTGCAGTCCGGTCCGTCCGGTGCTGCAGGTCTTCTTTTTTGTTTCATTCTCTGATCAGAGGGCGTTCAGGTCAAGCTCCTTCACGTACTGCCCGACGGCGTCCTTCCAGCAGGGAAGCGGCCTGAAGCCGTTCTCTTCGAGCTTCGACTTGTCGAGCCTGCTGTTGAAGGGCCTTGCCGCGACCGAAAGGCCGTATTCCGCCGTGGTCACGCGCTTCACCTTCGTGCCGTAGCCGGCCGCCCGGTAGATCTCCTCGGTGAAATCCGCCCAGCTGATGAAGCCGGTCTTCGTTCCCTCCGCCGTGTACGCCGTGCCCGGCACCGCAAGCGAAGCCGGAAGCTCCGCGTTGGTGGCATGGTAGTAGCCGTACTTCTCGGTCTCGATCATATCGACCAGCAGCCGTGCCAGGTCATAGGTGTAGGTGGGCGTGCCGATCTGGTCGTCGACCACGGTCACGAACTCCCTTCCCTTTCCCACGCGGAGCATGGTCTTGATGAAGTTCTTTCCGTTCCTTCCGAACACCCAGGCGATGCGGACGATGAAGTACTTCGAAAGCGTGCCCGAAACGGCGAGCTCGCCCTCGAGCTTCGTCTGCCCGTAGTAGTTTAAGGGGGCGTAGTCCTTGCAGTCCGGCTTCCAGGGCTCTTCGCCCTTCCCGTTGAACACGTAGTCCGTCGAGATGTAGACCATCTTCGCGTCCACGGCCTTCGCCGCGTCCGCCATGTTCTGCGTCCCTTCCGCGTTGATCTTATGGACGATCGCCTTCTTCTCCGGGTCTTCCGCCCCGTCCACGTTCGTCCAGGCCGCGCAGTGCACGACGACGTCCGGCTTTACTTCCGTGATCGTCCTTAGCACCGCCTCCGCGTTCGTGATATCGAGCTGCCGGTAGGGCGCCTTCGTCACGGCCGTTCCGTCCTGCACGCCGGCGTATTCGGGCTGGATGTCGCTGCCGACGCCCTCATAGCCGCGCTTTGCGAGCTCGTTCATGACGTCGTGCCCCAGCTGTCCGCCGACGCCGGTCACAAATACTTTCATTCTCTTTCCTCCCCGCTCAGCGATTTGTGTACATCTTCTCGTAATAGTTCTGATACTCGCCGCTCACGATGGGCTCCCACCAGGACTCGTTGTCGAGATACCACTTTATGGTCTTTCTGATCCCGTCCGCGAACTTCGTCTCCGGCAGCCACCCGAGCTCCCTGTGGATCTTCTCCGGGTCGATCGCGTAGCGCATGTCGTGGCCCTTCCGGTCCGTCACATAGGTGATCAGGCTCTCCGGCTTCCCGAGCTCCCTGCAGATGAGTTTCACGATGTCGATGTTCCTCATCTCGTTGTGGCCGCCCACGTTGTAGACCTCTCCCACCGTTCCTTTGTGGATGATGAGGTCGATCGCGCGGCAGTGGTCCTCCACATAGAGCCAGTCGCGGACGTTGATCCCCTCCCCGTAGACCGGGAGCGGCTTGTCGTGCAATGCGTTTATGATCATCAGCGGGATCAGCTTCTCCGGGAAATGATAGGGCCCGTAGTTGTTCGAGCACCGGCTGATGGTCACCGGCAGGCCGAAGGTCCGGTGATAGGCCAGCACCAGGAGGTCCGCTCCCGCCTTCGAGCTCGAATAGGGCGAGCTCGTGTGGATGGGCGTCTCTTCCGTCAAGAAAAGGTCCGGGCGGTCCAGGGGAAGGTCCCCGTAGACCTCGTCCGTGCTGACCTGGTGGTAGCGTTTGATGCCGTACTTCCGGCACGCGTCCATCAGCACCGAGGTGCCGATGATGTTCGTCTCGAGGAAGATGGCCGGGTTCTCGATGCTGCGGTCCACGTGGCTCTCCGCCGCGAAGTTCACCACGATGTCCGGATGCTCCTCCTCGAACAGGCGGTATACGCCCTCCCGGTCGCAGATGTCGAGCTTCACGAAGCGGAAGTTCGGGTCGTCCATGACGGGCTCAAGCGTCGAAAGGTTCCCCGCGTAGGTGAGCTTATCCAAGCAGATGATGCGGTAGTCCGGATAAGTCTCCAGCATGTGGAACACGAAATTGCTTCCGATGAAGCCGGCTCCGCCGGTCACGATGATGGTCATAGAGTATCCTTTCGTTCTGTTCCGGGCACGGATGGCTCCGCGCCCCGCGCTCACTTGCTGATCTTCTTGTCGATCTCCTCGCGGACTCTTGCGATGAAGCTTGCCGCGTCGGTCGCGCCCTCGTCGCCGTTCGCGCGCGAACGGACGGAAACGGTATTCTCCGCCTCATCCTTCTCGCCGACGATGAGCATGTAGGGCACCTTCGTCTTCTGCGCCTCGCGGATCTTCCAGCCGAGCTTCTCGGAGCGCTCGTCGACCTCTACGCGGATGCCGGCCGCCTCGATCACGCCGCAGACCTTCTTCGCGTAGTCCATGAACTTGTCGGAGACCGGAAGGATCTTCACCTGCACCGGCGCGAGCCAGGTCGGGAACGCGCCTGCGTAGTGCTCGGTCAGGATGCCGAGGAAACGCTCCACGGATCCGAAGACCACGCGGTGGATCATCACGGGCTGGTGCTTCGCGCCGTCCGAGCCCATATACTCGAGTTCAAACCGCTGCGGGAGCTGGAAGTCGAGCTGGACCGTTCCGCACTGCCAGCTGCGGCCCAGGGCATCGATCAGATGGAAGTCGATCTTCGGGCCGTAGAAGGCGCCGTCGCCCTCGTTCAGGATATAATCGAGGCCGGCTGCCTCGAGAGCCTCGCGCAGGCCGTTCTCGGCGTTCTCCCAGTCCTCGTCGGATCCCATGGAATCCTCGGGCCTCGTGGAGAGCTCCACGAAGTACTTGAAGCCGAAGAGCTTGTAGAAGGAATCGATAATGCCGACGATGCGCAGCACTTCCTCCTTCACCTGGTCCCTGCGGATGAAGATGTGGCCATCGTCCTGGGTGAAGCAGCGCACGCGGAACAGGCCGTGCAGCTCGCCGGATTTCTCGTGGCGGTGCACCAGGCCGAGCTCGGCGACGCGGTACGGAAGGTCGCGGTAGGACCTGGGCTCGTTCTCGTACACAAGGATCGAGCCGGGGCAGTTCATGGGCTTCACGGCGAAATCCTGATCGTCGATGACGGTCGTGTACATGTTCTCTTTATAGTGCTCCCAGTGGCCGGAGGTCTCCCAGAGGCTGCGGTTCAGGATGATGGGCGTGGATACCTCGATATAGCCGTTCTTCTTGTGGATCTCGCGCCAGTAGTCGATCAGGGTGTTCTTCAGGGTCATGCCGTTCGGCAGGAAGAAGGGGAAGCCGGGGCCGTACTCGCTGAACATGAACAGGCCGAGCTCCCTGCCGAGCTTCCTGTGGTCGCGCTTCTTGGCCTCCTCGATACGGGTGAGGTAGGCCTCGAGCTCTTCCTTCGTCTCGAAGGCGGTGCCGTAGATGCGGGTCAGCATCTTGTTCTTCTCGGAACCCCTCCAGTAGGCGCCGGCGAGGGTCTGGAGCTTGAAGGCCTTTCCTACCTCGCGCGTGGACTGGAGATGCGGGCCTGCGCACAGGTCCGTGAAATCACCCTGACGGAAGAACGAAATGAGCTCGCCCTCGGGCAGGTCGTTGATCAGCTCGACCTTGTAGGGCTCTTCCTTCTCTTCCATGAACTTCACCGCTTCTTCGCGGGTCAGCGTGAAGTACTCGAACTTCTCGTTCGCCTTGATGAGCTTGCGCATCTCGGTCTCGATCTTCGAAAGATCCGCCTCGGAGATGGGCTCTTCAAAGTCGATGTCGTAGTAGAAGCCGTCCGCGATGGAGGGTCCGATGGCAAGCTTTGCCGTGGGATAGAGATGCTTGATGGCCTGGGCCATGACGTGGGAGCACGAGTGCCTTAAGGTGGAAAGGTACTTCGGGTCCTTCTCGTCGATCTCCTGGATGCTTCCGTCATGAAGTGTGATCTTTGCCATTTGTTACGTCCTTTCTCCCGCTCCCCTATACGATCGGGGGCAGGCATGCACTTTTATGATAAGCCGCTTCCGGACTCTTTTCCGGTAAGCAGGCCTATATACGAATAGATCTCCTCGCGCCCCTTTTTCGAAACCGCGGAAAAGGGAATGAGCGTATCTTCCTCCGTGAGCGCGAGGGTCTCTCGGATGAGCCTTAAGGCTTTCGGCTTTTCGTTCTTTTTAAGCTTGTCTTCTTTTGTCAGGATGACGGCGAAGGGAAGCCCGAAATGCCGGATCCACGAAAGCATCTGCGTATCGTCCGCCGTCGGCCTGTGGCGCATATCGACGAGCAGGAACACGGCCTTCAGATTCTTTGTTTTAAGAAGGTAGCGCTCGACCATCTTTCCCCATTTTTCGCGGGTGGAGACGTCGGCCTTCGTAAAGCCGTAGCCGGGGAGGTCCACGAAATAGAACTCCCCGTTTACCTTATAGAAATTGATGGTCTGGGTCTTTCCGGGCGTCGCCGAGGTGCGGGCCAGGCTCTTGCGCTGCATGAGCGCGTTGATGAGCGTGGATTTCCCGACGTTGGATTTTCCCGCGAAAGCAAACTCCGGAGCCTCCGTTTCCGGAAGCTTCGAAGTGATGCCGCAGACGGTCTCGAGCTCGGCGCTTTTTACGATAAGGCCCGGCAGGCGCTCCTTCTCAGGCATTGACGGCCTCGCTCTGCGGACCGGCGCCGCCCTTGAGACGGACCTTGGGCGTCTCTTTCCCGTTCACCGTGTCCTCGGTGATCACGACGGCCTCGATGTCGTCGCGCGAGGGGATCTCGTACATGACGTCCATCATGACGCCCTCCATGATGCTCCGGAGGCCTCTTGCGCCGGTGCGGCGCTCGACCGCCTTCTTCGCGGCGGCCCGGATGGCGCCTTCCGTGAACTGAAGGTCCACGCCGTCCAGCTCGAAGAGCTTCTGGTACTGCTTCACGAGCGCGTTCTTCGGCGTGGTCAGGATGCGGACGAGCGAATCCTCGTCGAGCGAGCTTAAGGTGACGGTGATCGGGACGCGGCCCACGAATTCGGGAATGAGGCCGAACTTGATGAGGTCCTGGGTCTCGACCTGCGCGAGCAGCGTGTCGATATCCTTGTCGTGCTTGTCCACGAGCTTCGCGCCGAAGCCGATGCTGCCGGAATTCAGGCGCTGGTCGACGATCTTCTCGAGTCCGTCGAACGCGCCTCCGCAGATGAAGAGGATATTCGTCGTGTCGAGCGTCATCATCTCCTGGTGCGGGTGCTTGCGGCCGCCCTGCGGCGGAACGGAGGCGACGGTCCCCTCGATGATCTTAAGGAGGGCCTGCTGGACGCCCTCGCCGGAAACGTCGCGCGTGATGGAAAGGTTCTCGGCCTTTTTCGTGATCTTGTCGATCTCGTCGATGTAGACGATGCCGAGCTCCGCGCGCTTTAGATCCATATCGGCCGCCTGGATGAGCTTTAAGAGGATGTTCTCCACGTCCTCGCCCACATAGCCGGCCTCGGTCAGGGTCGTCGCGTCCGCGATGGCGAAGGGTACGCCTAAAAGCCTTGCCAGAGACTGCGCAAGGTAGGTCTTGCCGGAGCCGGTCGGCCCGATCATGAGGATATTCGACTTCTGGACCTCGATGTCGCGGATGTTCCCGAGCACGCGCTTGTAGTGGTTGTAGACCGCGACGCTCAGGTACTTCTTCGCCTCGTCCTGGCCGATGACGTATTCATCCAGGAATTCCTTGATCTCGCGCGGCTTCTGGAGGTTGATGCCCTGGAGGGGCTGTTCCTCCTGGCCCTCGCCGCCGAGCTCCTCGTCGAGGATCTCCTGGCACAGGCCGACGCAGTTGTCGCAGATATAGGTGTTGCCGATGCCGGCAATGAGTTTCTTGACCTGGCGCTGGGACCTGCCGCAGAAGCTGCACTTGATCCTGTCGTTGGAATTGATTGCCATAGTACCTCTTTAGTGGTTTTCGATGATGTGATCGATGATGCCGTACTCAAGAGCTTCCGCGGCTGTCATCCAGTGGTCGCGCTCCGTATCGGCCGTGACCTGTTCGACGCTCTTCCCGGTATTTGCCGCCAGGATCTCGTTCATATGCTTCTTCGTGCGGAGGATCCATTCCGCCGTGATCTGGATCTCGGTGGCCTGGCCCTGCGCCCCGCCCGAAGGCTGGTGGATCATGACCTCGGAATTCGGGAGCGCGTAGCGCTTGCCCTTCGCGCCGCCGGCCAGAAGGAAGGCTCCCATGCTGGCCGCCATGCCCACGCAGATGGTGGAGACATCGCACTTGATGTACTGCATGGTGTCATAGATCGCCATACCGGCGGTGATGACACCGCCGGGGCTGTTGATGTAGAGATGGATATCCTTTGTCGGATCTTCGGATTCCAGGAAAAGGAGCTGGGCCACCACCAGGGAGGCGGTGGTCTCGTTCACGTCCTCGCCGAGGAAGATGATGCGGTCCTTCAGGAGTCTCGAAAAAATGTCGTAGGAGCGCTCCCCGCGGGAAGTCTGCTCAATGACGTAGGGAATGGAATAAGGCATGTGCCCTCCTTGCTTATTCGGCCTTGGCTTCGGTCAGCTCGGCTTCCGCGACCAGCATGTCGATGACGTCCTGGAAGGTGATCTCCCTGCGGATGCTGTCGATCTCGGCCTCGCCCATGAGCTCGCGGAGCTTCTCGGGCTCCATCTTGTAATTCTTTGCCATCTGCTCGATCTGCGCGTCGACGGCCTCGTCCGCGGCCTTGATGTTCTCCTTCGCCGCGATGGCCTCGATGACCAGGCTCGTACGGATGTTCTTCTCCGCCTGCTCCATCATGGACTTCTTCATGTCCTCGGCAGTCGTCCCGGTGTACTTCAGGTACTGGTCGAACGGGATGCCCTGGGACTGCATCTGCCTTGCGTAGTTCTCGACCATGTTCTCGGCCTGGGCGTCGATCATCTGCTTCGGAACGTCAATCACGGCGTTCTTCACGACCGCGTCCACGACGCGGTTCTCGTTCTCCTGGGCTGCCGCCTTGTCCTTGCGGAGCTTCAGGTCCTTCTCGAGCTGCACCTTGTACTCGGCGAGGGTCTCGAACTCGGATACCTCGGAAGCGAACTCGTCGTCGATCTCGGGAAGCTGCTTCTCCTTGATCTCGGAGATATGGACCTTGAACAGGGCCGGCTTTCCGGCGAGCTCCTTCTGATGGTAGTTCGCCGGGAAGGTGACGTTCACGTCGAGATCCTCTCCCGCCTTGTGGCCGATCAGCTGGTCCTCGAAGGTGTCGATGAAGCTGTGGGAGCCGATGAGCAGGGAG
>JAEEGL015897527.1_pt1 | contig 13791 bp, 12 predicted proteins | sample 9134231 | NCBI WGS metagenome assembly JAEEGL01 (sample SAMN16246548, study PRJNA631951) | gut metagenome | biome: gut microbiome; feature: rumen; material: fiber-attached | host: Bos | place: Iran: Karaj | collected 2018-10 | reverse complement strand
TCACCATATATAGTTTATATGTTTCGCACTTTAATTGCAACCATGAAAAAAAGAATTTTGACATAAAAAAGGAAACGGAATACACCGTTTCCTTTTGATATCGGGTCATCAGATCCGAACAAAAAATTTGTGATCCGATCAGTTGTTGATCAGCTTGTCTTCCTCATTGTTCCAGCTGTAAAGCTTACGGATCTCTTCGCCGACTTTCTCGGAAGGATGTTCGCTTGCAAGCTTCCGCATGGCCTTAAAGTGAACCTGACGGCCTGCAGGAGACATATCGAGCAGGAACTGTTTTGCAAAAGAACCGTCCTGAATATCGGAAAGGATCTTCTTCATGGTCTTCTTGGTCTCTTCGGTGATCAGCTTCGGACCTGTGATATAATCGCCGTACTCAGCCGTGTTGGAAATGGAATAACGCATGCCGGCAAAACCGGACTGATAAATGAGATCCACGATCAGTTTCATCTCATGGATACATTCAAAGTATGCGTTTCTCTCATCATAACCGGCTTCCACAAGTGTTTCGAAGCCTGCCTGCATCAGAGCGCAGACACCGCCGCAAAGAACGGCCTGCTCACCGAACAGATCCGTTTCGGTCTCGGTCCTGAATGTGGTCTCAAGCACACCGGCTCTTGCGCCGCCGATCGCAAGCGCATAAGCAAGCGCCATATCAAGTGCTTTTCCGGTTGCATCCTGTTCCACAGCCACAAGACAGGGAACACCTTTTCCCGCCTGGTATTCGCTGCGAACGGTATGGCCGGGGCCTTTGGGCGCGATCATGGTCACATCCACATCCTTGGGCGGAACGATGCAGCCGAAATGAATGTTGAAGCCATGCGCAAACATCAGCATATTGCCGGCTTCCAGATTCGGCTCGATATCCTTTTTGTACATGTCGGCCTGCTTCTCATCATTGATCAGGATCATGATGATATCAGCCTTCTTAGCTGCTTCTGCAGCCGTATACACGTCAAATCCCTGCTTTACGGCTTTGTCCCAGGATCTGGACCCTTCATACAGTCCGATGATCACGTTGCAGCCGGATTCTTTCGCATTCAGCGCATGTGCATGTCCCTGACTGCCATAGCCGATGATCGCGATGGTCTTGCCGTCAAGCATGGATAAGTTACAGTCTTCCTGATAGAAAATTCTTGCCATTTGTAGTGCCTCCTGTGATTTTGATATATCTGTTTAAAAATGACCTGCTCTTAATAAAAATCAAAGTTCAGTCAAAATACAGAACGTTGTCACTGCCTCTGGAAAGGCCTGCGATCCCGGTCCTTGCGATCTCTAAGATCTCATAGCCGTCCAGCAGTTTCAGAAACGCTTCGATCTTGGCCTGATTGCCTGTCAGTTCGATCATTAACGAATCGGGCGCAACATCCACGATCTTTGCGCGGAAGATATCGGAAACAGCAATGATCCCGGGGCGCTGTTCCGCATTTGCAGCAACTTTGATCATGATCAGTTCCCGGAATACGGATTCATCCGGAACCAGTTCCCTGACATTCCTGACATCGATCAGTTTGCTGACCTGTTTCTCGATCTGGTCGAGAATATCCAGATCCCCGTTCGCAACGATGGTGATCCTGGTAAACCGCGGATCTGCCGTTGTTCCGGCCGTGATACTCTCGATATTGTATCCTCTTCTGGAAAACAGACCGGAGATCCGGCTCAGTACGCCTGCCGTGTTGTCAACGATGATCTGAAATACTTTCTTCTGCATGGATATACGCTTTCTGTGTAAAAATCATTAAAAATATTATAGATTGCACATATGGCTATGTCAATCTATAGGGGATATTCATGTGATGCATAACATGGGGTTATGGACTATTGATCCAAATGACATTTTTGCAGCGCAAGCGTCCCGGTCCTTGCCACTTCAACGACCGGAATACTGGCAAGCATCTGCATGAGAAGCGCGATCTTATCGGGAGTCGCGCAAAGCTGGATCGTCATCAGCGTCTTGGAAATGTCAACGATCTCCGCATGCAGGATCTCACAGATATCCATCAGTTCCTTGCGGTTGTTCTTATTGTATTTGACTTTGATCAGAACGAGTTCTCTGGAGATGCTTTCGCTCTCTTTGAAGGTCTTGATCTTGATCACATCGATCTTTTTGTTCAGCTGCTTCTCGATCTGTTCAAGCGTCGTCGCATCACCCGAAGACACGATCGTGATGGAAGCCACATTCGGATCGTCCGTTTCTCCCACAGCCAGGGAATCAATATTAAAACATCTTCTCGAAAACAGGCCGGCCACTTTCATCAGAACGCCGGAACGGTTTTCCACCAGAACATAATATAATCTCTTCATGCTCTTCTCCCCTTATTTGGCAAAACAGAACGGATCGATACTGCACTCGAGTATGGCCGTCTTGTCATCCTTTAAAAATGCGCGGATCTTCTTGCGGATCCCTTCCGGACTTGTGATCTTCATGTAGGGAATGTCATAAGCCGCCGCGATCTTGGAATAATCCGGGCTACCGGTAAGATCGACCATCGAATATTTCCCTTTATAGGCTTTATCCTGATATTCCCTGACGAGTCCGAGATAACCGTTGTTAAAGATCACGATCTTGACAGGAATATCGTGCTGTTTGATCGTGGCAAGTTCCATCATGCTCATCTGGAAGGAACCGTCTCCGCATACGGCAACAACCTGTCTGTTGCTCCCGATCCTTGCGCCCATGGCCGCCGGGATCGAATATCCCATCGTGCCCATGCCGCCGGAAGTTAAAAAGATCCCGTTCTTTACGATATGGTAGTTGCAGGACCACATCTGGTTCTGCCCGACATCCGCCACATAGATCGCGTTAAAATCCATCTCTTCGGAAAGTTTGGACACGATCTCGGCAGGATCCGGGTAATCCGCATTGATATCCCTGTTGACGACATATTCGTCCTTATAACGGTTCAGTGTCTCATTCCATAAACGGTAATCCACGGTGATATCATGATTTTTAAAGTCTTCGAAAATGGCAGAGATATCGCCGACCAGCGGGATATGCGGGCCGACATTCTTACCGATCTCACAGGGATCCACATCGATATGGATCAGGACTTTATTTTCCGTGATCAGATCCGGCTGGGAAACCGCGCGGTCCGCGACTCTTGCGCCGATCATGATCAGCAGATCCGATTCGTTCATGGCACGGTTGGCATAGGCTTTGCCGTTATTTCCGACCATTCCGAAATAATACGGATCGTTGGTCGGCATCACACCGATCCCCATCATTGTAGAGACAACCGGGATCCCGTATTTATGGGAAAAATCCTTCAGAAGTTCTTTGGCTCCGCTTAAGATCACACCGCCGCCCGCACAGATGATCGGCCTCTTGGCGCGGGAAAGCTCTTTAAAGACTTTCTTGATCTGCACGGCATGCCCTTTGACAGTAGGCTTATATGTTCTCATAAATACCTGTTGCGGGTATTTGAACCTTTGGATCACGGCATTCTGGATATCCATCGGCACGTCAATGAGCACAGGACCTTTCCGCCCTGTGGATGCGATATGGAACGCTTCTTTGAAGATCCTCGGGATATCGTTGACGTCTTTGATCAGATAGCTGTATTTGACAAAAGATTCCGCAGCTCCGGTAATATCCGCTTCCTGAAATACATCAGAACCGAGCAGGGTTGTCTCCACCTGCCCGGTAATACAGATCAAAGGAATGGAATCGGCATAGGCTGTAGCGATGCCGGTGATCAGATTTGTTGCGCCGGGGCCTGAGGTTGCGACACAGACTCCGACGGTATTTAAGGAACGCGCGTATCCGCTTGCCGCATGAGCAGCATTCTGCTCAGTGCGGACAAGCACGCGTTTGATCTTTGTTTGTAAGATACTGTTGAAAAACGGGCAGATGGCTACGCCGGGATAACCAAAAACTGTCTTAACGCCTTCTTCTTCAAGGCATTTAACCATTGCATCTGCGCCTGTCATGGCTTATACTCTCCCTCTGAAAATAGTAAACGTTTATTTCTTTCCGCCGAACAGTTTCGCAAGCGGGTTCACGATCTTCTCAAGATCCTGGATCGCGCCGTTCAAAGCATCGATATCGATCGCGTCGATCTTCACCATGGCATCGGAAATACCTGCTTCACTCTGTACGACAAGTTCATTGACATTATTTAACATGGAAGTCAGATCGGTCTTGGCAAGGTTATCGGTCACAACGTCTACGTTTGTCATAACATTGTTGATCTCACCCATCATGCCGTTCACGCTGGTAACGATCTCATCCGCATTCTTCATGATGCCTTCCGCGTTTGCAAGGATCTCCTGTGCATCCACAAGCACCGTATCCACTTCATTGACAACCTTGACGATCTTCGGTGCGCTTGCGATCCCGACGATCGCAATGGCAACCACTACAACAAGTGCAAGGATGGAGCTGACCAAAGCCCAGGTACTCTGGCGCTTTAAGTATTTCATCTGCTTGTTGTTGGATTCTTTGATCTCATTCAGAAGATCAACGATCGCTTTCAGATCCACATTGTTATCGGAAACTGTTTCAACTGCAGCTGCTTCTTTCTTCTCTTCCTGCTTAACTTCTTCCTTCACTTCAGCTTTGACTTCTTCTTTCACTTCTTCTTTGACCTCCGCTTTTGTTACGGTTACCGCTTTCGCAGCTTCCTTCTTTACTTCTTCCTTGACTTCTTCTTTTACTTCAGCTTTGACTTCTTTTTTGGCGGAAGCCTTCGGTTTCGCTGCAGGTTTTGCCGCTTTTTCTACTGTCTTAACCCCTTCTCCCACTGCATCTTTCGCACTTGTCTGTGCATCTTCTTTCACATTTGCTTTGACCTTGACTGCAGCTTTTTCGGCCTTTTCCGCTACCTTGTTTTCAACTGCCGCTTCTTCTGCACCGGTCTTGGTTGTCTTCTTTGCCATGTAAGTCATTCCTCCTAAAAAATTTAATGAATGAATCACTGCGTCCATATGAAATCAGATATGCAGGTATCATGTAACATGTATTGTACCAAATTTTCAGCAAATAGAAAAGAAAAAATAGAATTTTCTTAACATTTTTTCGCAAAAAAACCGGGACGGCATCAACCGTCCCGGCAACATTCATAAAAATCTTAGAATTTTCCCGCTTTTGCAGCCTCTTCGATCGATACGGCGGTACTTACCGTCATACCTACCATCGGGTTGTTTCCTGCACCGATGAGACCCATCATCTCTACATGAGCCGGAACGGAGGAGGAACCTGCAAACTGTGCATCGGAATGCATACGTCCCATCGTATCCGTCATACCGTAGGAAGCAGGACCTGCAGCCATGTTATCGGGATGCAGTGTACGGCCCGTGCCGCCGCCGGAAGCAACCGAGAAGTACTTCTTACCGGCTTCAACGCGTTCTTTCTTGTATGTGCCTGCAACCGGATGCTGGAATCTGGTCGGGTTCGTGGAGTTACCGGTAATGGAAACATCCACATTTTCCTTCCACATGATCGCAACGCCTTCCTGTACGTCGTTTGCGCCGTAGCAGTTGACTTTTGCTCTCGGAGACTCGGGATCCTTGGAGTAGCATTTGCGGAATACTTCCTCAACTTCACCGGTGAAATAATTGTATTTTGTCTCAACATAAGTAAAACCGTTGATACGGGAAATGATCTGTGCTGCGTCTTTGCCGAGACCGTTTAAGATGACACGGAGCGGTTTCTGACGTACTTTGTTGGCTTTGGCTGCGATACCGATCGCGCCTTCAGCAGCTGCAAAGGACTCATGTCCGGCAAGGAATGCAAAGCATTCGGTATCTTCTTCAAGAAGCATCTTTCCGAGATTACCGTGTCCGAGACCAACCTTACGGCGATCCGCTACGGAACCGGGAATGCAGAATGCCTGCAGGCCGATGCCGATCGCTGCAGCCGCTTCGGAAGCCTTGCGGCAGTTCTTCTTGATCGCGATGGCTGCGCCAACCGTATATGCCCACTTTGCATTTTCAAAACAGATCGGCTGAATGTTTTCGATCATGGAATATACATCCAGGCCCGCATCTTCTGTGATCTTCTTACACTCTTCAATCGAAGAGATGCCGTATTCCTTCAAAACAGCAAGAATCTGAGGCTCTCTTCTTTCATATGATTCAAATAATGCCATAATAATTTCCTCCTATTCTCTGCCGCTTATTCTTTTCTCGGATCGATCAGGCGTGCGGCATCAGCAACTCTGCCGTACTGTCCGGAAGCTTTTTCAAGTGCCGTGTTCGCATCATCACCGGCTTTGATGAAGTCCATCATCTTGCCGAAGTTTACGTATTTGTAACCGATGATCTGATCTTCTTCATCCAGAGCGACCTGTGTGATGTATCCTTCTGTCAGATCCAGGTAACGGGGTCCCTTGCTCAGCGTACCGTAAGTCGTGCCGACCATGGAACGTCCGCCTTTGCCAAGGTCTTCCAGACCTGCACCGATCTGCAGTCCGTCTTCCGAAAACGCACTCTGAGTTCTGCCGTATACGATCTGCAGGAAGAGTTCTCTCATTGCAGTGTTGATCGCATCGCAGACAAGGTCTGTGTTCAGTGCTTCCAGAATGGTCAGTCCCGGAAGGATCTCAGCTGCCATCGCTGCGGAATGGGTCATACCGGAGCAGCCGATCGTTTCCACCAGCGCTTCCTGGATGATCCCGTCTTTGACATTCAGGGAAAGCTTGCAGCCGCCCTGCTGAGGTGCGCACCAGCCGATACCGTGAGTATAGCCGGAAATATCCTCAACCTTTTTGGCCTGTACCCACTTTGCTTCTTCGGGGATCGGCGCTGCGCCATGATGTACGCCCTGCTTTACAGGACACATGTTCTTTACTTCTGTTGAGTAAATCATATTATCCTCCTTATATCATGATTTTAGGATTCTTGATCACAGGATATCTTATCATAAAGTCCTGCCGAAATCAAACACAACCTGCCTTTAAACAAGCAGTTTGAAGCCCTTGACTTTTCCTTCTTCATCCTTGTTCAGACCGATTTTTGCCGAGAACGTTTCACCGCTTTTCGGGGACTTAAGACCCTTAATGACGCCGGTCTTCCCGTAACGGATCAATGATACCACCTGGCTTTTGTTCAGTTTTACACCCATCACTTCACCGATCGAAAAAGCACAACCGTCTTCTTCATGCGCGCTGCAGGCAAACCCTGTCGCCGTTTCCACGATGCTTTTCCCACAGACGGGACATTTCAGATCATCAAAAGAAGCATTGTCTGCTTCGTCAAAATCAAAGACCACAACGGTCTTGTTATCCTCATCTTTACTGAGCTTCAAAGCGGCAGAAAATTTCTTCTTCTTTTTCTTCGAATAAAAGCCGTCGATCACACCGGTTTTGCCTTCCGTGATCAGTTTGGCAAACTGCTCTTTTGTAAGGTTGACGCCTGCGATCGTTCCGACACTGAATTTGCATTTTTTGGATTCATCCTCCGAGAAATAGTTGCTGCAGCCGTATCCAAACTTTGTCGTTGTCAGTTCTCCGCCACAGTCGGGACACGGAATGTTTAAATTCATTCTCGTTGCCGCGCCTTTGCTTTCTTCGGAAGTAAACGGATGGATCCTTTTTACCAGTTCGTCCGTCAGATCCGTCGAGATCATTTTCGTGGATTCCGTCCGGATGAACTCTTCGAGTTTTTCCCGGTATTCCCCATCATCGACCGTGCCGTTCACGATCCCCTCAAGCCCCTTTTCCCAATTTGCCGTCAGTTCCGGGTTTAAGTGCGATGGAACGCTTAAATTTACCACCTCATAGATCATCTCTCCGATCTTTTCAGGCGTAACGATATGTGTCTTCTGGTTCAGATGCAGATAACGGATATTGAATAGTTTTTTTAAGATCTCGGCTCTTGTGGCGCTGGTGCCGATGCCGGTGGTCTTGATCTGTTCCCTGAGTTCCTCATCTTCAATGAGATTTCCGGCATTTTCCATGGCGATGATCAGCGTTCCGTCACTGTAACGCTTCGGTGGGGAGGTCTTGCCTTCCTTGATCTTCATGCCGTTCAGTTTTACGGTATCGCCTTTTTTGACACTTTCGCAGAATTTGATCAGGTCTTCCTTGGAACCGGAAAATTCCTCTTCCTCTTCGCCGTCTTCTTCTTTTGCGCCCTTTGCTTCCTTTTCCTGCGGCAGTCCCGAAACTTTCATATAGCCGGGATCTTTCAGCACTTTTGCGGAAACAGAGAACGGCTCACTCTGCACCTGCAGGATCAGTTTTACCGTCGTATAGACTGCATTCGGATAAAAAATAGCAAGGAAACGTCTTGCGATCAGATCGTATACTTTCTGCTGGATCTCGGGCAGTTTATCGACGCTGCCGGTAAACCCTGTCGGAATGATCGCATAATGGTCCGTGATCTTGGAATCATCCGTATAAGCGCTTTTTTCGATCCCTTTGTACAGGTTCTTCGACAGGATCTCTTCGCAAAAATCACTGAAAGGCGCATGGTTCTTAAGACCCGTGATATTTTTTGCGATCTCTTTTGCGATGGCCGTGCTCAGTACTCTCGCATCGGTCCTCGGGTAAGTGGTGTATTTCTTTTCGTATAATTCCTGCGCGACATTCAGCGTCTGGTCCGGGGAAAGCTTAAACCGCTTGGAACATTCCAGCTGCAGCTCCGCAAGGTTGAACAAAAGCGGCGCCTTCTTCTTCGCATTCTGCTTGCCGACTTCCGTCACGACACCGTCATACCCGCTTAATGACTCGATCAGTGCTTTCGCATCCTCTTCTTTATTGAACCCGTTTTCCTTGTACAGAAGCGGCGAGTTTTCATATTTACTGGGCTTTGCAGACTTCCATTCGGCATTCAGTTTTGCATCCGAAAAATTCCCGATCACTTTGTAAAACGGTGTTTCGACAAACTCACGGATCTGGCGTTCCCTGTTCACGACCATGCCGAGCACACAGGTCATCACGCGTCCGATCGCGATCGCGGCATATTTTTTGGTCGCCGCGGCATCATTTAACAGTCTTGCATATTTTAAAGTCAACACCCTTGAAAAATTGATCCCGAGGCTGTAATCCTCTATGGAACGCATGATCCCCGAGCGCCCCAAAAGCGCATAATCGGACATCGGTTTTGCTTCTTTGATGCCTTTTAAGATCTCTTCATCCGTAAAGGAATCCAGCCACACACGGAGTTCTGTCATGCCGTCTCTGACACCGCCGTAGTTTCTGATGTTTTCCTCTATGGTCTGTCCTTCTTTTCCCGAGTCTCCTGCCCACAGAACCGTGTCGATATCGTCTCTGTGCAACAGCATGTGCACGATCTCGTACTGGTTTTTGGCGCTTTCAACAACGCCGTACTGATAGTCCTTTGGCAAAAACGGCAGATCCTCGAGTTTCCATTTCTCGTATTTCTTGTCATAACTGTCCGGATAGACCATCTGCACAAGATGCCCGTAACACCAGGTGATCACATATTCATCGTTTTCTGAATACCCTCTTCTTCTGTCATGTTTCACATGCAGCACATGCGAAAAAGACTCCGCAACAGAAGGTTTTTCGGTAATGATCAGTTTCTTACCCAATTTGTACTCCTAAAAAGTGAGATCTTCGATCAAAACGATCGACGGATCGCTCTCAGCTTCCTTTTTGATCTTTTCATCAAAAGAACTGAGCGAAAACAGATAAAGAATGTCACTGACGAGTTTGGCTTGCGACATGCAGTAACGGTTCCATTCATAATCCGCATAGGACATTTTGGCCTTGGAATAATTACAATATCCGATCAGAGTTGTGCCATCCTCATTAGCCGCAATGATGTCGATCGTGCCGACCTTTCCGTACCATGTGGAAAATGTCGTAAACGACCGGTCAAGATCCTCGGTCTCCTGCAGCCGGTACAGATATTCCTTGCAGACATCCGTAAATGTGCCCGCTGCATAAGCATACAGGTCATTCTCGATGTATTTTTTGTAAAACCGTTCCGGTTCCGTGATCGCAAGCATCGACTCATGCGGATAGATAAAGCGGAAATAAAACCGCAGAAACGGATCGGTGATACGGTACAGCCCTTTTTGCAGATTTTCATGCCCGGGCGCATCAAAGGATTCGATCTTTTCTACGATCCCGTGTTCATTGAGGTTTTTGATATACACACTGATCTTGGCACGGTCATATCCGGTCTGGATGTGAAGATCGTTCAGCTTCATTTTTCCTAACGCAAGCGCACTTAAGATCGTATGATAAACGGAAGGCTCCCTGAGTTCATCCGGCAGAAGGTGTCTGCTTTTTTGGTCAAAGAAACTGTCTTTTCTTAAAATGAGCCTGCAGATGTTTTCCTGCAGGGAAGCCGCCGGATCAAGCATCTTCAGATGATCCGTGGACGGGCCGAAAATGCTGTAGGCCATGACAGCAGAAGAAAGATCAGATCCGTTCATCTCTGCATAAAAATCACGGAATGAAGCATTTTTCAGTTCGATCAGCGCATTGATCTCGAAAGCATTGTCGGAAAGGGCTTTTACCATGTCGCGTTTCACCCACAATGCATCATTTGTGCACAGCAGAAACATGACACTCTGGTTGTTCCATTTATTGTGGATGATCTTTACGATCTCATCCATCACGGAGGGCTCCGACTTAAACAGATACATGAAATCTTCGATCACGATCAGACGTTTCTGACAGGGTACGGACAGCATGGCCGATAAGATATCCGGATACCGCATGTTAAAATGCAGGCCCTTTGGCAGTTGTTCCCGGATCTCATCATAGAAAAACTGCAGCTGTAATTTGGGTGAACAGCTTCTTGCGCGGAAATAATAGTAGGACTTGTTTTTTAGAAAAGTCTGCAGGATCGGGGAAAGCGAACAGTCCGCATCCCCGTATAACACAACGATCTCATTGGAAGAACTTCCAAAATGATGTTCTAACTGTTTACATTCATCCTGATGAAAAAGCATTTTTGTACCTATGGTAATTGTCTGATGATCAGTTTCTCAAAATCCGCTTTGGACATGGGTTTTCCGGTCAGATATCCCTGCACATAATCGCAGCCGATGGAACTCATGAAATTCTGCTGCGCCTCTGTTTCAACGCCTTCCGCAACGGTTTTGAGTCCGAGTTTTCCGGCCATATCCACGACAGCCTGCGTAATGATGCCTGCTGAGGAATCGGCAATGGCGGAATCGATAAAGGTCTTGTCGATCTTTAAGATATCGATCGGCATGTTTTTAAGGTATGAAAGTGAGGAAAAGCCCGTTCCGAAATCATCGAGCGCGATCTTGACCCCGAGTTTTCTGAGCACATTGATCTTTTCGATCACCAGATCATAATCGTTGATAAATGCGGTTTCCGTGATCTCGAGTTCCAAAGATTTCGGATCGAATTCATACATCTGCAGAAGCGACTGCACATAATCCACGAAATTTTCTTTTTCCAGCTGGATCGCGGAAATATTCACCGCGACCATCAGAGGAAGACGGAAACGCATCCGCCAGTTGTTCATGATCTTCAGCGTTTCCTTTAATACCCAGGAACCGATCGGCACAATGGCGCCGTTCTTTTCCGCAATGGGAATGAATTCTCCGGGTGATGTGATAAACTGTCCGTGTTCATCGGGCCATCTGAGCAGCGCTTCCGCGCCTCTTAATTTCCCGCTCCCCGTCTCGTACTGCGGCTGAAAATAGATCGTAAAATCCTCATTGTCGATCGCATCTTTTAATTTCTGTTCCAGGGAAACAGATTTGATAAAGTTCTGTAAAATAGACGGTTCATAATAACAGATCGCATTTTTGCCGGATTCTTTGGCTTTGGATAAAACGATCTCGGCATTTTTGATAAGGTCAAGCGCGGTCTTTCCCGCTTCCGGAAACTCCGCAACCCCTGCGGATACCGTAAAATGCACTTCCGATTTGTTGGTCAGAACATAGGGTTCTCTTAACTTCTCACGTATCGCTTTATAGATATGATCCGCGCTGCGCTGCCCGTGCGGATTATAGATCGCAATGATGAACACATCGGAACCGAAGCGGCCGACGATCGTATTTTCACCCTGAAATTCCTTTAACTGCTGGGAAAAGCCCTGTACAAGTTCATCTCCGAAAAGCAGTCCGATCGAATCATTGATCTTCTTGAAATCGTCGATGTCTAAAAACAGGAGTTCCACATTGACTTTTTCCGCTTCCGCTTTCTCACACATATCGCGCAGACAGCGGACAAAATAATTGCGGTTATAGAGTCCGGTCAGCGAATCGTTATAAGCAAGATACGCGATCTCTTCGTTCTGGTTCTTCCGTTTGGTGATATCCCGAAACGCAATGATCTTTTCTGCCGGATTACCGTCATCGTCATATACCATCCGGGCTTCGCACTCGATCCAGTTAAACTTGGTCTTGGTGCGAAGCTCTAAAATGGCATCTGTTCCATGGTGGTGTTCCATTTCATAAATGGATTCCGTATAGGCTTTGCGGTCATCTTCATGCAGAAGATTCAGAAGATACCGCTCATCATACGGGAGGCTGGTGACTTTCTCTCCAACCGTATCATCCCAGGGACCGATCAACTCTGCTGTCTGGGTACGATAATCCTTGTAGATATAACAATATCCACTGAATTCCGATATCGCACGGTAGATATGTTCGCTGGCCATGAGCCTTTCATTCAACGCGGTCAGCAGATCGATCTGGTACTTGAGATCTTCCATTTCTTAAATAAATCCTTTAGCCTTTAATAATTCCGCGCATAAGATCGCGCCGCCCGCTGCGCCGCGGACCGTGTTGTGGGAAAGTCCCACAAATTTAAAATCATAAACGGTGTCTTCTCTGAGGCGGCCTACGGAAATGCCCATGCCGTTCTCATAATCCACATCCAGTTTCACCTGCGGTCTGTTTTCTTCTTCCAGATAACGGATGAACTGCTTCGGCGCGCTGGGCAGATTCAGTTTCTGCGGTTCTCCGGAATAAGCCTCCAGTTTCTCGATCAGCTGTTCTTTGGTCGGTTTCTTATTGAAACGGACAAAGACCGATGCGGTATGACCGTTTAATACCGGAACACGGATACACTGGGTCGTGATAACGGGAAGGGTTGCTTTAACGATCTTGTCATTTTCAATATGTCCGAAGATCTTCAAGGGTTCCTGTTCGCTCTTTGCTTCTTCCCCGCTGATAAACGGGATCACGTTCTCCACCATCTCCGGCCAGTCCTTAAAGGTCTTTCCAGCGCCGGAAATGGCCTGATAGGTCGATGCAACGACTTCAACCGGTTCAAACTCCTTCCATGCTGCAAGAAGCGGCGTATAACTCTGGATCGAACAGTTGGGTTTTACCGCAACGAAACCTTTCTTCGTTCCGAGGCGCTTTCTCTGCGCATGGATGATCTCTGCATGCTCGGGATTGATCTCCGGAACGATCATCGGCACATCATCGGTCCAGCGGTGCGCGGAATTGTTGCTGACAACAGGCACTTCCGCCTTCGCATACTTTTCTTCGATCGCCCGGATCTCATCCTTGGACATATCCACGGCCGAGAACACAAAATCGACTTCGGAAGCGATCTCTTCCACATCCTGCACATTCTTGACCACGATCTTTTTCACCTTTTCGGGAATGGGCGTGGTCATTTTCCATCTGTCCTTCACACAGTCTTCATAAGTCTGGCCCGCGCTCCTTGCGGAAGCTGCGATGCAGACCACTTCAAACCAGGGATGATCCTCCAGCAGGGAAATAAATCTCTGTCCTACCATTCCGGTACCGCCAAGGATACCGACTCTCAATTTATCACTCATCTTTTTTCTCCTCTTTCTTACTTTTATGATCCTGATCAATGCGATCAAGGTAAGCTTTGTTAAGTTTCAATACCGTTTTCATGG
>JAEEGL015539305.1_pt1 | contig 13791 bp, 10 predicted proteins | sample 9134231 | NCBI WGS metagenome assembly JAEEGL01 (sample SAMN16246548, study PRJNA631951) | gut metagenome | biome: gut microbiome; feature: rumen; material: fiber-attached | host: Bos | place: Iran: Karaj | collected 2018-10 | reverse complement strand
TCCATGACCTTGAAAACCTCATCACGGAGATACTTGTCTGGCCCTTCCAGCCAGTCATCACCATGAATGATATAGTCGGGCTTATATTTCAGAAGGTTTGGAACATAGCTCCATTCATCCTGAGGGACAACATCTGCTACTCCGTGAATAGAACGAACAACTGTTTCACGCTGCTCATAGGTCAGATAAGGAAGACGCTTGTGCGTTGCGATTGCCTTGTCTGTGTAAAGGCCAATGATTACATCACCATATTTAGCTCCTTCATTAATGATGTTAATTAATCCGGGATGCATGATATCTGCAATCATGCCAAGATAAACTTTCTTTGCCATATATGTGTATTTTTATAATACTAATCTTCTTTTAGAATGCCACGAAGTGCTATACTTGACACAAGCAAATTGATAAAGAAATATATTAGAACAAAAAGATGATTTATGCTAAAGATAATTGAAATGAGAAAAAAGAATAAAAGTCCATCTGTCGGTGCCACTAAATTCATCATAATAATTTTAGGAACACTAAAATTTTTCTTGTCTGTAAATTCCTGCCCAACTGTCTTTCCTACCAAGGCTGATTTTTTCTTATGCAGCATTAATCGAGGGAAGATAGAGAGTATTGCTGTTGCGTTTCCTAAAATCAAATAGTGATAAGGCTCTAAGTAATTAAATAAATAAAACTCTTTGTAGGCCATAATACCAGCAGAAAGGTACATTAGTATCATTGCCAAATATCCACCCATTGTATCCCACAAATCTCCTAATAGAGAACATTCACTTTTATATCTGGCTATATTACCATCAACATGATCAAGAACAGCCCAAATAAAAAAGAACGACCAGCCACAAAGACTCCCAATTAGATTGTCACTAAATATCAAAACAAAGAATCCAACAAACAAACTTAATACTGAAATCTTTGTAACAGTAGTTGCCTTTAAGTTTGTTTTCAATATAGGAATTGAGATTAGGATTGAAAGCGGCCTGGATATGTTTGTTGATACCAAAGCAAACTTATCCTCATCCCTCTTATCTTGAGGAACGGCTTTTGTGAAAACTTCTTTGTATGTCATAGTTATATTATTAATTGTTATTTCTTAATACTTCATATAGTTTATCATATTTTTTGTGCATTGTATCTAAAGAAAAGTTCTCTATTACATATTGCTTGCATACCATACCCATTTCTTTTCTTTTCTCTTTTGTAAGATTGGCGAACTCTACAATCTTTCTACTCCAAGATTCAACATCAAAAGGTAAAATTGAGACACTGTCACATCCGTTTGCTACTTCACGATGCTGAGGTATATCTGATAATATTGTAGGAAGGCCACAATACATACCCTCTAATACTGAGACGGGCAGCCCTTCTAACGTCGAAGATGAAATATAAACATCTGAATTAACCAAAGTTTGATATACTTTGTTCCTCGGTATTAAACCAGTGAACTGAATAATATCAGCTAACCCCTTTTGATTAACATAATCTCTTGTTTTTCCTGCATCCTCTTCTTCACCAATGAAAACAAATCTTATATTCCGTAATCCCTGAGCATGGAGATGTGAAAGAACATCAACCAAAAAAAAATGGTTTTTTATTGCGACCATCCTTGCGACATAAACAAAAGTCACAGGTTTGTTGTCTTTATCGGGGACTATCCCTTTTATATCTTTTTCAACTCGTTCTACATTAACACCATTCTGTAATGCACACATTCTTTCTTTTTTTATTTGCCTCACAATTTTAGGAAAATTATTATATGAGGTATTACTCACACAAGTGACACAATGGGAACAAAAAGCGTCTATAAAGGACAATATTTTATTATGTAACCTATATCCGGTAAAAGTACTGTGAATTGTATAGATTGTACTACTATAACCCAATATGTCTGGCAAGGCTAATAACGTAGAAAAAGAGCCTCTAATACTGTGTAAATGAAGCACCCATCCCAGATTATTTTGCAGACAATAATTCTTAATTTTTTTTAAAGCTTTTCTGATTTTAAAAGGATTCTTTCCTGCTTTGTAAATGATTAAATCTTGAGGTATCTCATTTTGTGGTATTGCTATTTCATCTCCTGTTAAAAGGACTATTTGTTGTTCTTCTGGATAATGGTTACTACGATAAAGTATAAATTCATTATATGGCATTGTAGTTTGATTCAGAGAATCAAGAACCGTTATAAGGGCGTTTTTTTTCATATTATTTTGCTCTATGTTTATACTCGCCTTTTTCTTCCCATACTGTGGGGGTCATATAATCGCCATATCTCATTGTAAGATAATCGTGATAGTTCTTCAGTATCTTTACTTTTCGTCCTTCAAATGAGGCATATTTCGGAGTTTCCCCATACCAGTCAGTTTTAATATACTCTCTATTCTTCCAAACTGAAGGGAGTAAAACCATATGGTATTCTGACTTCTTTCCTTTCCATAATTTTGCTATTGTGTTGACAAAACCAATATAAAAACTATTGGGTATCAATGATGTGATGAATTTTAATACATTATAAGGGAACGTCCTTTTAACCTTGGTATTTTTAAGTTTAAACATCTTAATGTTAAAATAGGCCGCTCTAAAAACTATCCACCTCAATAATTTATTGTTTGGGGCGTTTGAATATAATGACACATCAATGTTTGGTTCTGATTCATAATTCAATGAGTCGTCTCTCATAAGCAATGAAAAAATTCTTTCACTTGGACACCACCATTTCATATTTCCAAGATCTTCATTCTGCATTGCAACATCTAATCTTTTGAATTCGTCCATAGTCATTAATACATCGATGTTAATATCCCATGGAATAAATCCTTGATGACGTACTGCACCTAAACAACTACCAAACGCCAAATAGTAATTGATATTATTCTTGTCGCATACTGAAAGGAATTTGTCTAATAGTTCTAGACAAATTTCATGATTAATTCTGATTTCTTCTTGATTTAACATTTCTTTTTCACTTATAAATCATTTCTAATTATTTTCGTATTATTCACAGGGAAACAAATTGTATTATCTGGAATATCTTTGTAAACAACAGCATTAGGAGCAATTTTACAATTTCGTCCAATTTTGCAAGAAATAATTATGCATCCCGTCGACAAATAACAATTGTCACTAATGACTATTTGTTTTTTTTCTTCAGGTTTACTTTCATTAACTCCAATAGTTACCTGATGGTAAATAGTGATATTATTACCAATTATGGCTCGTGACGAGATAACGACCCCCATAGCACAATGAGGTAATCTGATATTACTTCCGATTATTGCTTCATATGATATTTGCGTATTAATTCGCAAAAAGAAATATATAAGACCTTGTATTCCACTCAATAATAATAGAAGAAAATTGTATTTTCTAACAAACAGGAAATGACAAACTCTATAAAAAAAGAGCACTAAAAAACTCTTTTTTGAATTAAGCCGATAGTCTGTTAATAAAAGATTTTTTAGAGATGGATTTTCCTTTTCATCGAACTTAGTATTTCCACACATTCTTTTCTATAAAATAGATTAAATTGAATAACAACTAAATAAACAATTACAAATAACACACACCTTGCTATTATAGATAAAAGAGAGTTGTTTATACCATCAAGTAAGAAATAAGAAAAAACGGCGCCTAATATGCAGCCAACAAAAATATATAGTAAATTATAAATAAATGAAAAATTAAATTGCGCAACATCATTAATCAAATAAAATTTGAAGAATAATGATATATAAATGGCTATCGTTGTAGCCAAACTTAATCCGGCAACATCATAATACTTTATAAAGATATAATCAAGAAAGATGTTACTTATGATGCTGATAATTGTTGTTAACAACAATAATTTGATTTTCTTTTGTAAATAGTAAACATCATTAAAAATAGTAGAGAGCCCCATTGCAGGAAGACCTATCGCATACATAAATAATACATGGGATGTTATAAGGACTGAATTACTATCAAACTTTCCATATCCAAATAATAATGAAACTATATCCTTGCTGGATATAAGAAGCATACTCATTACAGGGAATAAAATAGCACAGAATAAGGAAACGTACTTCTTAAAGAAGTTTGCAAAATCAATAGAGTCAGACTTAACATACATCTCTGTAATGTGAGGAAACATGGCAACACTTATTGCCGTAGAAAAAACTCCATCAAATAAATGGATGATTTTACCTCCATAATTCAAAAAAGTGATAGAACCAAAGACTAAAGTAGAAGAAAACATCCTATCAACAATAGTATTAAGTTGGTTAATTATTGCATTTAAACATGCAACAGGATACAATTTCAACAGTTTAAAGACTTCTGGCGTAAAAATCTGTTTTGGTATGCTAAACCTATAATATGGTAATAATAATATATATTGTGAGAAGAATGCAACCACGTATCCAATTAAAATACTATAAACAAATCCGATGATTCCATATTTGGAACCAAAGATTAATAAATATAATAAAGGTGGGATGAATGTTATAATCTCTTTAACCTGAGATTTGGAAAAGAGAGAACGTGATTGCAGAATTGCCGAAGGGAATGTAGTGATGGTACCTAGTATAAAAACAAACACTAAAACTCTTAATATATTTACGGCATATGCAGTAGCCTCGTCATTAAATCCTGGGGCAAATATTTTTATAAGCCCAGTTGGAACACATAAAAACAGGAAACTTAGCAAAATAGATAATAAGAGGAAAATAACTATCAAACTATCAGTAATGCTGTTTGCTTTATTTACATTACCCTGTACAATTTGTATTTTGTATTCTGGCATAAACACCTTCCACACGCCTATTGACAGCATAGGCCCTACTGAAGCTATTATACCATCGACCAAATAGTAAGAATCAGTATGAATATTAGCACCAAAATTTGATGCTATTGACATCTCAATTAAAAATGAGATAATCTTTGCTAAAACATAAAAAAGGACAAGGATGAATGTCCCTTTTAAGACTATACCTTTTTTAACCATTAAAGAATAATAATCAATTATCTACCCTCTGGAAAGTTGCAATATGTATTTTTTTTCTTGAATAAAAATACAACAAAAGAATTGGATATATTTTAAACCACATCATATTTTTCCAGAGAGAGAATGATTCAGCCCTAAATAACATATTAATAGATGTGATAACAATCATAAAAATCAGAATGTTTCCAGTACTATTTGGTTTCAGTTTCTTTGCTAGCCAACCATAAAAAGCATAGATCAAAACAACACCAATTAAACGAAAATTCATATATGCCTCTAGTACAGATGAGAAACCTCTCCCCCCACCAGCCATATATACCGAATACTCATAGTTTTTAACATACCATGTTGACAGAGATTCCATCCCTGTAAAAGGAACGACTAAGTTGATTAATGTTTTTAAATATGACAAGCCATATAAAATATCAAGTCCCCTCGGAGCAGTCATCATATTTTTGCAGATTTCATACCACGTATTAAACTCACTATCATATTTCATTTCCACTTCCTCTGCATACAAACTCTTCCATATACCCATAAGGATAAAGCCTAAACATCCAATAAGAACAATCTTCTTTTTTGATAATAATTTATAATAGCTACATAAAAAAACAATAGGAAGAAACACAGAAAGGATTTCAGCTCTTGAAGCAGTTATTACTGCATTGGCTATTGCAATTATGAATGAAAGGATGAATAATACCAGGTTCTTCTTTTTCCTGTATTTTAGATAAATAAATAAACTGATGGCCGAAATGAGGGGAATCAAAAAACTGTAAAACATAAAGAAAGAATAGCCTTCCCTTAGAAGTGATCGTTCCGCACGTGATGCTAGAAAATATGTAAAGATCCCGATCTTATAGAAAACAACATAAAACTCTGATAATACACTAGCAATAAAAAGTGCAGACAATCCAAAGTTAAATCTATGTAATTTAAAAATATATCCCTGCTCATTGAAAATCACCCCGCTACTTTTACAATAACTGTAAACCAAGTTAAAGCTCAAAATAGCAAGATAAGAGAGATCCATTGAGAAAAATGTATATTCGTCAATTCTTTGATTAAACTCTATTAATTGTATAATATGAAAATTCGTATAAAAGAACCCAAATAGATTAAAAATCAATCGAATAGAAACCAAAATGTCACTATAATAATCCTTTATGGCTAGAAATACCAATATATAAAATGAAAGGATAAACTCTACAAAATGAAACGATGAATAACTATAGCCATCGAAAAGAGATGTCAAATAGACAGTTACACCTATTATACAGAAACAATAAGTAATGATTACTTTTTGGCTTCGACTCAATTTCGCCCCTATTTGCATAATAAACCTATATTATTCGCTTACAGTCGAATATCCTTTAGGATTTTTCTTTTGCCAGTTCCAGCAAGCTTAACTATATTGGCTTTGCTCTATCTTAATGGGAAAGTTCATTCTGAATGTAATCCAAAGAGGCTATCTTCGTTTTAACTTCCTCAACATTCAGCAACTTGGTGTTGTTGCTGTTTAACTCGGTCAGAACTTTTCGCTCAACATTTCCTTCTGTAAAGTACTTGTCATAATTGAGTGTGCGATTATCAGCTGGGAATCGGTAAAAATCACCCATATCTTCAGCTTTAGCACACTCCTCGTTAGTCAAAAGCGTTTCATAAAACTTCTCGCCATGGCGGACACCGATGACTTTAATCTTTGGCTTTATTCCTTCAGGAGCTTGGTGCTTGAAAAGTTCAATAACAGCCTCAGCCTGTGTTTGTATCGTACAGGCTGGAGCCTTCTGCACCAAAATGTCACCATTCTGACCGTGCTCAAAGGCAAACAGCACCAAATCTACCGCCTCTTCAAGTGACATAATGAATCGCGTCATCTTGGGCTCTGTTAGTGTAACGGGATTACCCTTTCTGATCTGGTCTATCCAGAGAGGAATTACTGAGCCTCGCGAACACAGTACGTTACCATAGCGCGTACAGCAGATTTTTGTCTTGCCCGAGTAGCGGCTCTTGGCTACAGCCACTTTCTCCTCAATAGCCTTGGTGAAACCCATCGCATTGATGGGATAGGCAGCCTTATCGGTACTCAAACAAATCACACATTTAACTCCAGCCTCAATTGCAGCTTCGAGGGTATTGTCTGTTCCAATCACATTGGTCTTTACGGCCTCCATCGGGAAAAACTCGCAGCTGGGTACCTGCTTCAGTGCGGCGGCATGAAACACATAATCCACACCCATCATGGCATACTTCAAAGTACTTTTGTTGCGTACATCTCCAATATAGTATTTAATTTTGTTAGCAGCCTCCGGCATACGTGCTTGGAAATCATGACGCATATCGTCCTGTTTCTTCTCGTCACGAGAGAAAATGCGGATCTCGCCAATGTCGGTTTTCAGAAAACGATTTAATACTGCATTTCCAAAACTACCTGTACCTCCTGTAATAAGGAGAACTTTCTCTTTAAATACCGACATATTATCTGTTATCTTAATTAATCTCTCTTAAAGATATCTCTCGTATATACCTTCTCCTGCACATCATCCAGTGCCTCGTCATAGCGGTTGGCGATGATGGCCTTGCTCAACTTCTTGAACTTCTCCAAATCATTCACCACTAGACTGCCAAAGAATGTCTCACCATCCTTCAACGTAGGCTCATAGATAATCACCTCAGCACCTTTGGCCTTGATGCGCTTCATAATGCCCTGGATAGCACTCTGGCGGAAGTTGTCTGAATTGCTCTTCATCGTGAGTCGGAACACACCGATGGTTACCTGCTTCTCGGCCGTCTCGCTCCAGTCGCTGTTGGCGGTATAATAGCCCGCCTTGCGCAACACCTCGTCAGCGATAAAGTCTTTACGGGTGCGGTTGCTCTCGACAATGGCGGTCATCATGTTCTGAGGCACGTCAGCATAGTTGGCCAGCAACTGTTTGGTATCCTTGGGCAGACAGTAGCCGCCATAACCGAACGACGGATTATTATAGTGAGTTCCGATACGAGGATCCAAACCCACGCCCGATATGATAGCCTGACTGTCCAGTCCCTTTACCTCAGCGTAGGTATCCAACTCATTGAAGTAGCTGACACGAAGTGCTAAATAGGTATTTGCAAAGAGTTTCACGGCCTCTGCCTCAGTCATACCCATCAGCAGCGTGTCGATATTCTCCTTGATGGCGCCCTCTTGCAGCAGCTTGGCAAAGGTCTTGGCCTTCTCTTCTGCCTCAGGATTACCGATGGCAGTGATGGCCGCATTCTCCTCGTCCCACTTGGCATTGCGATCAGCGGGCAGAATCTTGGGATAGCCCACGATGATTCTTGAAGGATAGAGGTTGTCTTCCAGTGCCCTACTCTCGCGCAGGAACTCCGGCGAGAACAGCAGATTGAACTTCTTGCCCTTCAATGCAGGGTCGGTCAGGAACTTCAGCGCATACTTCACATACAGAGAGCGGCAATAACCTACGGGAATGGTACTCTTGATCACCATCACCGCATCAGGATTCACGCTCAGCACAAGGTTGATCACATCTTCAATATGATGCGTATCAAAGAAGTTCTTCTGCGGGTCGTAGTTCGTGGGGGCTGCTATCACTACGTAGTCCGCATCCTTATAGGCTGCTGCGCCATCAAGAGTGGCTGTAAGGTCTAATACCTTTTCAGCCAGATACTTTTCGATATAATCGTCTTGAATTGGGGAAATCTTCTTATTGATCTTCTCAACTTTCTCCGGAATTACATCCACTGCCGTGACATGGTTGTGCTGCGATAAAAGCGTGGCTATACTCATGCCTACATAACCAGTTCCTGCTACTGCAATATTCATATATCGATTATTATTTCAAAAAACAATTTATTAAAACGATTATTGGACTCTGTTGCTTACTGATATCTCTCAGACGGACCTTTTTGTGAAGCGAGCAAAGCTCGTGAGTATCTAATCCTGTTTCTCAAAACCTGATAAGGAGTGTGAGCTTCTGAAGTCGCTCTAAGAAACAGTCACTCAACAACTCACTTATCAGTTGTTTTATCTATTTATATAGGTTAATCCCGGGGGGATTAACCGAAAAGTGCATAGGGGGCTTATATAATAAGGTATGGGGTAGGAGGGGCATTGCTATGACTTCTTACCAAACGGGACATAAAGAACCCTTTTCTGATGTAAAGGGGATCGTGGAAGCGAGGCTGCCATAAATTATTTTCAGGTATACTTTAGGTTACAAATTGGGGCGGATTTTGATGAATATGCAATTGTTTGAGGTAAGATTTCTTAAAAAAGTTGTAAGAAAGGTGTATGATTGGAATAAAGTTCGTATATTTGCTTCATAAAGACAGCGAACATATCGCAGCATACGGGACAAGATGGAATAATGATATGAAACTGAAGATTGATATCAAGAATTGTTATGGAATAGGATCGCTGAACGATGAAGTTTCGTTCGGTGACAGCAATATTGCCGTAATCTATGCGCCAAACGGCACGATGAAAACCTCCTTGAAGAAGACCATAGAGCAATTATTGGCTGGTAAGGAACCTAGTGATGAATTGTATAAAGACAGGGAGAGTAGTGCTGCCATCAACATTGACGGCATAGCCATCAATAGGGATAATACCTACGTATTTCAAAATGACGACGCTGATGGTACAAAACAGATTAGTACTTTCCTTGCAAATGCGGCATTGAAAGGAGAATATGACGCCATCTACCAATTATTGGATGGCGCAAAAAAAGCCCTTAAAAAACGTGTGAAGCAGATAGCCAAAAGTAGTGACTGCGAGGAAGAAATACAGATTGCATTCAAACGGAACGAAGAAGACAATTACTTTGACTGTCTGTTGGAGGTGAAAGCACAATTGGATGGGGAACTGGATACTTTGGAAGGATATGACTTTAAGTTTAACGACGTGTTTGAGAAGAGTGGGAAGGTGAAGGACTTCATTCACGAGAACCACGCCACCATACAGCGTTATTTTGAGAAGTATACGAAACTGATTCAAGGCTCCAAGTTTTTCAGCAGTGGAGCAAAATTTGGGACCTCACAAGCCAACAGCCTTCTGAAATCGGTTGGAGATAACCGCTATTTTAAGGCTGGTCACCGTTTTGAGTTGGGCGGAGAAGACAAACCCAGGACCATCGCCAGCAAAGGTGATATGGAGGCTGTGATACAAGACGAGATACAACGTATATTCTCTGATGATGACATGAAGACGTTGTTTAACGATCTGGAAAGCAAATTAGATAAGAACCTTAGCCTGAAAGGATTTAAAGATGTGATACAGGCTTATCCGGAACTGATACCAGAATTAGTGGACTATGATGAGTTTCAGCGGAAGATATTACGTGGTTACCTCAAGCAGTGTGAGGCGGAACTGAAAACGATGACCGGCCTTTACAGGGACAAGAAAAATGAACTGAGGAATATTGTGCATAGAGCCAATGCAGAACGGTCTCAATGGGAGAAAGTGATTGAACTGTTTAATAACCGCTTTTATGTGCCGTTTACCCTGGACTTGCAGAATAAGAGCGACATTCTTCTGAATGCCAAAACTCCAGAATTACAGTTCCTGTATCAGGACTGCAACGATGCAGACCCCATCCAACAAGATCGTAAGGTGCTGGTGGAACACCTGAGTACTGGTGAGAAAAAGGCTTTTTTCATACTCCAGAATATCTTTGAGCTGGAGGCCCGCCGCGTGAGTGGCCAGGAAACACTGCTGGTGTTTGATGATATAGCAGATTCGTTTGATTACAAAAATAAGTATGCCATCGTGGAGTATTTGAACGACCTGAGAAGGGACGGCAACTTCAAGATACTGATTTTGACCCACAACTTTGATTTCTATAGAACTGTTGTGTCAAGATTGGAGGCTGGCGGTCATCAACATTTTGCAGACAAGAAAGGTGATCGGAGCGTAAAAATGTGCCAAGGTATCTATAATACGGATATTCTGAAGAATCGTATGTTGAAGAAGATGGACGAACGGCGGGTATTTATCGGTTGCATACCATTTGTGCGGAACATTGTAGAGTACACGGATGAAAAGGGCGATAAGTCAGATGACTATAAAGACCTTACGAAATGCTTACATCTGAAAGACGAGACGCCTGAAATTACGTTCAACAATATTATTCCCATCTTCCACAGGACGATAAAGTCATCGCAGAATATTACTATTGATTTCGGCGCAGAGAACTACCTAACATCACTGATAGCAGAGGCGGAGGCCATTATGACAGATCCCAATGAGGTGGATATTGTAAACAAGTTGGTGCTATCAATGGCGGTGCGTATCAAAGCTGAGGAATACATGCAAAGTATCCTGACGGCAGATTATCTTTCGGAAATCAAACCCAACAGAAACCGTACGGCGGAACTGCTGAACATACTTAGGAAATATCATGCCACAGAAAAAGAGAAAGAGATATTATTGATGAACAAGGTGCTGATGTTGACTTCGGAGAATATCCACTTCAATAACTTTATGTTTGAACCGCTGGTTGACATATCCATTTTACACCTGAAACAGTTGTATAATGAGGTTAAAACGTTACTGGAAGGGTAAGAAGTGATTTTGAAACCGAGCTGGCGGCATCTCGGAAATGAAAATTATTATTAATTTATTTTGCATTTCGCTCAATTAACACTATCTTTGCAAGCAAAATGATAAAAAACAGTTCTAATATGGATTATCAGTATCATATATTTAGTCCTTACAGGGTGTGTCCGTTGGGGGCGCATGTGGATCATCAACATGGTCTCGTCACTGGCTTTGCCATAGACAAAGGAGTTGACCTGCGCTTCGACATACGCGAAGACAGCAAGGTGGTGTTGGATAGTGAGACATTCACGGGACACGTGGAGTTTGACATCGCTATGCCGGCATTGGTAAAGCAGGGCGACTGGGGTGATTATGCTAGAGGCGCTAAGTTTGCACTGCAGAAACGGTTTAAGCTAAAAACGGGCATCACGGGAACGATCAAGGGCTCGATACCTGTGGGTGGCTTGTCATCGAGTGCGGCTGTGCTGATAGCTTATGTGATGGCGTTTGCCAAGGCGAACAGCATTACGCTGGAACCTTTCGAGGTGATGAAGATAGCCAGTGAGGCAGAGCGCGAGTACATAGGACTGAACAACGGTTTGCTGGATCAGGCGTGTATCGCTCTGGGTAAGAAGGACCATCTGTTGATGCTGGACTGCGAAAGCAATGAGTACAGGCTGATACCCAAGAACCCTGAGATGCCTGACTTTGAACTGGGTATCTTCTTTAGTGGACTGACAAGAAGTCTGATGTCGTCGGACTATAATCTACGCGTGGCAGAGTGTAAAACGGCTACGTGGCTGGTGCAGGCCTACGAGAATATTCCGCTGAAGGAGCAGAACAAGACGTTCCTGAGGGATGTATCAGAGAATATGTACAAGATTCATCGAGATAAAATGCCACCGCGGTTTGCTCGCAGGGCAGAGCATTTCTTCTCTGAGCATAAGAGAGTGAGAGAGGGTATCACGGCCTGGGAGACGGGCAACCTGGAATGGTTCGGCAGTCTCTCGAAGGCATCGTGTGAGAGCTCGATCCATAACTATGAGTGTGGTAGCCCGGAGCTTATTGCGATTTATCAGGCGATGCTGACGACTGATGGAATCTATGGGGGGAGATTCAGCGGAGCTGGATTCAAAGGGGCTTGCATTGCGCTGGTGGATCCGAGCAAAAAGGCTGAAATAGAAAAGACTATTACGGAGAAGTACTTGGAGCAGTTTCCGCAATATAAGAAGACGTTCCAAGTCTTCTGGGTTCGCACCGATGATGGGGCGAGGTTTGTCGATTGATCATCGAGAAAGATGTTCTTTTTCTCGCTCGCCCGAGATTTAGAGCCCCTTGCTAAGGGGCGGCAATAATGCAGGGTTCCCTGCAAGGGTCATAACCACCCAACCCTCCTTATCCTAAGGAGGGCTTCGAACCACTCCTAAATCCTCGCCAATCATTCTTGCGTCCCTCCGGTAGCAAGCGACAAGGTCGAGCGGGCAAGGACTTAATTGACTACGAGGGGAAACCCTCTTCGTCAAAGTTTTAGTAAAAATCACAAAGCTTTCGCCCTACGGGTGATTTTTGAGAGTTTAACGCAACAAAGTTGCGATTGTTGAATAGAAAAGTTAGGTTATAGATGAAGAATATAGTTATAGCTGCTGGGTATGCTACAAGGCTGGGGGAGTTGACGAAGAACTTCCCAAAGCCGTTGTTGAAGATAGGGGAGAATACGATCTTGGGTCGTATGCTGGATGATATTGATCAGATTCCGGAGATTGATGAGCATATTATCATTACGAACCACAGATTCGCACAGATATTCACGGATTGGGCTGCGGAGCAGCACTATTCTAAGCCTATTACCATCGTGGATGATGGGACTGAGACGAATGAAACTCGTCTAGGGGCAGTGTGTGATTTGCTCTTCGCCATGGAGAAGCTCCACATTGATGATGACTTGCTGGTTGTTGCAGCAGATAATCTGCTGTTTTTCAGCTTTAAGGAGTTTGTGGACTTTGCTCGTGCCAAAGGTACATCGTGTATCATGTGCCATGAGCAGCCTTCGATAGAGAAACTCCAACGCACAGGCGTTGTGGAGCTGGATGAAAACAATAAGGTACTGGGTATGGAAGAGAAGCCTCAAGTGCCGAAGAGCCATTGGGCTGTGCCGCCATTTTATATCTATCTGAAGAAAGACCTTGACTTGGTAAGGCATTCGGTAGAGAATGGGTGTGGGAAGGATGCTCCTGGTAATCTAGCTCACTATATGGTGGAGCATACCACTATG
>JAEEGL014266040.1_pt1 | contig 13791 bp, 26 predicted proteins | sample 9134231 | NCBI WGS metagenome assembly JAEEGL01 (sample SAMN16246548, study PRJNA631951) | gut metagenome | biome: gut microbiome; feature: rumen; material: fiber-attached | host: Bos | place: Iran: Karaj | collected 2018-10 | reverse complement strand
CTTGCTACAGCGTGTTCTGGGCTAATACCACCATTAGTAGTAACGTCCATAACTAATTCTTCAAATGTTGGGTCATCTTTAACCATGATTTTGTTTACGTTGTAACCAACTTTAACAACTGGTGTATAGATAGAGTCGATAGCGATGATACCAGGTTGAGCATTAGCTTTTTCTCTGTTTCTATCAGCATTGTCATAACCTCTACCTTTAGCAGCCTTCATTTGAATTCTTAAATGTCCAGCGTTAACTTTACAGATATATTGAGTAGGATTAACTACTTCAACTTGATCATCACAGATGATGTCTTCTGCAGTAACTGTATAAGGACCATCAACATCTATTTCAAGATGTTTTTCTGATACTTCATCAGAGAGGAATTTAAGGACTACATTCTTAAGATTAAGAATAATAGATGTTACATCTTCTACAACTCCTGGAATTGATGTGAATTCATGTTGAACACCATCAATTTCAATTGAGATGATTGCTGCACCAGGAAGAGATGCAAGAAGTACTCTTCTTAATGCGTTACCAATAGTTTGGCCATAACCTCTTTCAAGAGGTTTTAAAGTAAATGTACCTCTTTCTGGATTTTCTTTATCAAGTTCAAATCTAGCTTCAGGCTTGATAAACTTGATTACACTATATGAAGTGTTTTTTGTAGATTCTTGATAATCTTGATAATCGTTGAATTCATCCATAAATGAACCTCCTTATTATCCTCTAGGTCTCTTAGGTGGACGGCAACCATTGTGTGGAATTGGTGTTACATCATAGATAGCTGTAATTTCAAGTCCAGCAACAGCGAGTGATCTAATAGCGGTATCTCTTCCAGGTCCTGGACCCTTAACAGAAACTTCTACCTTTTTCATACCAGCATCCAAAGCGCTCTTAGCAGCAGCTTCAGCAGCAAGGCCAGCAGCGAATGGTGTTGATTTCTTTGAACCTTTATATCCTACAGCACCAGCACTGCTCCATGAAACTGCGTTTCCTTCTGGATCAGTAATTGATACGATAGTGTTATTGAATGTAGCGTGAATGTGTGCGATACCGTAAGGGATATTTTTTCTAACTTTACGTTTTCTTGTTACTTGTGCCATTATTATTTTCCTCCCCTACTATTTCTTCTTATTAGTAACAGTCTTTCTAGGACCTTTTCTAGTTCTAGCGTTGTTTCTAGTGTTTTGACCTCTAACAGGAAGTCCACGTCTATGTCTTTGGCCTCTATAACAACCAATATCTAATAAACGTTTAATATCATTTGTGGTGTCTCTTCTTAAGTCACCTTCAATTTTAAATTTTGCGACTTCAGTTCTTATTCTTGTAAGTTCGTCATCTGTAAGATTTTTTACTCTTGTGTCTTCTGAGACATTCGCAGCTTTTAAGACTTTCTTAGCTGTTGATAGACCAACACCATAAATATATGTTAGTGATACAACAACTCTCTTATCATTAGGAATGTCTACACCTACTATACGTGCCATATTCTAAATAATCTCCTTATTTACCCTGTCTTTGTTTGTGTTTAGGGTTTTCACAAATAACCATTACGACTCCATGTCTCTTGATTACTTTGCATTTGTCGCAAATCTTTTTGACCGATGGTCTAGTTTTCATATGCAACTAATCTCCTTATTTTGAATTGTATCTCCTCGTAATTCTGCCACGTGATGTGTCATATGTAGAAACTTCAATTCTGACTTTTTGTCCTTGTAAAATGCGTATGTTATTCATGCGGATTTTACCAGATACGTGAGCATGGATACGATGTCCATTTCCGAGTTCAACGATGAATTCTGTGTTTGGTAGAACTTCTACGACAGTTCCATCAAATTCAATTACGTCATCTTTTGGCATATAAGCCTAATCCTCCTAATTCTATCCTAAGAGGCCATAGAGATGTTTGGCCTCTTAGAATTTAAATATAGATTATCCATTAATAATATTAAGGATATCTTCAAATAGCTCTGGGCTATCTTTTGTTGAATCTACACTGTGAAGGAGTCCTTCGTTTGCGTAGTATTCAATAAGTGGTTTTGTTTGTGCGTTATATACTTTGAGTCTTTCTTTGATAGCTTCTTCTTTATCATCAGCTCTCTGTATTATTTTACCACCACAAACGTCACACACGCCTTCAACTTTTGGATTATGATTACGAGTGTTGTAAATCATACCACAAGTTTTGCATACTCTTCTTGATGAAAGTCTCACGATAACGAGTTCATCACTTGTTTCAAGGTCGAAGACCCCATCAAGTTTCATTCCAAGTTCTGCCATCGCAGATTTTAAGAATTTAGCTTGATTTACAGTTCTTGGATATCCATCAAATAAATAGTTATTTGTTGGGTCCTTTTTAAGAACTGAACGGATGATTTCATTTGTAACTTCATCTGGAACGAGTAATCCCTTACTGATATAACTATCAGCAAGGAGTCCAAGTTCTGTTTTTTCATGAATTTCATTTCTGAAGATATCTCCAGTAGATAAGTGAACTATGTTCATCTTTTCTTTAAATTCTTTAGCAACAGAACCTTTTCCTGCTCCAGGTTTTCCGAGTAATAAAATATTCATTTATTATTTTAAGAAACCTTCATACTTTTGATCTTGAACGTCTGTAGCTATTTGACGAGCAGTTTCGATAGCAACACCGACAACGATCATCATAGATGTACCACCAATTTCAATTGCACTAGATGCACCGAGCATTGATGCAATAGATGGAAGTGATGCTACAACAACTAAGTATATTGCACCAACGAGTGTAGTGTTGAATATAACTTTAGTTAAATATTGTTCAGTATCATATCCAGGTCTGATACCAGGAATATATGCACCTCTTTGTTGTAAATCTTCTGCTGTCTTTTGTGGATTGATTTGTAAGAATGTATAGAATACTGCAAAGAAGAATATTAATAATACATAGATTACATAACCAAGTACTGCAGATGATGAGAAGATTTGAGAGAGCCACATATAAGCTCCACCGTTTTGATTCATTCCAACGTAACCGATAATAGTTAGTGGAATACCCATAAGTGTTGCAGCAAAGATTACTGGAATAACTGATGCGCTGTTAAGCTTAATTGGGAATGAAGAATCTGATGCGCCTTGGAATTTAGCGCTTGATGGTCTGTTAGCGTATTGGATTTGTACTTTTCTTTGTGATCCTTCAAGGAATACGATTCCAATTAAGATTACGAAGAAGAAGAGTAATGATAGTCCAGCACTAACATACGCATTCCATTTAACACCTTCACCTGTAATATCACTGATTAATGTTCTGATATTTTCAGGGAAAGAGATAATAATACCTATTGTGATTAATAGAGATGTACCGTTTCCTACACCAAATTGAGTAATAAGGTCAGCTAGCCAAATAGTGAATGCTGCACCAGCAGTTAATGTGATAGATACAGCGAAGAGTCCTAAGAATGATGTTCTTCCATATTGGAAGATAGTAGAACTCATACCAAATGTCATAGCGATTGATTGAATAAGGGCGATTACGATACCTAAGTATCTAGTAAGTTGTGATAACTTTTTACGTCCTTCTTCACCTTCTTCTCTCCACTCTGCTAGAGTTGGAATAATATCCATTTCTAGGAGTTCGACGATGATAGATGCAGTAATATAAGGGCCAATACCTAACGCAACAATTGAGTAGTTCCTTAAGGCATCACCAGTGAATGAGTTAATAATACCGATGAAGCCACTAGCGTCTGATGATGCGAATAATTGTACACCATCAACTGCAGGAATCATTGTGCAGATCTTATATACTAGGAAGATCCCCAAGGTAAAGAGGATCTTAAGCATCTCTTCCTTGTTTTTAAAGACCTTCTTAATTGTCTCCATTAGATTTCCTCTACTTTTCCACCTAAGGCTTCAATCTTTTCTTTAGCGCTTGCGCTAAATTTATTTGCCTTAACAGTTAACTTAACTTTAAGTTCACCATTACCTAAAACTTTAAGGCCTGAATATAATTCATTAACGAGTCCAGCTTCTTGTAATGCTTTAGCATCTACAGTAGCGCCTTCTTTGAAAGCGTTGAGATCAGAAACATTAACGATTGCATAGATAGTTTTACCAACATGAGTAAAGCCTCTCTTAGCTAGTCTCTTATAAAGAGGAGTTTGACCACCTGTAAATCCAAGTCTTGGTCCGCCTCCAGCTCTAGCGCCTTGACCTTTTTGACCACGGCCACTAGTTTTACCGAATCCACAACCATATCCTCTACCAATTTGTACAGAATGATGGAGTGATCCAGGAGTAGGTTTTAAATTATTTAATCCCATAACTATTTAACCTCCTCTACTTTTACTAAGTGTTTAACTTTTTCGATCATACCTCTGATTTGAGGTGTATCGTTTTTGATTACTGTTGAATGGAGCTTTTTGAGTCCTAAAGCTTCAACGTTTTTCTTTTGTTCTGGAAGATGAGCGATAGTGCTCTTGATTAATGTGATCTTTAACATTATTTGAGTACCTTCCTTGATTCGATTCCTCTCATTTCAGCTACTTGTTCAACATTTCTGAGTTGCTTTAAACCATCAAATGTAGCTCTAACAACGTTTACTGGAGTGTTTGAACCGAGACACTTAGATAATACATCTTCAACACCAGCGAGTTCCATAATAGCACGAACTGGTCCACCAGCTGAGATACCTGTACCAGGTACGGCTGGTTTTAGAAGAACTGAACCTGATCCATAGTGTCCAATAACTTCATGAGGTAATGTTGTTCTATATAGTGGAACTTTGATTAAGTTCTTTTCAGCATCCTTAGTTGCTTTCTTAATTGCATCTGGTACTTCATGAGCTTTACCAGTTCCAAATCCTACTAGACCTTTGCCATCGCCGATAACAACGAGAGCATTGAAACGCATTCTTCTACCACCCTTAACGACTTTAGTGATACGGCCAACTGATACAAGACGAGATTCATATGGAGAATCTTCTCTTTCTTCTTCTCTTCTTCTATCAGATCTTCTTGGACGATCTTCTCTTCTAGGAGCGGCTTCTTTAACTTCTTCTTGAGCTTCAGTAGCTTCAACTACTTCTTCTACTAATACTTTTTCTTCTGCCATAGTTTTTCTCCTTAGAATTTTAGTCCTGCTTCACGAGCAGCTTCAGCTAATGCTTTAACTCTACCATGATAGATATAACCACCACGGTCGAATACAACCTCAGTAATACCTGCCTTGAGTGCAGCTTCTGCTACTGCTTTGCCAACAGCTTTAGCACCTTCAATGTTTGAACCATTTTTGAGCTTTAAGCTTGAAGCACTAACGAGTGTTACACCTTTAGTGTCATCGATTACTTGAGCATAGATATTTGTGTTAGAACGGAAGACATTTAATCTAGGACGAGCTTCAGTTCCACTTACTGTTTGTCTTACACGCGCATGTCTTTTAAGTCTTTGCGCATTAGAATCATAAATTTTAATCATGTTACTTAGCAGTCTTTCCTTCTTTTCTTCTTACATTTTCGCCTTTATATCTGATACCCTTTCCTAGATAAGGTTCAGGAGGTCTAACACCTCTAACACCGGCTGCGAATTCGCCGATAACTTGTTTATCATAACCTGTGATTACGATATCTGTTTGAGTTGGGAGTTCAACTTTTAAGCCAGCTGGAATCTCCATAACTACTGGGTTAGAATAACCGATAATTAAAGTTAATTGTGAACCAGCAGTTGTAGCACGGTAACCTGTACCCTTAATTTCAAGAGCAATCTTGAAACCTTCAGAGCAACCAACAACCATATTATTGATTAGGGCTCTTACTGTTCCATGATATGTGCTTGAGAATTGTGTTGGATTTTCAGGAAGTGATACATGTACTTGATTGTCTTTAACTTCAATTACAACGTCATTCTTGAATTGGCGAGATAATTCGCCTTTTGGACCTTTAACAGTTACTAAGTTGTTTACAACTTCAACTGTAGTTCCTTGAGGAATGTTAATAGCCTTTTTACCAATACGACTCATAATATCCTCCTACCATACATAAGCGACAACTTCGCCGCCGAGTAATTGTTTTCTAGCTTCTTTGTCAGACATAATGCCTTTAGAAGTTGAGATAACAGCTACACCAAGACCGTTTAATACTTTAGGGAGTTTATCAGCTTGAGCGTAAACTCTAAGACCTGGCTTACTGATTCTCTTTAAACCTTGGATAACTCTTTCTTTATTAGATAAATATTTAAGAGTTACTACGATTTCGTTTCTGTGAGATACTTCGTTTCTCTTAACTTCGTATCCTTCGATATATCCTTCAACCTTTAATACATTTAAGATTTCTGTTTTAACCTTTGATAGAGGGATATTCACAGTCTTATATTTCATTGCGTTTGCATTTCTGATACGAGTTAACATATCTGCAATTGGATCTGTCATCATATTACTTTACCTCCTACCAACTTGATTTTGTTACTCCTGGGATTTGACCTTCAGAAGCTAATTCTCTAAAACAGATACGGCAAAGATGGAACTTTCTATATACTGCATGAGGACGTCCACATCTTTCACATCTTGTATATACTCTTGTTGAGAATTTTTGTGGTTTTTTAGATCTAACAACTTGTGATTTCTTTGCCATAGTCTACTCCTTGTGAGCGAATGGAACACCAATGAGCTTTAAAAGTTCACGTGCTTCTTCGTCAGTCTTAGCTGTTGTTACCATACAGATGTCAAGACCTCTAACCTTACTAACTTTATCTAAGTTAATTTCAGGGAAGATGATTTGTTCTTTAACACCAAGTGTATAGTTTCCTCTACCATCAAAGGCTTTATCAGATACACCTCTAAAGTCTCTAACACGAGGAAGAGTGATTGATACGAGTTTATCTAAGAACTCATACATTCTTTCACCTCTTAATGTAACCTTAGCACCAATCTTCATACCTTCACGGAGTTTGAAGTTAGCGATAGATTTCTTAGCTGTAGTGATAACTGGTTTTTGGCCAGTTAATTGAGTTAAATCAGATACTGCATCATCTAATAATTTAGAGTTAGCGATAGAGTCTCCAACACCCATATTAACTACAATCTTAACCATCTTAGGGCACATCATAGGAGTTGAATAGTTATACTTTTCCATTAAAGCAGGTTGAATTTCATTGATATATTTTTCATGTAATCTATTCATACTTTTCACCTACTAGTCAATTTGTTCTCCAGTCTTTTTAGCAACTCTAACCTTACGAGTTACTTCTGGAGCACCTTTTTTCTTACCTTTTTCAGTTACAGTAGTGTAACCTACTCTAGTCTTAGTTTTATCTTTACCAACTACGAGCATAACGTTAGATGCGTCAATCTTTGCTGCTTTGTCAACGATTCCACCATCTGGGTTAGCTTGAGAAGGTTTTTGATGTACTTTGTTTACTCTTAAGCCTTCGCCTTCAAGAACAACTCTATTTTCTTTAGTGAGTACAGCAACGATCTTACCAGTTTTACCTTTATCAACGCCACTTAATACTACTACTTGATCACCTTTCTTAAGTTTCATACTATCCTCCTATAATACTTCTGGAGCGAGAGATACGATCTTAGTGAATTGTTTATCACGGAGTTCTCTTGCAACTGGACCAAAAATACGAGTTCCTTTTGGATTCTTTTCAGCATCGATAATAACAGCTGCGTTATCATCAAATTTGATTGAAGAACCATCAGGTCTTTGGATGCTTCTTGTAGTTCTTACAATAACAGCCTTAACGATATCAGATGTTTTAACTACACCACCATTGTTAGATGATTTAACTGTAGCAACAATGATATCACCTACATGGGCGAACTTTCTGTGAGTTCCACCAAGTACTTTAATGCACATAATTTCTTTAGCGCCTGAGTTATCAGCGACTCTGAGTCTTGAGAATGATTGAATCATATTTGCTATCTCCTATAATTGAACCTTCTTTTCAAGAACCTTAACTAAACGGAAACGTTTAGTGGCTGATAGAGGTCTACATTCCATGATTTGAACTGTATCACCAACGTGTGCTTCGTTGTTTTCGTCATGAGCATGGAACTTCTTAGTTTTCATTACTCTCTTAGAGTAGATAGGGTGTTTCTTGTCAGTAGTAACGAGTACAACGATTGACTTATCATTTTTATCTGATACAACTACACCAGTAAAAGTCTTTCTAGTTTCAGTTTCTCTTGCCATTGTTTAACCTCCTATCTTAAGCGTTTGCTCTCTCAGTTAATACTGTAGAGAGTCTTGCGATTGTCTTTTTAGTTTTGCTGATTTCAGCGGTATTTGTGAGCTTACCAGTAGCTTGTTCGAGTCTTAAATCAAATAACTTTTTCTTTAAATCTTTGATTTCTTTTTCGATTTCTTCATTAGTAAGCTTTCTAATTTCTTCAATTCTCATAGCTACTTAGTCTCCCTTTTGATTACTTTAGTGAGTACAGGAAGTTTTGCAGCACCAAGTCTGAATGCTTCTTTTGCTTGTTCTTCAGTTACGCCAGCAACTTCAAATAAGATAACTCCTTCTTTTACTACTGCTACATAACCTTCAACGTTACCTTTACCAGAACCCATACGAACTTCGAGTGGTTTCTTAGTTTTAGCTAAGTGTGGGAATACTTTGATCCATACTTTACCAGTTCTATCTAAATATCTAGTGATAGCAACTCTGCATGCTTCAAGTTGGTTTGAAGTTACCCATGCACCTTCTTTTGCAACTAAACCGTAATCACCGAATGCGAGTTCAGTTCCACCTTTAGCGTGTCCCTCGAAAGAGATACGATGAGGTCTTCTATACTTAGTTCTCTTTGGTGTTAACATAGTCTTACTCCTCTACTCTTGGACGTTTTGGACCATTAGCTTGTGGGCGTCTTGGTCTAGCTGGTCTTTCTTCAGCTACGTCATCTTGTACTTTTCCCTTAAGCACTTCACCTTTATAGATCCATACTTTAACACCGAGAATACCATAAGTAGTCTTAGCTTCTGTATGAGCATAGTCTATATCAGCTCTTAAAGTGTGTAGTGGAACATTTCCTTCAGAATAACCTTCACTACGAGCGATTTCAGCTCCAGCGAGTCTTCCGCTAATTAATGTCTTGCATCCTTTAGCTCCAGATTTCATAGCTCTCATGATAGCGAGTTTTTGAACTCTTCTGAAAGATGCTCTGTTTTCAAGTTGGCTTGCAATATTCTTTGCAACTAAAGTTGCATCTAAGTCAGGGCGTTTAACTTCTCTAACATTTAAGAATACGTTTTTGCCAGTTAATTTTGTGAGTTCATCAACAACTTCTTTCTTGATAGCGCCTTCTCTACCAATAACCATACCAGGTTTAGCAGTGAATACTGTAACGATAACTTTCTTGTTTGATCTTTCAATAACAGTTTTAGATACAGATGCGTTAACGTACTTCTTGTCGATGTACTTTCTAATCTTTAAATCTTCTTCTAAGAGTGTAGGAACTTCTTTTTGTGGAGCATACCATCTAGCATCCCAAGTTCTAATTACACCTAATCTTAAACCATTTGGATTTACTTTTTGTCCCATAATTATTCCCTCTCTCCTAGAGTGCAATGAATTGAGCAAGTTCTCTTAAGGATGGCGAAGCCTTGTCCTTTAGCATGAGGTTGCATTCTCTTCATTGTTGGTCCTTCATTTGCGAAACATTCTTTAACATAGAGTTTAGATTCTACCATGTTGAAGTTGTTTACAGCGTTTGCTTTAGCAGCATATACAACTTTATATACTTCTTTAGCAGCGCCTCTATTTAAATTCTTAAGAATAGCTAATGCTTGATCAACATCTTTTCCTCTAATGAGGTCTAATACTAAACGAGCTTTTCTAGGAGCTATTCTAACTAAACTTACACTTGCTTTTGCTTCCATGTGTTCCTCCTAGTCATCACCAGATGTATGTCCCTTGAATTGTCTAGTTGGAGCAAATTCACCGAGTTTGTGTCCAACCATATCTTCAACTACATATACTGGAACGTGTTGTTTACCATTGTGAACGGCAATTGTTAAACCGATCATTTCTGGGAGTATTGTTGATGATCTTGACCAAGTTTGAATAACTTTCTTGTTCTTTTGTGCTTGAGCTTCTCTAACTTTCTTTAGTAAAGCTTCTTGAACGAATGGTCCTTTTTTAACTGATCTTGACATAATATCACCTACTACTTACCATTTCTTCTTCTTACAATGTACTTGCTTGAAGGATTCTTCTTGCTTCTTGTCTTAACGCCAAGAGCTTTCTTACCCCATGGAGTCATTGGAGATGGATGTCCAATTGGTTGACGTCCTTCACCTCCACCATGAGCGTGGTCATTAGGGTTCATAACAGAACCTCTAACTGTTGGTCTAACACCTTGATGTCTAACTTTACCAGCTTTACCATAGTTAACTAAAGCGAGTTCAGCGTTGCCTACTACACCAACTGTAGCACGGCAAGTGTTTCTAAATCTTCTAACTTCGCCGCTTGATAAACGAATAATTACGAAGTCACCATCTTTACCAAGAATTTGAGCGCTTGTACCAGCACTTCTAACAAGTTGTCCACCTCTTCCAGGTGTGAGTTCAAGGTTATGGATGAGTGTACCGAGTGGCATATTGCCAACTGGGAGTGAGTTACCAACTTTGATATCTACGTTATCGCCAGATACAACTTTGTCACCAACTTTTAATCCTTCTGGGGCGATGATGTATCTCTTTTCTCCATCTGGATAGTTAATTAAAGCGATGAATGAAGTTCTATTTGGATCGTATTCAATAGTTTTAACTACACCTTCAATATTGTCTTTGTTACGACGGAAATCAATAATTCTATATCTTCTCTTTTCAGCGCCACCTTGATGTCTTACAGTGATTCTACCTTGATTGTTTCTACCACTGTTCTTCTTGAGGGCTACTGTTAATGACTTCTCAGGAGTTGAAGTAGTGAGTTCTGAATAATCAAGAACTGCTGCACCTCTTGTACCTGGAGTCATAGGTCTATATTTTCTAATTCCCATAATTCACCTACTACTTAGTAAAGATTTCAATCTTGTTTCCTTTTTCTAAAGAAACGATTGCTTTTGTTACGGCTGGAAGATAACCTGTGTATTTTCCAACTCTCTTTTCTTTCTTTAAACCATTAATAACGTTAACATTTAAAACTTTAACATTGAATAATTCTTCAACTGCAGCTTTGATGTCAGTCTTAGTGGCTCTTCTATCTACTTCGAAAGTATATTTGTTAGCTTCAACAAGCTTCATACTTTTTTCTGTAATGATAGGACGTTTAATTACATCATAACTATTCACTGAGGGCCTCCTCGAAGTATTTAACTACTTCTTTAGTTACTACTAGTGAATCAGCATCTAGAATATCGTATACGCTTGTATGTTGATCTGTACATACGAATGCATAACTTAAGTTTCTAGTTCCGAGTTCTACTGTTTCGTTGAAGTCATGAAGAACAACCATAGTTTTGCCTTCTGCCTTAATAGCATTGAATACTTCAACTACATTCTTTGTCTTAGCTGCTTCGATTTCGAATGCGTCTAATACAAATAATTTCTTGTTTCTAAGTTTTTCACTTAAAGCAATTCTTAGAGCTTGACGACGAACTTTTCTATTAACATCGAATGAGTAATCTCTTGGATGTAATTCGAATACGTGTCCTCCACCTCTGTATTGTGGAGCTCTAATTGTTCCTTGACGAGCATGTCCAGTACCTTTTTGTCTGTAAGGTTTCTTACCTCCACCAGATACTTCGGCTCTGTTCTTAGTTTGGCTTGATCCATGACGCATAGCTGCTGTTTGAGCTTTAACTACATCATAAATAATTTGATCATTCCATTCTTGTGCGAATACTTTGTCTTGAAGTTTGAGAGATGAAACAACTTCACCCTTAACGTTTAATACATCAATTTTTGCCATTGTCTATTCCTCCTACTTCTTAACTGCGCCTTTAACGAATACTAAACCTTTCTTAGGTCCAGGTACGTTACCTTTAACGAGGATTACATCCTTGTCAGCGAGTACTTCTACAACTGTGAGGTTTTGAACAGTTCTAGTCCAAGCGCCCATATGAGATGGCATCTTCATACCTTTGTAGATTCTGTTTGGAGCGATTGCACCAAGAGAACCAATTCCTCTGTGGTATTTAGAACCGTGAGCCATAGGACCTCTATGTTGGTTGTTTAACTTAATTAAACCAGCATAACCTTTACCTTTAGCTGTAGCTGTTGCATCAACGAATTCACCTTTAGCGAATGCATCAACACCAATCTTTTCACCAACTTTAACTGATACTTCTTCGCTTCTAACTTCTTTTAAGAAACGCTTAGGTGTTGAACCAGCTTTCTTAGCATGAGCGATTTCAGCTTTAGTTGATACTCTTTCTTTCTTGTCTTCGAAGCCTAATTGATAAGCACTGTATCCATCTGTTTCAACAGTCTTAACTTGAAGTACTGTGTTTCCACCTTTAGCTTCAAGAACAGTTACTGGACAGATTGAACCGTCTTCAAGAAAGATTTGAGTCATTCCAACTTTTCTCATTAATAAACCTTTTTTCATGAGAGTCACCTACTTTACTTGAATCTCTACTCCGCTTGGGAGTTGAAGTTTCATTAGTACATCAACTGTGGCTTGAGTTGGACGGTTAATGTCTATTAATCTTTTGTGAGTTCTTCTTTCGAATTGCTCTCTACTATCCTTATTGACATGAGGTGATCTTAAGATTGTGAACACTTCTCTGTCAGTAGGTAGTGGTACTGGTCCGTTAACTTGTGAACCAGTTCTTTTAGCTGCTTCTACGATTCTTTTAGCTGATTGATCTAAAAGTTGTGCATCGTAGCTTTTGAGCTTAATTCTGATTGCTTTTTTTGCTACCATTGTGTTGTTTTCTCCTTTTTAGAATGTATTATGAATGAGAGTTCCCTGCTACTAAGACAACACTTTCCCGTGTAGCAGCAACATCCCTTTCACTGTATGCGCGCTTTCGCACGCGTTATATATTTTATACTATATATCAATATAAATCAAGTACTAATTTTCACTATTTTTTTATTTATATATATTTATATATAAATATAAAAGGATATCGGTTTTATATCCTTTAAATAGGCATATCGAATAAATATTATTAAAATCGCGCAAAAGTATTCAAAAGTTGCGCACTAAAAAGCATATTTATCGCGTATGCACGCGCCCAATATACTATATATTTATATTAAATAGGCAAAAATAAGCCTTTATAGGGGCAATTTTAGGCTTAAAACACTAAAAATAAAAAGTCTTAAGGCAATTCTTAAGACTTTTTTATTATGCGACCCTATCACTAGGGTCATTTTCCATATCTTTTACTACTCTTTCAGTTAAATCACCATTAACTTTATCACCAACAAGCTCTTGATTTGATGGGGTAACGACCTTTTTATTATCTCCAAGGACAATATTTAATAGTCCATAATCAAAAATATTGTTTACTCTTATCTTTTCAGGGATACCATATTCACTAAAATATCCACCGAGTTCTAGATATGCATCTTCAAGAGGATGATATAATGTTCCACCGCTAAAGAATGTTTTAATTACTTCTCCTTTATCTTCATCACATAGATAGATAATCACAGGAAGAATAGTAATATTTGGATTATTACCATATTCAGCTTCACTTGGAACTCTTTTAAGTGAAACAGAATAATTAGCTCCTTTAATAATCTTTACTGGTTCATTTTCATCCATTTCGATATTTTCAAATCTAGTATCGTAATAGAGTTCTTCTATTTTTAGTTCTTTCTTAATATCTTCTTTAACCATTTTCTTTCTCTTATTAGTAAAGATT
>JAEEGL014104751.1_pt1 | contig 13791 bp, 8 predicted proteins | sample 9134231 | NCBI WGS metagenome assembly JAEEGL01 (sample SAMN16246548, study PRJNA631951) | gut metagenome | biome: gut microbiome; feature: rumen; material: fiber-attached | host: Bos | place: Iran: Karaj | collected 2018-10 | reverse complement strand
GCTGTTGGCTTCACTCCCGATGCCTTTGCACCGTTCTACGAAAAACTTTCAGACTTCAATTATCAAGTTGCAATTATCAACTATTCCGACATAGCTAAACGCCTGAGCGATGATTTCGATTACATCGGGCTCTGTTGCAGTCTCATCGTATTCATTTTCCTATGGCTCAGTTTCCGCAATATATGGCTGGCCATTATCGCCTTCGTTCCGATGGCGCTCAGTTGGATATGGATTCTCGCTATTATGCATATCATGGGCCTGCAATTCAATATTGTCAATATCATTCTGGCCACATTCATTTTCGGTCAGGGCGACGATTATACCATTTTCATTGTAGAGGGATTGCTCTACGAGCACCGTACCGGCAAACCGATCTTGTCGCAATATAGGCAGTCTATCTTCCTTTCTGCACTGATCATGCTTATCGGTATCGGAATCTTGGTGCTGGCTGTCCATCCCGCAATGCACTCGTTAGGCGTTATCACGCTTATAGGAATGTTCATCGTGCTGTTGATGGCTCTCACTGTTCCGCCGGTTCTTTTCCGATTGTACACACGTTTGTCACCTCGGGCATTTGATTAGAATATTTTTTGTTTATTGCAATAGTATAAAGATAAGAAAGAGCTCGTCCTCCCGACGAACTCTTTCTTGGTAATATAACAAACAATCTTTATAAAATCACCATTCAAAGAAATGTGCTTCTATAGGTGATTTGCAAACATCGTGCCAAACTTGATTTTTGCAAAAAAAATCTACACAAACTAATCCGCCAAAGTCAAGAATAGACCGCTATATCCCATTGATATTAAGGCGAAAGGTTATATGAAATAGAGAAATTGGTGATAGAAATTTTGCACTAAGACTTTAAGACTTTGAGACTATTTGGAAGTCTCAAAGTCTTAAAGTCTCATGTCAATTTTATACTGACGGCTATATTTACTGTATTTCTTCTAATCCCGGGTATGAGAGCAGTTCTTTGCGGAGACGGTCGGCTTGCTCAGCGAAGGAGGATTCCTGTCTGATCTGTTCGCTCAGGCGGCGTATCTCATCTGCACAGAAACGCTCGAACGGCAATACCAGCCCTGCGCCGTTGTGCGCCAACATCTCTGCATTGTACTTGCGCTCGAAGACGCGACCCGGACAGATCATCTGCGGCACGCCGTAGAGTAGTGCATCAATCATGCTGTTTTGTCCGCCATGATGAATCATCAGCGCAGCACGTGGTAGCAGTTCGGAGAAATCGAAACGCGGCGCTGTATGTATATTGTCGCAGTCTGTTGTTTCCAATGTTTTGCCGGCTATATAGACTTGCATGTCCGACTGACGGAACGCAGACGATACCTCGCGAACCATCTTCTTTGGCGAGATAGTGCCGTTGCCCATATAGACTACCACTGCGTTACGCTCGGTTGCAGGTCGGTAATCCACGCGTCGCAAAGCTCCGCAATAGATATACGGTTTGTTCTCAAATATTTCTAGCGACGGGCAACTGGGCACAAAGCGTTTATCTGCCCAATAGAAAATATCTAGCGCCGATGACACTTGCGGCAACTGCAGTTCATCAAGCAAACGATTGACGCTTCCTACGTATTGCGGCGAAGTGGCAAAAGACGCTTCAGTCGGGAAACTGGCAGTAGAATAGATAGTTACGCCTTCTGCGCGTGCTGCTATATAGGCGGATAGATTAAACTCGCTATAGACGATGGTGGGACGGAATAGGCGAATAGCTTCGCGTATCTGCTCTACGCTGCGACGCAGGTAGCGGTAGCAGGTATTGCCTGTCAGGTGAAGCACTTCCTCAAAACTCTCCACTTCTTTGGCTGCCGTGATACCCAGTTTCTGCGCTATAGGGAACATATAGCGTGCGTACCATGCCGGCAAGCCCAAGGGCGAAGGAACGTCCAACGCATAGTTGTCAATGCCCGGTATCTCTCTGTAGTTAGGATCGTGTGCGCAACAGGTTGCCACCTCTATGCCTCGCTCTTTCAGCGATAGCGCTAACAGACGAACACGTGAGAACGAACCGGCCGTTTCTGCCATCGCTGCCATCGGTACCAATAAATAACGTGCTTTCATAGTTGTTAAAATTATCAATTATAACCCACCTTTGCTTCGTATTGGATTGCGCGACCGACGTTGTCGCCCGTATATTTGATCTTGAGGTCTTTGCCGTTTTTCAACTGCGCAGATATACGTAGCAGAGTTGTATCGCCCGGTGCCAAGTTCTCCAATGACGTCGGTGCTATAGCTGTTCCGATTTGGAAGTACGCATTTCTGTAAATAGGTGCCACACCGGTGTTCGTCACCAGCACCAGCGTGCTATCTTTGTCGCCCTTGACATCCAGCACCTTGAATCGATAGCCGGAAGCATGAGCCGCCTCGGTGAAACGCTCAGGTTTACCGAACGAACCGTCCGGCGCACTGTTAGCCAGCATGAAGGTGATGTGGTACTTAGCCGCTTGTTCTTCCCATGTGTGGCCATACATACCTTTTGGGTTGAGAAAATTCTTCTGGTCGCTGCTGGTGTAGTAACTGATTTCTCCGCCGTTAGGCGCAGTAAGCCAGCGTTGCGTATAGTTGAGCATTTTCCAGCACTCTTCGTTGTAGGCTTCTTCGTCGTCAGTGGACTCATGTTCTCTATGCATGAACGAATCGTCAAACAAACCGAACTTCAATGCCATCAGTTCTGGCGAATCTGCAATAGGCGTGTAGTATTCGTCCGCTGCATCGATAGAGATCATCCATGGAATAGGCATCACCTGAGCCATGTGCTTGAGAAATTCTGTTTGATACTCTTTGGTCGGGAAGTTCTTGCCGAACTTAAGCGTAGTGCCGTAGATGTGATACTCCGACCAGTGTCCGAAGCCAACTTCAAGAAAGGCGATACGACCGTCATTGCCGTACTTGTTGGCAAAATCAACGTAGAACTGTTTGGTGAACCATTGCAATTCTTTGCTCGACCAGTCGGCATAATAGGTCGCACCTTCTTTGCTGGCATAGGTCTCGCTGTAACCGGACATCTCTTTGATATAATCTGGCACAGCCGTTGTACCGGCCTTGCCGTCCACCTCTTTGCTACCCGGACACTCGTAGCGTACGCGGATAACTGCTTGGTGATGGCGCGAAGCGATATCGTTGAGGATATTTTCCATTTCGGTCCAGTCATATTGAATCTGGCCGTCCTTCTTTCCTTTTACCACCTTGCATGGCAGACAATATGCGAACTCCAAGCTGATAGCGTTGCGATAATCGCTGTCCAGATCTTTTGCTCGCGAGGAGAAAAATACCAAGCCTGTCATCGGCTGAGCGTAGGTCAGCGATGATTGCAGCGGAATGCGCGGCAGATTAGCCTTGATAGTATCGCCGAAATAGGTGTTGCCTGTCGGTTGTTTGGAATGGGTCGGCTCGTTTGGATCGCAAGCGGACCATGAGAGCGCAGTCACCGCAAGGCACAACGCAAGGAAAGAATGTGTCATTTTCATACCTTAAATTTAATCAGAGTTTAAATATGCTGCAAAGGTACTCAAAAAAAATGAATTATGCAAGTTTTTGTAGAATTTATTCTGTCAGCAAGTCAAATTTATCTTCCCAGCTATGACGCGCATCGTATAGCGAGTTAAAAAGAGAGCGGCCTCATTATAGGTCGCTCTCTCGCCTTATTTAACTGCCTTGAAACTCATGTCAAGCGATTTGACGCTATGGGTCAGTGCTCCGACAGAGATGAAGTCCACACCGCAAACGGCATAATCGCGCAGTGTGTCGATAGTGATACCGCCGCTACTTTCGATCTCGATGTGCTTCTTATTCTCTTTTTCCCAACTGCGGATGATATCCACTGCCTCTTTGGTCTTGGCCGGTGTGAAATTGTCGAGCATGATGCGGTCGGGGATATTCGATGCGAGTGCTTCGCGAATCTCGTCGAATGTGCGCACCTCAATCTCGATTCGCAGGTCCTTGCCCTTCTCCTTGCAATAATCGCGGGCACGGGTAAGGGCGTTGGTAATACCACCGGCAAAGTCAACGTGGTTGTCCTTGAGCAGAATCATGTCAAAGAGTCCGATACGGTGGTTCATACCTCCGCCGATAGCCACAGCCTCTTTCTCCAGATAGCGCAGTCCCGGTGTGGTTTTGCGTGTGTCGAGCACATGACAACCCGTGTCGGCAATCAAGCTCTGGTACTTATGGGCGGTGGTGGCTACACCGGACATGCGTTGCATGATATTGAGCATGGTTCGCTCGATCTGCAGCAGACTCAGTTCTTTGCCATAGACACGGAAAGCCACATCGCCCGGTTTGACCAAGGCTCCGTCTTCCAATATCTGTTCCATTCGGCACTCGGGATCGAAATAATTGATGATCTCTTTCGCCACTTCGACACCGGCAAGGACACCGTTGTCCTTGATAATCAGTTGCTGGCAGCCCATCTGCGTAGGCGGAATACAACTGAGCGAAGTGTGGTCGCCATCGCGTATGTCCTCTTCGAACCAGATGGCAATCAGTTTGCGTAATTCTTGTTTGTCCATTGTGATAGGGTATTGATGATTATTTGTTCCATTGTTTGTGATTGTGCTTCGCGGCTGAACTCTTCGCGATGCAACGTGTTACGGCGTGTGAAGCCCTGTCGCTCCCATTCGCTATAGAGCGCTGTAATGAATGCCTTCAGTTGTTCCTTGTCATCGGTGGCAATGCCGGCGTTGGTGTAGTCTATCAGTTGCGCCAGTGCACCATGGTCGGAAGGGACGCAGATGATAGGTTTGTCGCAGCCGAGCGCCTCGTAGAACTTGGTGGTCAGCATACCGTGTGTTTTGGGATTGGTGAGCACCAGCATGGCATCGCTATGACGGATGGCATCGCCCAGTTGGTTGTGCGCAATGGGTTCTTTCCTAGGCGTGTGGATATCCAAATCAATAGGCAGCCTCGTTTCTTGGATAGCCTGTTGTACTGTCTGCATAGCCGATTGTTGCCAGTCGAAGAGCGAACCGATATAGCGGATGGTGAAGTGTCCTGATTGGCAGTCCTGCGGATAGAACTGCGCTTCGTCGTAGCCGTTATATACCAGATGTGTATTGGCGTTGTAGCGTTTGATAAAGTCCAAGTGCCACGGCGAGACGGTAGTGATAATGTTCGCACGGCGCAGTACGTTATTGCGGCGGCGTATATGTATAGCGCGGTATAGCCTTCGACCTAACATCAACCACCATGCTTGGTGACGGTATTGGTAGCGCGAGTTGTCCACTTGTTCGTCCAAGTCGCGAATATCGCAGAGCAACGGAACTCCTAGATACTCGGCTATCCGCAGTCCTGCGCCCAGCGGGAAATCGGAGAATGCGGTGCATAGAACGAGGGAGTAGGGGCTTATTGGTGATTGCCGCTTGTCGCTTGCCGCTTGGAGATGTGTTATTGCTCTTTGGGCGAAGACGCGATTATGCCAGTCGGTAAGCAGTGTGCAAACGGTCTTGGCGAACCAGTCGAACGTACTGCCGCTATACATCGGAATGGTCACGATAGGGTAGTCGTGAGCAAAATCCAGTGGCCCGTCTTGTTCAGTCAGCAATGTCACACCATAGCCTTTGCGCATCAGGTAATCGCACAGATAGCGTAGACGCGGCAGATATCCCGGTGCAACAGGCGGGTCGGAAACTACAAGTATATTTATTTTTTTGTCATTTGCCATTTAAAAATTGGAGTATTTTCGGGTATAACGATGTGTGGTAAGTGCTTGGTGCAAAACTACTATTGTGCCATAGCAGGCATATGTCACCGTGGTAGGTTTGTACCTGTGCAATCAGTTGTTTGCACAAGGCAAAGGATTCGTCTTCCGTGAGGTGCATGTAGTTGGCTTGAATCAGTGTATTGTCCATGATCATCAACGGATGGAGCGTGAGCGAAGTGAGTGTCATCGTTTTGGGGTTGATCCATCGCACGGCTCGTGTGGTCTGCAGACGGAATCCCGCTTGGTCGGCAAATCCCATGGTGAAATCGTCCGTTATGCCGACACCGGCTAGACGCTGCATCTGGTCGATAGAGCAACGCAGGTAATGCGAGCGTTGGGCTGTCATTCCTTTGACCGTGCGTGGGATATAACCGTAGTAACTGCTGTGCAGACCTAACTGAGCGCCATAGACGCGAAGACGGTTTCTAAGTCGTAGCCAATCATGTCCGCGGAGGTTGTATTGCGGATAATCGTAGCCGCGTCCACGGGTGTGTTTGACGAAAAAGATGATTTTGGCTTGCGGCACTTCAGCATCCTGTTTGATAATCCAAGGGAAAGTGTATAGCGGGTCATCGTAAATGTTGCGGCAAGCGGCTTTCACTTGTTGCCATTTGCCGCGCAGCAGACCTCCCATAGCTCCGCGCAGGTGGCGGTATTGCGATATGCTGTCTATGTCGTGTGTGAGATAGATTCGGTCAAACCCGGCGGCCGGCATAGGCAGGTTCAAACACTCCATTAGTGTTTGCGCATATTGGTCCAATAGCGGTGTTTGTAGGCGGTTGGCCTGTCCGAGGACAGAGTACCCGGCGAGGAATCGTCCGTGTCGGTCGCGCCGCGGGTTAATCAGCTCCTCGGCGCGCGAGATAAAGAAGAAAGCGGCATAAACGATGTCTGTGCAAATGACGAATTTACCCTGCTCGGGCTCCTCGATGACCGGATTGGTCAACTCTGGCAGCACGATGTCTTTGCCCAAATGACCGCAAGGTACAACGAGCACGTCGTGCGTCTTCAGCGCTTGTGGATCGGCGCTGTATGCCACGCGTTTGGCTGCCTCTGCATTGCCGTAACAGAGCCACGTCAGGATATATTCGATTATGTCATTCATCGCTGAGAATTTCCCATTCGTACATTTTTTGCTCTATCTGATGCTTGATATTCTCGTATTTCTGGAACATCTCGGCCGTCTGATTCTCAGGCAAGGCGAGTTGTTGTTCTATCTCGGCCTGCTGTGCCTCGAGTTGCGCAATGGCTTCTTCGGTTTCGGCAATCTGCTTCTCCTTTTTGCGTCGAGCAGCCGCTTCGGCTTTTTGTGCCGCGTAGTCCTGTTTTGAACCCGATGAAGTTTCGGTTGACTGTCGGTTGACTGTCGGCTGACCGTCGGCTTTATCCCTCTTATCCTTCTTCTCTAACTCTTGCAGGTTGTCAATCTTCTTTGAACGCAGGAAATCGTAGATGCCGCCCAAGTGCTCTTTGACATGTCCTCCGCCGAACTCATAGACTTTGCTCACCAGCCCGTTGAGGAAATCGCGGTCGTGGCTGACGCAGATGACAGTGCCGTTGAAATCCTGTAGAGCCGTTTTCAGCACATCTTTGGACTGCATATCCAGGTGGTTGGTCGGCTCGTCGAGAATCAGCAAATTGCATGGTTCGAGCAACAGACGAATCATTGCCAAACGGCTTCGTTCGCCACCACTCAGCACTTTCACTTTCTTCTCGCTGGCTTCGCCGCCGAACATGAAAGCGCCAAGTATATCGCGTATCTTGGTTCGAATATCGCCGACCGCTACGTAATCGATGGTTTCAAAAACAGTCTTATCTTCATCCAACAAAGCAGCCTGATTCTGTGCAAAATAACCTATCTTGACATTGTGACCGACTTTGAGCGTGCCCATGTAATCCAGTTGGTCCATGATGCACTTGACCAGAGTGGTTTTACCTTCTCCGTTCTTGCCGACAAACGCCACTTTCTCTCCGCGATGGATAGTGAAGGTTACATCGTGGAAGATATTATGTTCACCGAAATCTTTGCGCAGGTCTTCCACAATCAAAGGAAAATCGCCGCTGCGTGGAGCAGGCGGGAAACGCAGATTCAGTCGGCTGGTATCTTCCAAATCCACCTCCAGTCGGTCCAGTTTCTCCAGTTGCTTGATACGGCTTTGCACCTGTACTGCTTTGGTGGCTTTGTAGCGGAAACGCTCAATAAAATCTTCGGTCTCCTGAATCATCTTCTGCTGGTTCTGGTAAGCGCGCACCTGTTGTTCGTGGCGTTCCTTGCGCAGTTCGACAAATCGGCTATAATTGACATTGTAATCGTAGATACGACCTAACGTTATCTCTATCGTTCGCGTGCACACGTTGTCTATGAAGGCGCGGTCGTGGCTGACGAGCAGTACGGCGCTCTGGCTGCCTTTGAGAAAATCTTCCAACCACTGAATGGATTCGATATCCAAGTGGTTGGTCGGCTCGTCCAGCAACAACAAGTCGGGATGGCGAAGCAGTATCTTGGCTAACTCGATACGCATTCTCCATCCTCCGGAGAACTCGCTACACGGGCGGTCGAAATCTTTGCGCTCAAAGCCGAGACCGATGATGGTTCGGTCCATCTCAGCAACGAAGCGTGCCTCGTCGTTCACTTCGTCGTGTGTGCCTTCGTTGCGAACACTCATCACTTCTTCGCGTAGTGTGCGGCCGTCCTGGTGTAACATGACTTGTGGCAGATAACCGATAGTCATACCTGATTCGCGGGCTATGCGACCGGAGGTGGGTGTGTATTCGCCGGCAATCAAACGAAGCAATGTGGACTTGCCTGCACCGTTCTTTCCGACCAGCGCAATACGCTCCTTACGATTGATGAGAAACGTGATATCGTCGAGCACAGGGCGCGACGCGAATTCCATACTGAGGTGATCAATGGTTAGCATTCGTACTGTATAGTTTGCGGTTGATAACTCGCCAGAGTATTAGTGTTAGTATTGTCGCTAAGGCAAAATCGGTAATCAGCAGCAACCACGGATTCCAATTGCGTCCCAAGATAGCCAAACCGATAAAAAACAAGCTAACTGTAAGCAAAACGCATGTGGTCTGTATATGATTCAGTCCGGTCTTGAGCAATAGGTGGTGTATATGGTTCTTGTCCGGTTGGAAAGGCGAACGATGTTGCTTGATACGGGTCAGGCTGACACGTATGGTGTCGAAGATAGGCACGGTCAGCACGCAGATAGCCACAGCAGGAGCTGCATTCATGTGTACCGGTTCGCTAATCAGATGATAGGCATTCACTTCGCAGAATCGGAAGACGATAGCAGTCAGCAAGTATCCCAACAGCAAACTGCCGGAGTCGCCCATGAAGATTTTCTCGCGGTGTGCAAACACGTTGTAGATGAAGAACACCGCCAATGAACCGATCATGCAGATGGCCAATATTGACCAACTCTGCTCGCCTCCCAAATAGAAATAGAGAGCGAAGAAAAGGCAATAGAGTATTCCCAAACCGCTAGCTAAGCCGTCGATTCCGTCAATCAGATTGATGGCATTGATGATAGCTATGAGCACAAAGAGCGAAATGAGGTAACTGGAAACAATACCTAACTCATTGATGCCGAATATGCCGTGCAGATGAGTGATTCGCATGTCGGCAAATCCTATCAGCGCCAAGCCTGCCAGCGTCTCGCCAAATAGTTTGGCAGTAGGCGTCAGCACTAGTACATCATCAATAAAACCGACAGCCATGATAGCAAACACACCTATCAGGAAAAATTGATTTTGGTTCATCTGGTTGAACTCGAAGAGCAAATACGTCAGCATGAAGCTGAAGCATATATTCAGTCCTCCGATATTCGGCACTTCGCCCTCATGGCACATTCGTTTGTTAGGACGTACCACAAAACCTTTGGTCTTGGCTATACGGATAACCAACGGCATTCCGATCCAGCCGAGAGCGAAGCTGATGAGACCGATGAGATAGATATGTTGTTGAAAGAAAGATTGTATCATTGTTTGTCGAGTTGTTCGTAAATAGAGTTCTTACTGATAAACTCTGGTACAATCTGTTTCATCTGTAGTACGGTAGTGAACGGCTTGTCATGATGACTTGTCTCAATCAGTTGGTCCACTTTTTCGCTCACTTTGTCAAAGTCGAACTCACGGACACGAGCAATCATAATCTTCTCATTGTCAGTTGGCAACGTTGTTTCCTTCTGGTTGAGCAATTCTTCGTAGAGCTTCTCACCCGGACGCAAGCCGGTGAAAACGATAGGTATATCTTTGTCAGGCACATATCCGGCCAGACGAATCATATTGCGTGCCAAGTCAAGGATCTTGACGGGTTGTCCCATGTCAAAGACGAAGATCTCGCCGCCCTTACCCAGTGTGCCGGCTTCCATCACAAGGCAACAAGCCTCTGGTATGGTCATGAAATAGCGAATGATATCCGGGTGGGTGACGGTGACGGGACCGCCGGCTGCAATCTGCTTTTGGAAATACGGAATGACCGAACCGTTGCTACCCAGCACATTGCCAAAACGGGTGGTGATGAACTTGGTGCAATCAGGGTTGGTCTTCTGCAGATTCTTGAACAACGATTGAACGTATATCTCCGCGATACGCTTGCTGGCGCCCATAATATTGGTTGGATTGACGGCCTTGTCGGTAGAGATCATCACAAAGCGTTCCACGTCGTACTTGACTGCCATGTCGGCCATGTTCTTTGTTCCTAATACGTTAGCCAGAACTGCTTCATTAGGATGGTCTTCCATCAACGGTACATGTTTGTAAGCTGCAGCGTGATAGACTATATCCGGGTGCAGTTCGCGGAATATTTGCTCAACACGTTCACGATTGCGCACATCGCCGATGATAGGAATAAACATTGCGCTCGGAAACTTATCGCGCAGTTCCAGAGTCAGGTCGTGCAGAGGCGACTCGGCCGTCTCCAAAAGGATGGTTGCTTTCGGTTTGAACTTTTGTACCTGACGCACCAATTCGCTACCGATACTACCGGCAGCACCGCTAACGAGTACAATCTTGTTGTGTAAGATATGGCACACATTCTCTGTGTTAATCTGAATCTGCGGACGCTCCAACAAGTCTTCGATACGAATGGAGTCGATGCGGCCGATACGTTGTGCGTCTATCTCATCAGTATTATCCACTTGAGTAAAATAAGGAGTGGTCAGGATACGGATGTTATGGTCAATGAAAACCTGCAGGTCCTTTGCCGGGTTGATAGAACGCATCTTGGTCGGCGACACGATGACGTGCCTGATGCCGTGCAGTTGCATCCAATCGAACAACCGTTCATCCAGTTGGCGCACATGCAGACCTACCATATCGTACGATTGCGTTTTGCTGGCGTCGGTGATGAAGCCTACAGGACGATATGGTGCGTTACCGGACGAACGGAGCATCTTGGCTATAGCTACACCGGCATTCTGCGTACCGTAAATCATCACCTTCGGGCTACCTGTACCCATCTGAATCAGCATGTCGGCAATGGTCTTGATACCAACGCGCAACGTGAAAAGAATGATGAAGGCAATAGGTACATAAATGAGCACTACCGAATTGGAAACATAGTGCAGACCGGAAGCGGCAAAAGTAATAGCATTGAAAACAAAGACTATTATTCCGGTTGCAAAATTGGCAAGCAGCACTTTCGCCACATCAATGAAAGTGGAGTAGCGCAGAATACCCGAATAGGTATGAAAGGCCCAAAATGATAGCAATTGAACAGCAAGTACAAGTAAGTACTGGAAGCCGAAAGGCCACATATCATTGTAGCTGATCTTGTAATAATCGAATACACCTGTGCCGATCCAAACGCTCAACCAGAATGCTACGGTACACAGTAGTAAGTCGATAAACAAAACCACCCAGCGAGGCAAGTAGTTAGCGTTTGGCAAGTGTGAAAATGTGTCGGAACTCATGAGCTCCTTAAACCGATTTCTCATTTTTTATAAATTCTTTTATATATTTTCCTGTATAACTTCGCGGGCATTCAGCCAGTTGTTCCGGCGTTCCTTCGAAGACAATCTTTCCGCCTTCGCTACCGCCTTCCGGACCAAGATCTATCACATGGTCAGCGGCCAATATAATGGCCGGATTGTGCTCGATGATAATCACTGTGTGCCCTTTACTAATCAAATTATTTAATGCCTTCAGCAGTACATCTATATCTTTGTGATGCAGACCTGTCGTCGGTTCGTCGAAGACGAAGATGGTGGGTAGTCCGCCTTCTTGCGCCAGGAATGAAGCCAGTTTGACGCGCTGGCTCTCACCGCCCGACAGCGTGCTGCTGCTTTGTCCCAATTGTACGTAGCCGATACCTACGTCCTGCAGCGGCTTCAGTCGTTTCACTATCTTGGCGCACTCCGGGTCTTCGGAGAAGAACTCAACCGCTTGATTGACGGTCATACAGAGTACATCGTATATAGACTTTCCGCGATAGTGTACGTCCAGTATATCTTGTTTGAAGCGTCGTCCGTGGCACTGTTCGCATTCCAGCGTCAGGTCAGCCATGAACTGCATCTCTATCGTTATTGTACCTTCGCCTTGACATGTCTCGCATCGTCCGCCCGGAGTGTTGAACGAGAAATGTGCAGGTGTCAGGCCTAATTGTTTGCTCAGCGGTTGGTCGGCATATAGGCGTCGTATCTCGTCGTAAGCCTTCAGGTAAGTAACCGGGTTGCTGCGGCTGCTGCGGCTCAGCGGATTTTGATCCACAAACTCAATGTCTTTCATCAGATGCAGACTACCGCTCAAATGCCCGAAATCACCGGTATGTTCGGCAAACACACCGCCGTAGTGTTTCTTCAGGGCAGGGTAGAGCACTTTGCTCACCAGACTCGATTTGCCACTACCGCTCACACCCGTCACTACGGTCATCACGTTCAGCGGAAAACGAACGGTCAGGTTCTGCAGGTTGTTCTCGCACGCTCCGTCTATCTGTATGTAATTGCTCCATTTGCGACGCTGTGCAGGTATAGCGTATTGAAATAAGTCCTGTCTCGGTTTTCCCTGATAAACGACTTCACCGCCGTGGCGTCCTGCCGCAGGGCCGATTTCAATGATATGGTCTGCTGCTGCGATGATATCCTCATCGTGCTCGACCACTACAATCGTATTGCCCAAGTCGCGTAGTTCGCGCAATACCCGTATCAGTCGCTCGGTGTCACGCGGGTGCAAACCAATGGATGGTTCGTCCAATACGTAGAGCGATCCTACCAAACTGCTACCTAACGATTTGGCCAGACTGATACGCTGGCTCTCACCGCCTGACAGAGTGCTGCTCATGCGGTTCAGTGTCAGATAACTCAATCCCACGTCTTGCATGAATTGCAGTCGGCTACGTATCTCGTGCAGCAACATATCTGCCGTCTGCTGTTCTATGTCGTTCAGTTTCAGTTGGTCTAACCATTGTGCCAATTGATCCACCGACATGGCGCACAGTTGTTGTATATTCTTGCCGTTAACAAGCACATAGCCGGCCTCCGGGCGCAAACGTGTGCCATGGCAAACGGGGCAGATAGTCTTGCCGCGATAGCGAGCCAGCATTACGCGGTATTGTATCTTGCTGTATTGCTTGTCTTCCAGTTCGCGGAAGAAAGAGTGTAATCCTCGAAAATACTCGTTGCCCGTCCATATCAACTGCTTCTGTTCCGGAGTCAGCGCGTAGAATGGTGTGTGAATAGGAAAATCGAACTTGGCTGCATTCATCACCAACGCATCTTTCCACTCACTCATTTTCTCTCCATGCCAGCAGGCAATGGCCTCTTCGTAAATCGACTTGGATTTATCCGGAACTACCAGATCCTGGTCGATGCCCATTATGTTTCCGAATCCTTTGCACTCGGGACATGCGCCTATCGGGCTGTTGAAATCAAACAAGTGCTCGCTGGGCTCGACAAAACGTATTCCGTCGGCTTCAAAGCGTTCTGAGAAAACCTTTTCCGTCTTATCTACCAGAATGCGGCACTCGCCTTGTCCTTCGAAGAAAGCCGTTTGTACCGAATCGGCAAAGCGGTTGGCGGTTGCTTGCTCATGGTCCACCACAATACGGTCAACCATCAGGAATGCCTTTT
>JAEEGL014032299.1_pt1 | contig 13791 bp, 10 predicted proteins | sample 9134231 | NCBI WGS metagenome assembly JAEEGL01 (sample SAMN16246548, study PRJNA631951) | gut metagenome | biome: gut microbiome; feature: rumen; material: fiber-attached | host: Bos | place: Iran: Karaj | collected 2018-10 | reverse complement strand
GTGAGATCCACCATGGTGCCGTCTGCGTGAGTGTCCTGGGGAGACCATGTCTCACCGTCACGGTTGATGACAATCACAACGGGGGAGTTGAGCACCTGGTCACACGGGGTCATGCCTGACTCCATTGCCTGGGTGTATATGAAGGGCTTTACGGTAGAGCCAACCTGGCGCTTGCCCTGACGGACATTGTCGTACTTGAAGTAACGGTAGTCCGGGCCGCCCACATAGGCCTTCACGTGGCCGGTATGGGGCTCTATGGCCATGAATGCGGCGCGGAAGAATGACTTGTAGTAGCGGATGGAATCGTCCGGAGTCATTGTGGTGTCACGGTATCCCGGGCTGTCCCAGGTGAACACCCTCATCCTGGTGGGCTCCTTGAAGGATGCCTGGATCTGGGCGTCCGTGTGGCCGGAAGCCTTCATCATGCGGGTGCGGTCGCTCCACTTGCGGGCCTGCTTCATGGTGGTTTCAATGACTTCCTTTTCCGTATCGGCCATAAAAGGAGGATTCCTGCGGTACTTGAGCTCCTTGAAGAAAGCCTTCTGGAGGTCTTTCCCAAGATGCTCCGACACCGCCTGCTCCGCGTAGCGCTGCATCTTGTAGTTGATGGTGGTGTAGATGCGAAGGCCGTCCTTGTCAAGGTCATACTTGGAGCCGTCGCTCTTGCTGTTCTTGTTGAGCCAGCCGTAGAGAGGGTCGTCGGCCCAGAGGAGGGAATCCGCCCTGTAATCCTCTACCATATAATAAGACGAGCGTTTGGGCTTTCCGGCACTCATGGTCTTGCGCAGCATATCCCTGAAGTAAGGGCCGACTCCGGTGGTGCGGTCTCCCTGCCTTGCGTGAAGCTCAATGGGGAGGGCCTTCAGGGAATCGCATTCCGCCTTTGTGAGGTACTTCATCTCACTCATCCTCTCCAGCACCAGGTTGCGGCGCTTGAGGGCGTGATCCGGGTTGATGGTGGGGTTGTACCTGGTGGGCTTGTTCACCATTCCCACCAGCACGGCGCTTTCCTGGACAAGCAGTTCTGAGGGCTTTTTCCCGAAGAACTGGTTTGCGGCCGATGATATTCCGTAGGAGTTGGACCCGAAGAAGATGGCGTTGAGGTACATGTCCACAATCTCTTCCTTGGTGTAGTTGCGCTCCAGTTTTATGGCCGTGATCCATTCCTTGAGCTTTATCCATACCATCTTTACCTTGCCAACCCTTTCCCCGCGGGGATAGAGTGTCTTTGCAAGCTGCTGGGTGATGGTGGATCCGCCGCCCTGTGAGGAATCCCTGGAGAGCAGGGTCTTGAACAGCACGCGGCCAAGAGACTGGATGTCCACGCCGGAATGGTCATAGAAACGCTTGTCTTCCGTAGCTACGGCAGCCTGCACCAGCGAGGGGGCAAGTTCCTCATAACTTACGAAGGTGCGGTTTTCTATATGGTAAGTGGTAAGGATTTCTCCCTCTTCCGCTATCACCTGGGTTGCCAGCTTGGCATCCGGGTTCTCCAGCTCCTCAATCGAGGGGATGTCTGCAAAGGCCCATACGATGCACAGCAGGGCCACCAGCGCAAACACCGGTGCCGTGATGAGAATCCAGAACCACTTGGTTATGGTTTTCTTGTTTTTGTCTGTCATAGCCAAGAAAATTTTTCTCCCTTACAAGACCTTAGGTCTTGCCAAAAAACGGGAATACAAAAGTAATCAGAAAATTTGGAAAAGTGCCCAAATTGTGCGTTACTTTGCAGAAAATTTATGGATATGAAGGGTAACAATCTTGTCATTGTGGAGTCACCCGGAAAGGTGAAAACCATACAGAAGTATCTTGGAGATGAATACCTGGTGAAGGCTTCTATCGGCCATGTCAGGGACCTTGAGGAGCATAAGCTGGGCGTGGACGTGGAGAACGGCTTCAAGCCGGAGTATGTGGTTCCCGCAGACAAGAAGAAGGTGGTTGCAGAGCTCAAGAAACTTTCCCGGAACGCACAGGCCGTATGGCTGGCTTCCGATGAGGACCGCGAGGGAGAGGCCATCTCCTGGCACCTTACCCAAACCCTTGACCTCCCCAGGGAAAAGACCCGCCGAATTGTGTTCCACGAGATCACCAAGCCGGCCATCCTTGAGGCTATCCAGAATCCCCGTGACATTGACATGAACCTTGTGGACGCCCAGCAGGCACGCCGCGTGCTGGACCGTCTGGTGGGCTTTGAGCTTTCTCCCATTCTTTGGAAGAAGATACAGCCAAAGCTCTCCGCCGGCCGCGTGCAGAGCGTAGCTCTCCGTCTCATCGTTGACCGCGAAAAGGAAATCATGGCATTCCGCCCGGAACCTTATTATAAGGTAGAGGGCAATTTCATTCCTGAGGGCACAAACGTTACGGTCAAGGCAACCCTGGACCGCAAGTTTGACTCGGAGAACCAGGCCCGTGAATTCCTGGAGGCCAGTATCGGCGCGAACTACCGCGTGGATTCAATTGACAAGAAGGAAGGGGAGCGCTACCCTGCCGCGCCTTTCACCACCTCCACCCTTCAGCAGGAGGCGGGCCGAAAGCTCCATTTCCCCGTTGCCACAACAATGCGAGTTGCCCAGACGCTTTACGAGAGGGGTCTCATAACTTACATGAGAACGGACTCAACCAACCTCTCGTCCCTTGCCCTGGCATCGGCAAAACAGTATATCCTGGACATCTACGGTCCGGAGTACCTCCACACCCGCCAGTACCAGACCAAGTCCAAGGGCGCCCAGGAGGCACACGAGGCCATCCGTCCCACCTACATTGCCAACACCCGTATTGAAGGTACCGTTCAGGAGAAAAAGCTCTATGAACTTATCTGGAAGCGTACAATTGCCTCCCAGATGGCCCAGAGCAAGGTGCTCAATACCTCAATTGCAATAGCGTCGGACCGCCGTCCGGAACTCTTCACCCTTCAGAGCGCAGAACTCCTGTTTGACGGTTTCATGAAAGTATATATGGAAGGCCGTGACGACGACTCCGCAGAGGATACGGAGATCATGCTTCCTTCCATCAATGCCGGGGACAAGCTCCGGGAACACGGAATCACCGCCTCCTGCAAGTTCACCGCTCCGCCGGTACGCTACTCTGAGGTGACTCTGGTCAAGAAACTGGAAGAACTTGGAATCGGCCGCCCGTCAACCTACGCCGCAACCGTGGATACCCTCACAAGGGGCCGCGGATATGCCGTCAAGGGGGACAAGAGCGGCACCGTCCATGAGGTGAGGAACCTCAGCCTCAAGGGCTCAACCATCAAGGAAAGCACCAAGAAGGAAGTGGTGGGGGCAGAGAAAGGCAAACTCCTCCCTCAGGAAATAGGCCTCATCGTCACCGGCTTCCTGGTAGATAATTTTGCCGATATACTGGATTACGACTTCACCGCCAACGTGGAGGAAGACTTCGACAAGGTGGCGGACGGCAAGAAGGACTGGAGCGCAACCATAGGAGACTTTTACCGTCCATTCCACAACAACGTGGAGAAGGTGCTTCAGGAGAAGGGATACAGCCGCGTCACCAGAGAACTGGGCGTGGCTCCGGACGGAGAGAAGGTGATAGCCTCATTCGGTAAATTCGGTCCCTACGTGCAGAAGGGAGACGGGGATTCCCGCCAGAGCGCATCCCTTGGCAAGGACCAGCTCATTGAGACAATAACCCTCTCCGATGCCCTCAAGCTCCTGGAACTGCCCCGTACCGTAGGCAGGATCCACGGCATTGACGTCATTGCCACCAAGGGTAAGTTCGGCCCGTATCTCAAATACGGAGTGCGCAACGTCAAGCTGCCCCGCGGGAAGGACCCGCTTACAATTTCCCTGGAAGAGTGCGAGGCGCTGATAAATGAGAAGCCCGCAGACAAACCGGCCTTGGAAGTACTGGCCGATTATGGCGATATAAAGGTGCTCAACGGCCGATACGGTCCGTATATCAAGCAGGGAACTTCCAATTTTAAAATCCCCAGGGGAACTGATGTTTCCGCCCTTACAGAGGCCGCATGTAAAGAAATTATCTCTGCGGGAAAGCCTACAAATAAAAAATAATTTATATCTTTGCCGTGGTTAGTTAAAAAGTGTAATCTATGGCAAAGTATCACATTGATCAGATTGACCAGAAGATTCTGTCCTTTCTGGTAAAGAATGCACGTATGCCCTTCCTGGAAATCGCCCGTGAGTGCGGCGTTTCAGGTGCGGCTATCCATCAGAGGGTCAAGAGGTTGGAGGCAAACGGAGTCATCACCGGCTCCCGCCTTTTGGTTAAACCCCAGGCCCTCGGACTCAACATCTGTGCATTTGTAAGCATCTCTCTTTCGGAATCCACCAAATACCCTGAGGTGATTGCAAGTCTTAAGAAGATTCCGGAGATTGTGGAGTGCCATTTCATTACCGGCCGTTTCGCCATCCTTGCAAAACTCTACTGCCTGGATAACGACCACCTTATGGAGATTCTTCTGAACACCGTCCAGAAGATCCCCTACATCCAGTCCACAGACACAATGATCTCCCTGGACGAGCCCATTGAGCGCCAGGTCTGGGTAAAGGATTTCAAGTCCACCAGTTACTCCGGCCGGGACTAACTACTTCAGGAATTCCTTGGCCTGCTTGGCGTAGTTCTCGTTCTTGCTGTTGACAAGCTTGCCGTAGTAAGCCTTTGCTGTGGCGTTATCCTTGATGGCAACTGCGTTCTGGGCAATTGTGAGGAGGATGTCGTCATTGGCTGCGGCTGCTGCGTCTGCCTCTACGTACTTGATGAGAGCCTCGTTCTGCTGGGCCTTCTTGCCCTGTGCGCCGTAGCAAACACCCATCTTGTAGAAGATGGCGGTCTTTTCAGGCTGGGGATCTATCTCAAGGGCGGCGTTGTAGCAGTCAACTGCGGCGGCAAACTGCTTTGCCTGCTGCTGCTTCTGGCCGTTGTTGTAGTAGTAGTTGAAGAGCTGCTTGCGGACATCGGCCTCCTTGCCGTTGGCGGAAGCAATCTCAAATGCGGCCTTTGCCTCATCTACCTTGCCGGAGCTTAGGAGCAGGCGGCCAAGGAGGAACTGGGCCTCACCGTCTTCCGGAGTGTATTCAACGCACTTTTTGAGGTCTGCAAATGCGGTTGCGGCATCCTTTGCGCCAAGGGCCTTCTTGGCGGCTGCCTTGTATGTGAGGCCGAAGAGGTTCTTCACTTCTTCTGCCTTATCCTCTGCACCGAACTCCTTGCAGTCTGCATCTGCTGCCTCAAGGGCTGCGATAGCGGCATCATAGTCCTTTGCACTGATGCTTTCCTTTGCTACTGCAACTGCATAGGCGGGGATAATGTTCTTGAGTTCTTCTACCTTTGCCTGGGCCTCCTGCTCATCACCGCAAGCTACAAACTGAGCGTATGCTTCCTTGAAGAGTTTGAGGGATTCGGCCTTGCTTTCTGCCTGTGCGGCGGCATTGAACGTTTCTACTGCAGCATTGAAATCCTGGGCCATTGCGCTAACTGCCATTGCCAGGGCTGCCATCACTACTAATACTTTTTTCATATCTGAGTTGTTAGATTAATTTTCAAATCGGGCAACTTGCAAATATAGCAATTTTTTATCTTAACTTTGCATCGTGAAAGTATTGAAATGCATATTTGCGGCTGTGGCCGGGCTCGTTTTCTCAATAACTGTGCCAGCCCAGCAGCTTCCTCCTCTTCCCCGGGACCCTTCAATAGAAGCCGGAACCCTGGGCTGCGGCGCTTCTTACTACATAGTCAAGGCTCCAATCAGGAAGGGATATGCAACCGTTGCTCTTGTCCAGCAGGGAGACTCGCTTACCGCCCAAAAACGGGAAGGACTGTCATCGGCCCTCCTTGCAAGGATGGAAATGGGGCCAGCGGAAGGCGGATTCATCACTCAGCGTGAAGGCTCCACGGTGTACCGTTTCCAGGATATCCCGGTGTATAGGAAAGAGGTTCTGGACTCAATGCTTTTGTATACTTTCTCCAAGATGGCAGAATCCAGGGCACCCCAGGCAATTGTGGTGTCCGGAGACGTGGAGCCCACGGTGGAACTCCTGAAAAAGATGGAGATCTTCTCCATGCTGGTCCATAAACTGCCTGCGCCTATTGAGGCCAGGGAATACCGCAAAACCATCAATCTGCCGGTGCAGCTGGACTTTGCCCTGAGCGGAAAAACCTCAATCAAGGTGGCTTATTCCGGCCCCCGCATCCCGGATGTGTTCATGAATACGGCTCAGGCCATTGTGACGGATATATTCGGCCTGGAGTTCCTGGTGCTTCTGAGAAACCGCCTGGAGAAGGATTTGAGGGCGGCCGGCATAGCCTATACGGATATCAGTTTTGACTCACTCCGCAGCGGAGACCACCTTGGCGACGAGCGTTACAGCGTATCAGTCACCGTGGCTCCCAGCAAGTATGACCAGGCCCTGAGGGTTATGGCACGCACCATAGCGTCGTTTGATGCAAAGGGTGCCAGCGTGCAGGAATACACGGATGCCAAGGAGGTGATAAAACCCGGCCTGCTGCAGAAGGCAACCGTTATGCAGGACAACGTGGACCGCTGCATTGCCAACTTCCTCTTTGGCGCCAACCTCGCTCCCGCAAGCGAGATAGTGCGCCTTTTCGCAAAGAAAAACATCCCGGAGGAGACGGAAACAAGGCTCTTCAACAAATATGCATCGGCCCTGCTGGCGGGAGAGGACAACCTTTCATTAAGCATAACGTCGGCAGATACGCTTGACCCGGCCCAGGCCCTGATGATATACAACGCCAATTACAACAACGCCTTCGCCTTCCCTGAGGAGGCAGACTACAGTTGGCATCGGGCCGATACCTCCGGCCTGGAATTCCACGTCCCAAGGGTGCGTATCCAGAAGGAGAAGCAGGACCCGGTGAGCGGCGGCGTAATGTGGACGTTTGCAAACGGTATCAGGGTGGTATTCAAGGAATTGAGAGGTTCCGGTATGTTCAGCTACTCGGTGGTTCTCAACGGCGGCCTTTCCCAGATTCCGGATCTTGTGCAAGGAGAAGGAGGCCATATCGGCCCCATGCTTTCCCTCTATGACGTGGGGGGAATGCCTGCGCCGGTTTTCAGGGATGTGCTTGAGGTCAACGGTCTTTCCATGAAGGCCGAAGCCTGGCTTAACAGCCTGGTAATCAGCGGCAGTGCACCTTCCGGCAAGTTCCCCTTCCTTCTCAAGGCCCTTCTTGCAATCCAGAATGAGAGCGTCCTCAACACTGAGGAATTTGCCCGCTATTCGGCAAGCCAGCAGCTTACGGAGCCATCGGCCCAGGATATCATCTATAGGGAACTGCATCCGGGATTCCGCTATTCCACGCGGCCCGGAACACTCACGAGCGGGACACAGGAAAAGGCTCACCAGTACTTCCAGGACCGTTTCTCCCGCTTCAACGACGGCATTCTCATCATCTCCGGAGACGTTGAAACCGGCGTAGCAAAGAAGTTCCTGAGCAGGTATCTTGGCGGTTTTGCCGTCCAGAAGAACGTCCTTCCCCGGCGGGCGGTTGAGTTCAAGGCCCGCAGCGGAGCGGAAACCATCATATCGGACGCCGGTGAACCCGGCATACGCGTAGCCATGGAGGCCCCCCTGGCGGTCACGTCGGACAATTTCTACACGTCAAAGGTGGCGGCCGATGCCATGCGCCTTGCCCTCATCAGGGAACTCTCCAGCTATGGCTTCACGGCCGATGTCACCGTAGGCCCCATGACCCAGCCGCAGGAAAGGTTCAACATGGAGATTGTCTGCCGTCCCGTAGATGGCGGAGACCCCCAGAGAGCCATTACGGCGGTGAGGGCCGCAATTTCGAAGGCTTCAAAGGCAGCCCCTCAGGCGGCCGATGTATCGGCCTGGAAGGCTGCGCTGATGGAAAAAGTGCAGGCTGCCATGGCATCCCCGCAGGGCTTCACAGCCTCGCAGCAGGCAAGATATGCCCTTAACAAGGATATCACTTCCCGTTATACAGAGAGCATCAATTCCATCACCCCGGAAAAGGTGCGCAGTTTTATTGCAACCGTAGCTTCCGGAGGAAAGGTAGAATACATTGTCCCATGAGCCGCGCATTTGGTACCATAGTAGAGATAGGAGACATCCTTGTTTCAGAGGATGTAATCCTGGAGTATTTTGCCTGCGACTATCCAGTGTGCAAGGGCTGCTGCTGCATCATTGGGGACAGCGGTGCTCCCCTCAAAGAAGAGGAGCTGGAGCCTCTGGAGGCCAATTACAGCATCTATGCGCCGCTTATGACGGAAAAGGGCCGCGCAGCCGTAGATGCCAAGGGCTTCTTTGAAATTGACAGGGAAGGTGATCTGGTGACGCCCGTAGTCCCGGGCAGCGAGGAATGTGCCTATTGCCACTTTGACGGCTCCGGGAACTGCTTCTGCGCCATGGAAAGGGTGTGCTGCAGAGGTCACGGCAGCTTCCGTAAGCCCGTTTCCTGTTCCCTTTATCCCATAAGGGTTGTGGATCTTGGCGGAGGCCGTGTAGGCCTTCACCTTCACCGCTGGCATATCTGCAAGGACGCCTATGAAAAAGGGCGCCGCGAAGGAATCCGGGTTTACCAGTTCCTCCGCGGGCCTCTTACGGAAGCTTTCGGGCAGGAGTTCTATTCTGCCTTGGAAGCTGCGGCAATGATGCTCATAGCGGCATCGTAATCGTTTTCGTTCACCTTTACCTCAATGGGCCTTGCGTAGCCCAGTGAAGGGTAGGAAGAGTCTGCTCCAAAGACGCCGGCAGGGATGCCGTTGTCTCCCAGCAAGGCTACCAGCATATCGGCCGGAACCCTTTCCGTGAAGGTGGCTACAGTTTTGAATTTCTGGGTGTCAGTTGCCATAGTCATTAATATTACGGTCTATAGACATTACAGCGCGTGAGAGGTCTCTTACAAGACCTTCCACCTCAAATCCTCCAAGTACTGATTCAATGGTAATTGTGTCTTCCCACATACGGGCGGCACGGTTGACGGGGCTTCCCAGATGGTACTTCCTGCCTCCGTCCGGGGTGTTGCCGCAGAAGACATATCCGCGTGCCTCCATGGCCTTGTCAATCTTCTCCCACATGGGAGCTGGGTCTCCGGTTACGCGGATCTTGCGCTTGCCGTAGCCAAAGTACGGATACACAAGGCTCATGGCAGCAAAAAGGCCGATAATCATCCACACGGAATTCCAGCCGTTGCGGAACGCTACCGCAACGTCCTTGGACACCATGCCGGAGAGCATCAGGACACCTATGATAAGGACAAAGATAATCCCAATCTGGATAAAATATTTGGCGGCTCGCCTCAGGTACGTCATATCAGTTCTCTTATAATCTGGTCACTTACAAAGAAGTGGTTTTCAGGGATGTGGTAGCGTTTTCCGTTTTTAACCAGGGCTCCCTGTGAAATCAGGCGTGTGATGTCCGCCTTGGAACAGTTGGCCTCAAGGAACTCCGCATCGGCCCCGCGTGCGGTCCTTAGGGCCAGCATGAGGGTTTCCACAATCTCGTCTTCCACGCTCAGGGATTCCTCCGTGTGGGTGTAGCCGCTGAGCTCGTCGCTGTTCCAGCTGCGGCTGCGCCCGCTGAATGAATGGGCCGACGGGCCAAGTCCCACATAGGGCCTGCGCTGCCAGTACCCGCCGTTGTGCTTGGCCTCAAAACCGGGCTTTGCGAAGTTGGAAATCTCATAGTGGACGTATCCTGCGGCGTGGAGCTTGTGACAAAGCAGTTCATACTGCCTGGCGCACTGCTCTTCCGACGCCTCCTCATATTCTCCTGCCTCCAGCCTGTGGGCAAGCACGCTGTCTCCCTCCACCGTTAGCTGGTAGCAGGAAATGTGCTCCGGAGACAGTGCCAGAGTGTCGTCAATTGTACGCTCCCAGACGCTGTCCTCAAGGTTTGACAGGCCGAAGATAAGGTCCACGCTGATGTTCTCAAACTCCGCTTCCCTGGCAAGTTTTACAGCCTTGACGGCATTCTCCGCGTTATGCCGGCGGTTCATCCACCTCAGAAGATCATCATCCAGGGACTGTATGCCTATGCTGATGCGGTTCACGCCCAGCATCTTGAGGCTTTGCAGATAGGGGAGACCCTTCTCCGCCACGTCCTCCGGGTTAACCTCCATGGTGAACTCCGTATAAGGACCGCCGTGGCCGCACTCCTCAAGTGAAAGGAGTATGCGCGTAAGGTTTGACAGCGGAAGCACCGATGGTGTTCCGCCGCCAAAATACAGGGTATGGAGTCCGTTATCCATTTCCCCGCTCCTGCTCTTGATTTCTGCGCACACCTGTTTGGTGTACTCCTCAAACATACCTTCCTGCGGGATCTCGGAATAGAAATCGCAGTAGGTGCAGAAGCTTTTGCAGAAAGGGACGTGGATGTAAATCATATTACCTGAGCATGCATTCTGCCTTACCGAGCAGGCTCCTGTCAGAGTAAACTTCCAGGGTATAAACGCCCTTGACGAACTCACCGGTATCGTTCACGTAGATTGAGAGGTCCACCTCTCCGCCCTCGTAGTCCACCTCACGCGCTGCCGTTGCCTGCAGGACTTCACCGGCCGATGTGAATTCTTCCGAAGCGTTGTTCATGAGGAGGATGCCCTCCGGGTCCTTGACCCTTACGTAGATACGCATGGGACCGTGGTCTGCCAGGGAGTTCTCCACAAGGGTGAGGCCTGCCACCATATAGCGCACGCGGCTGTGACGGTCTCCCGCCTTGTCGTTGCTGTAGTATGCGGTGAGGGATACTCCGCGGGCCCTTACAATCTTGCCGGCGTTCACCTTGCTTGACAGGTCTTCAACCTGCATGGTGAGTTCCTCGTTGGCGCTGCGGGCCTCGGCGGCCTCCCTTCGGGCGGCTGCGGCATCGGCCGTAAGACGCTTGTTAAGGGTGTTAAGTGAGTCAATCTGGACAATATAGCCCTTCATGATAGTGCGCAGTGTGCCAAGTTCTTTCTCATACTGGCGAATCTTTGCACGGTTGGTGGCTTCTGTCTTGTTGAGTTTTTCTATGAGCATTGCAACCTGCTCCCTGGAAGTGTCCAGCTGGCTGTTGATGTTGTCATAGTCTGAACTGAGCTGCGAGAAGTCACTCTGCAGGTCCTTCATCTGCTGGGCCAGTTCACTCTTCTCGCTTTCCAGTTGCTCAACCAGGTTGTTCCTCTGGTACAGCATTGAGCCAAGCAATACTGCAAGCAGTGCCGCCACGCAGGCAAGGATAATCACAAGTGTGCGCGGTCCCTTGTTGGCCGCACGTTCACGCTCTTGGCGTTCTATTCTCTCAAGGGGATCTTCGTTTGCCATAATAGATAGTCATTTATTTCTACAAATATAACTATATTTGCGTAAATACCGTTCTCTATGGAAGATAATGTTTTTGCCCAAAGGGTGGAGGCCTTGAGGGCCATGATGCGCTCCAACGGCTGGGATGTGCTAATTCTCAACGGGGGAGACCCTCACGCAAGCGAATATCCGGCTCCCCGCTGGCAGCAGGTCCCATGGGTGTCCGGTTTTACGGGTGAGGCCGGTGATCTTGTGATTACCATGTACCACGCCGGCCTTTGGACAGACACGCGTTACTTTATCCAGGCAGTGCGCCAGCTTGAGGGTTCCGGCATTGAGCTGCACAAGATGAGAGTTCCGGAGCAGGTGCCAATTCCCCAGTGGATAGCCTCCCTGGGAATGGAGGAGCCGGTGATTGCGGTAGACGCCCTATGCCAAAGCATCGCCGCCGTGCGTGAGCTTCAGGACGCAGTCCCATCGGCCACAATAGTTCCGGTTGCCGATTTGTTGTCCCCCCTTTGGCCCGGCCGTCCTTCCATCCCAGCCACGCCCATCATCACCCTTGGGGAGGACCTGGTAGGGGAGTCACGGGAGTCCAAACTTGGCCGCCTTCGCAAGTGGCTGGTCCTTAGCGGGGCCGATGCAGTCCTTATCTGCGCCCTGGACCAGATAGCCTGGCTTCTCAACGTGCGCGGGCAGGACATAGAGTATAGTCCCTTCGTGATATCATACCTGCTGGTGACCCTGGAGGATGTCTTCTGGTTTGTCCGCAAGGACGCATACCTGGATCCGGATTCGGAGACCATTGCCAGTTTTGAGGAATTGTCGGCCGACGGAGTTACCATACGGGACTACTCCGACATAGACTTTGCCCTGTCTTCCCTGAGGCTGGACGGAGTGGATAAGATTTGCATAGATCCTTCCACCACCAACTACGCCATGCGCTCCTGTATTGACGACGGGGATTCCCTTCCGGAGGTGCTGGAACTCGCCTGTCCCATTGAGCTGTGGAAGGCGGTCAAGAACCAGGTGGAGATTGACGGCATGCGTGAGGCCCACGTTGAGGACGGCCTTGCCGTGGAGCAGTTCCTCTACTGGCTTTCCCGCAACGTGGGGGCAGTCACGGAATGGGATGCGGCCTGTGAACTGGGCCGGTTACGCTCTTTGATTCCCGGTTATAAGGGAGACAGTTTCCAGACTATATCGGCCTATGGAGAAGGCGCGGCGCTGCCGCATTACATTACGCCGGTCAAAGACTCTCCGCTGCTGGAGCCACGAGGACTGTACCTTGTAGATTCCGGCGGCCAGTATGTGTTTGGCACAACGGACATTACGCGCACCGTGCCGCTGGGGCCCTGCACTGCGCTTGAGATAGAAGACTATACTCTTGTACTCCGTGGTCACATCCAGCTGGCCATGGCCATTTTCCCTTCCGGAACCGCCGGTTGCCAGATAGATGCCCTTGCCCGTGAGCCGCTTTGGCGCGCCCGCCGCAACTTCGGCCACGGCACCGGTCACGGCGTGGGCTTTTTCCTTGGTGCGCACGAAGGCCCCCAGGACATTCGCCAGAACTTCAACTCCCAGCCCCTGCTGCCGGGCATGATAGTCTCCGACGAGCCCGGCATCTACCGCGAAGGCATGCACGGAGTACGCCATGAGAACTTGCTCCTTTGCCGCTCCATGGGCTTCAACGAATTTGGCACATGGCTTGGCTTTGAAAACCTTACCATGTGCCACTTCGACACATCCTGCCTGGATGTTTCACTGATGACGGCAGACGAAATTGCCTGGCTCAATGCCTACAACCAGCACGTCTATGACGTCCTGAGAGCGCGCCTCCCTGCCGAAGTTGCTGCCTGGCTGTATTCTCAAACAAGACCAGTCTGATTGTTCAATTCATCTGCGCTCTTGATAAAGCGGGCCAGGTCTTCTTCGGAGACGTGGTAGTTCTGCATTTCACCGCTGAAGTACTGGTCGTATGCGCTCATGTCCACAAAGCCGTGGCCGGAGAGGTTGAAGAGGATGGTCTTGGCCTCGCCGGTTTCCTTGCACTTGAGGGCCTCCGTGATGGTGGCGGCAATGGCGTGGCAGCTTTCCGGTGCGGGGATGATGCCCTCTGTGCGGGCAAACAGGACACCGGCCTTGAAGGAGTCAAGCTGCTCAATGTCAACGGCTTCCATATAACCGTCCTTCATAAGCTGGCTAAGGATGACGCCGGCGCCGTGATAGCGCAGACCGCCTGCGTGGATGGCGGCAGGCTTGAAGCTGTGTCCCAGGGTGAACATGGGCAGCAGGGGAGTCATGCCGGACTCGTCGCCAAAGTCATATTCAAATTTTCCGCGGGTGAGCTTGGGGCAGGAGTAAGGCTCGGCCGCAATGAAGCGGGTCTTCTTGCCGTCCTGGATGTTGTGGCGCATGAACGGAAGAGCCAGGCCGCAGAAGTTGGAACCGCCGCCGAAGCAGGCAATCACAATGTCCGGGTATTCTCCGGCAAGAGCCATCTGCTTCTCTGCCTCCAGGCCGATAACGGTCTGGTGCATGCACACGTGGTT
>JAEEGL013873377.1_pt1 | contig 13791 bp, 27 predicted proteins | sample 9134231 | NCBI WGS metagenome assembly JAEEGL01 (sample SAMN16246548, study PRJNA631951) | gut metagenome | biome: gut microbiome; feature: rumen; material: fiber-attached | host: Bos | place: Iran: Karaj | collected 2018-10 | reverse complement strand
CAGGGAAGTTAAATTCTTATAATAATCTACATCTTAATTCTTATTTCTATAGCTACGTCTTCCATATCTAAGCTTCGGAATTTTCTATATAAAATAGAACTTTTACTTAGGCGAGGGGCGTCGCTTTTCTTCCTCTCTTTATCTTACATATATATTATAACAAAAATTTTTTGTTTTTTCAAGTAAGATTTTCTTATTTGGTAATAAGACTAATTACCGATCAGAATAATACTTTGCTGGTAAGTATCTTTATGGTATTATAAAATTTTATCTATTGTTAAAGTATTTAATTCCCAATATGGGACTCTTATAAGAGGGATATTATGATTTTTTGCCCATTCATCTTTCCTCTTATCTCTTTCTTGCCTTATTGCCAAAGAGTCTGTTCCTATCTACCATTCCTAAAAATGTTGAATACCATCATACTCAATGAGCTTACTTAATTGATTATTCTAAAAAATTGCAAAATCAAATCTTTGTCGAGGCAAATCAGAAACCTTATATTCTTGTTTAAAAGCTATATTATTTTTTTCTAATAATTGCTTTATATATAATTCTCCTTTGCTCATTTTTGAACAACCACAACTTATTGTATTTTCACTTGTTAAATTAGAACCTCGTACATTTATGATTTTTCCACATTGGCATAAACATTTATAGAGCTTATGTCCAGAATTGTCTATAATATTTGTTATTCCTGTGATTGTTAATAAACCAAAAACATCTCCTATATGAATTTTTTTCTTTGAACAACCACAAGATTTACTTTTTCCTCTACGAAGAACTTTCCCACTTATAATGCGAATATTTCCGCATTCACATTTACAAATCCAACACACTTCTCCACATGAATTTTTCTATGGAGCTTGCTATATAACAGTTAATTTCCCATAGACATTTCCTGTCTAATCTATTGGTTTTCTTCCCATATTTAGCACTCTTTCTGCACTCTTTTTATAGAGGCGGAAGAAAAAGGAGTGCACTCTTTCAATGAGATAGCTATTCTCATCTATTCTTCCGCATAGAAGCGCGCTCGGGGCTCGAACCCGAATTCCCAGTTTTAGAGACTGGTTTCCTATTCCCGTTAGAAGACCGCGCCATTTCACTGCCCCTCACAAACAAGGGGCAGCACTTATTAAAACAAGACAATCAGAATTTTTAAGTGCCTAATGGGACTTTTATCTAAAAACTCTTATAAAAAACTTCAAGCCTAATAAGTTTTATGAAAGAAACTTATAAAATTTTCTGTTAAATTTTGCTGTTAGATTGTCTTTATGTATGAAATATTTAAATTTATAAAAGCAGTTTATTAAAAACCATTTTTTTTATCTTACATATATATTATACCAAAAATTTTTTCAAAAGTCAAAAAATTCTTTAAGAATTTTTGTTCTACGAGGGTTACGAAGTTTACGTAGCGCAGCTGCTTCAAGCTGACGAACTCTTTCCTTGCTAATGCCAAGCTCTTTACCAATTTCTTCAAGTGTGCAAGCCCTTGCCGCATCAAGACCAAAACGTTTTGTTATAATAAAACGCTCTCTTTCATTCAAAGTATCGAGCACTGCATTTATTGCATCTATGCGCTCTTGCTTTTCTACATCGCCAAATGATTCAACAGCACCCTTATCTTCAACAAAAGCTCCAAGAGTTGTATCTTCGTCTTCTCCAACTGTTATATCAAGAGAGGTCGTATCTTTCATCCAGCTGTAGATCTCTTTTACTTTTTCAATCTTCATACCAAGGTAATCTGCAACTTCATCTATATGGGCTTCTCTGCCAAGACGCTGTTCAAGATCCTTTTCTGCTTTTCTTACGTTGCTCATCATTTCTATTGTATAAACAGGCATACGAATATTGCGGCTCTGCTCCATAATAGCTCTTGAAATAGCCTGTTTGATCCAATAGGTAGCATAAGTAGAAAATCTAAAGCCTTTATCTACATCATACTTGTTAACTGCTTTAAGCAGTCCAAGGTTACCTTCTTGAATTAAATCCAACAGAGCAAGTCCTCTTCCCATATAATGTTTTGCAATAGAAATTACCAGACGAAGATTGTGATTTACAAGCTCTTCTCCCGCAAGCCTATCACCTGCCGCAAAAGCCTTTGCAAACGCTACTTCCTCTTCCTGTGTTAAAAGGGCGTATCTACCTGCTTCTTTCATATACAACTTAACAGAGCTAACTGTTGTTACGTCCATCTCAGAGATTTCGATGCCTTCAAAAGTTATTGTCTGTCCCATATGAAGCCCTCCATTTGCACTTTTTCTTCTTTTTTTATCTTACATATATATTATAACAAAAATTTTTTAAAAAATCAATAAAACTCTTTGTAGCCAGCCTTTGTCAGTATCTGTCGCATATTAGCTACTCCAACAGGATTCATAGAATGAAGGTGAAAACCCATCAGCGGAATTTGATGCTCAAGAACATATAAGCAAATTCTGTAGCCATTCAAATCCTCTCCAGTCTTAAGGTCAAAACCCAAATCATGGTCAAGATCAAGAACAGCATTTGTGCCATTAAGCTGGTTCAAAACTTTTACAGCCTCATTGTAATTTCTACAAATTATAAGGGTCCACTCTTTATCATCAAAAGTACGGTTGAAGGTTCTGTAAAACCAACGCATATCAGTGCGGATGTCATCTACATAAATATAGAAGTTCATACTTTTCCTCCCCTTTGCCATTGATGTCTTGCTTTTGACTGCTTTTTCCAAGAGCGTTGATATTCTCTATATCTATCGTCCCATGAGGTAGGAATATCATTTTTGCTTTTTCTATTGAAGGGTTTCATATCTACATCCGCCCACACTTTTAGTTGACTATAAGTGCGAGGATGTCTAAATATAATGCCATATTTGAAAAAATGATGACTTATACCAGGCACTGGATCTATTCTAAAACGAGCATTATTTTTCTGTCTGGTTAAAAATTTCCAAACAGACTTTTTTCGGTGAGCATTTGGAGCTTTTTTAGCTCGTCTATATTCACCAAATTTTTTTGCTTCAATTATAGGGTAGTCATTATATAAACCACCGCGTGACAATCTTAATTCTAATGCTTCTTCCCAAAAGTCACGAGGATTTATTATTCTATCTCTATTGTCAAATAACTGATAGTGTTTATTTGGATTGGTAAGATTATCATTGGGGTGACAAGCACATTCTTCTACAAAAATATTATGAATTTCATATTTATTATCAGGGGCTACTTTAGTATAAAACTTGTAACTCATATATTCTATAACTTCTCGTATAGTATAAAAATAATCTACATAAGAATTAACTTTTCCGTCCCAAAGTTTTAAGTAGAAAGTATTATTTATATTATACATAGAAATTCACCTTCATTCGCATTGGTAGTTTCTTTTTCTTGCCGCTTTGTTAACATAAGAGCAAAATGCTTTTGCATCTTTTTCGGTTTTAAAAGAAAAAGTAAAGTAATCAGTCGGGGCGTAGTAATAAAAATTTTGTGCTTTAAAAGTAATTAAAAGTTTGATGTACTCTTCAACAGACAAGTCAAGAATCCGCATTGGAGTATACCATTTCGCAGATCTACCCGTCATATTTTTGATATCATTACAGTGCCAAGTTCCAGCATTTTCCCAGCAGGTCATTTGATACTGATGTATTCCTACGCCCATATGATTACCTCCTTATATGCCGAGTTTATTCAACAGCATAGTAAGCCTTGCTTTTTCATCTTCTGAGGGTTCATTAGGAACCTGAGCTGACGATGCAGCTTCTGCTGTAAAATCAATTCCAGTATTTTCAAGATCATTCTTAGCTACTGTAAGCTTACTACCTTCAGGCTCTACTGCTACCTTTGCCGCAGTCATAGTAATTTTAATTTGTACGGGGTTGCCATCTTCCATACCATTAATGCGGATTTCCTTGCCATCATTATACATAAATGAGCCTGAAAAAGTTTTAAGTATCTTTTCAGCAATTTGCTGTTTCAAAATCGCACCTTTTGCTGCCATATGTGTTAGCTCCTTTTCTTTATTTTTTATTATATATATATTATATCAAAAATTTTTTGAAAAATCAATAAGAAGGCAACAGAATGTATCCCTTATCTTTTAGGGTGTCACTAAGTTCTATCATTCTTGTACATATATTGCAACTGTTTGGCTTGTACATGCAGCGGCGACCGCATCTACTTCTAAAAACTCCAAAATCATTTAAAAGATAGCGACTGTCTAAATGTCCTTTAAATGTAGGAATAATTTCACTAACTTCCCCAAACCACTTATGCTATTTATACACTTTGAAGATAACCTCTTGACGCTCTTTGCCTCCCACAAGTTCAAAAACATCTACATAGTCTTCATATGCGGGTATATCATCTGGTCTTATAAAAAATGTTTGAATACTTGGAGTTTCTGGAAAACTTGATTGACAAATATTTGGGAACACTCTCACTTTAATCCCTTTTTCATGCAGAATTGCACTTACTTTATCCATAAAAAATCCAAGCTCTTCACAAACATATATGTCAGTAGGGTTATAAGATATAAAACCATATAGTTGGTCTATTGTTGTAGCAAAGTTCTTAAAGAAAAATGGTAAATTAAATTCACGCATTAGATCTATATGAGTTTGATTCTCATAATGAATTATAAATTTGAAATTTGAAAAATTCGTTTTTAAGCTTTTAAATAATTGTGCATCAACTTTATCAAAATTTTCGGGAATATCTATTACTATTGATTTATCTTTATATTCTTTTAAAAAATCTACCAATGTTTTATCAGTAGATCTGTATACTATTTTTAATTCATCCGCATCTTTTAAATAGGGACTATGCGGATAATACTATAAACAAAACATATTTTTCCTCCTTTTATAAAAATGACAAAATAAGGGGAGTCTAAAACTCCCCTTATTAATCATTATTCGTCTGCGTCGCCTTCGTCAGCCACAGGGGCTTCATCGGCTACACGGTATGCCATTCTTCTCTTGCCATCAACTTTGATGGGTTCCTTTTCAATTCTGTTTGCTTTTACAAGCTTAGCAGTACGAGCAGAAACCTTGTTTCTGGTGATATCAGCATCACCAAGGTTCTCCAGAATAGCTTCAACATCAACAAGCTCACCGCCTGCGGCGTCGATGATATCAAAGATCTGCTCAGTCAGATCATCGCTTGCAGCTCTCTTTTTCTCAGCTCTTCTCTGCGCGTTCTCCTTGCGCTTATCAAGCAGTGCCAGCTCCCTGTCAATAAAGTCAAGATAAATCTGACCTTCGCCTTCTGCAAGGTTAGCCTTTACGATTTCAGCAAGTCCTGCAAAGTAATCTCTCTTAGTCATCTTTTCCATAGTTCATATCTCCTTTTCTACTTAACATATTTTTTTCTTTCTTTATCTTACATATATATTATATCAAAAATTTTTTGTTTTTTCAAGAGGGTAATCTACAAGATGGTTCAGATAATTTATCTCTGAATATGTCATCGTATCATAGTGTAATCCATGCTGACGGCAAGCATTCTCAATGACAACTTCTGTCAATGGAATATTTTTTTCTTTGTACTCCCGCAAAGTTGCGGCAGAAGCTTCAACTTTAATTTGGCGGCTAACACGAATATCCTTCCCATTAGCCTATTGGTAACTGTGTTGTGCGTGCATCTGTTTTATCAGCCCTTTTTATTTTCTTTGGGACAAATTGTGTAGTCAAAACCCCCTTCTGCATCCACTGTTGCGAATTCAAATACATTCTCAACAACAGCTTTGCAGCCAAGAATATCTATTAAGTCCTCGCCATAATAAGCATAGAGTTCTCTCACTGCATCTACTATTGTATCTCCTGTACAGAGACCGCAACAAACTTCTGTTTGAAAAAAGCCTTCGTTAGAATTAACGACTTTTACTTTATACTGCCAAAACCACATACACATTGCCCCTTTCTTATTCTATTATATCAAAATTTTTTCTGAAAGTCAAGAAACTTACCATATCCAGTATACAATACGAATTAAGCTAAGCTCATCCTCCCAGTCACCCCAAGTATCCCAGACTTCAAGAAACACATCCACTCTCTTCTTCAGAAAGGTCAAGGGGTTTACAGTTTCAATATTTGTTTCTGTAAACTCGTTATAATCTGAAACAGTAGGATTTTTTAGCAGGTATATTTCCATATCCGCATAAGTGAACCAATGAACATCCTGCTCTTTCTCTTCCATAAGACGAGATAGATCTTCACCATCTACGTTATTAATATCGTCATCTTCTATAAGAGTATTTACTATGCCGCTGGTGACATTTTCAGGAAGTCCTCTATGAATACCATTCATACGAGGATATGAACCATCATTTGCAAGAATAGAAAACATTTTGTGTGCGCCATTAAAGGGGAACAGTTCAACTTTTTCATTATCTCTTACAATAGGCACAATCCCTTCATAAGCCTTTGTTTTTCGATTGTATTTTTCTAAGAAGAAATACGGTGATCTACTCATATTTTTACCTCCTTTTCATTTTCTATATATATTATAACAAAAATTTTTATAAAAAACAACAAAAGAAAAAAGATTGAGGGTATTACTGCCCCCAATCTATAAGCTGTCCGCATTTTTTGCAATAAGATTTCATATCAAAGATTTCTTCGGGCATGGGTGCATATAATTTGCGAAGGCAACGAGGACAGGCAACATACAAAGTTTTAGTACATATGTCCCCATCCGCACCATGATATCCATTCACACATATTTCTGAGGGTTTAAGGGGAGTGTCTTTAGATATAGACGAAATATTCCGCATTAGTCCCATCCTTTCATTTCACGTTTTATTTCTCTGTTGCGGGCATCCGCAAGTTTCTGCTTTTTTAAATTTTTGCGGGCAGGCTTAGCTCCTTTGAGGGGCTGGTACTTGTCACAGATCTGGCAATAATTGCGGAATGTGCCTTCTCTGTTTTTCAAGCAGCCGCCCTCATACTGATAATATATACATACTTTTTCTCTTTCTCTTGCCATAAAATACTCCTCCTTATGAACTAAAAGATGCAAAGTCAAGGATGCAAGGTGTGCCATTGGGTCTCAGACCATAATTGCCAGCATGTAAATCTTGAATAATTTCTTCGTCAATAGTTGTTGCATATTTAAGAAATTTTATTACCTTATTCACGCCGAACTTATCTATACAAAGAGCAAGCCATTCTGCATCAATATAGGTATCGTATTCATAATTCAGTCTATTTGCTTTATCATAAGACTTCTTGGAAAACTCCTCTTCTCTTTCATCTTCATATTCTCTTTTAGCGATTGCCATTTCTTGAATAAAACATTTGAAACCCTCTATGGTTATAAAAGGATAGGTCTTAGAGACAAAACAATCAAGATGTGCAGCCTTTAAAGCGCGATATTTTCTCCATTCCGCATCGCAATAGTTCCAGCCAGTAGGAGAATCTGCATTGGAATAATCTTCCCACTCAACAGAGGATTCCTGTTCATCGTCATATGTTTCTATGTACATTCCATTAAAAGGAATTTTAATTACATAGTTTCCAATGTTTTTAGAAACTATGACAAGTTTAGATATACCATAAAAGATTTTTGCATCATTATCAACTTTAGTTATTGCTCTTTTAATTACTGGAAAAGATACAGGATCACAATCCAAGGTTTCAACTGGTCCGAATCTATAATCTTCAGGAAACTTTGAAAAAACTGCTTCTACAAGCTTTCTTGCAAGAGTTGCATTAAAGTTCATAACAACACCATCCTTTGTTTTTTCTTAACTTTCTATATATATTATAACAAAATTTTTATAAAAAAACAACAGACGCTCGTATAACGCCTGCTGTGAATATTATATCTTATTCTCCTATGGGATTGCTTACTACACATCTTGTAAGGTGTGTTTGTTTTTCATATCTTGAATTTTGTTGTAGTTAATTTTAAATCATCTATCGTAATATTATTTAAGTGTGTATAAGGAATACGAATTAAGGGTATATTATGTTGTTGGCAATAATCGTTTTTTATTTTATCTCTTTGTTGAATCTATTTTAATGCGCCATAAAAACTATCTTTAAAATGTTGCTCTCCATCATATTCAATTAAATATTTATTATCTACATAAAAATCAAAGCGTGCTGGATAATGAGTGTCTAAAAAGTAGCAATCTTTAAAAGTTTTTTCTTTTTTAAATGGAATTTTATACTAATTTAATATTTCTGCAATTTTTTGTTCTCCTTTTGATTTTATATTAGCACAACCGCAAGAAGTTGTTTTACCTTGAGTTAAATTTTTATATGATACAATAATTTTTTTGTTACATTTGCATTTACATAACCAATGGCTACCTTGTTTTTCTTGTATATCAACATAAGATAAAACTAATAAATTTCCAAATTGTTGTCCAATTAAATTTTTTATTTTTTCTAACCCTTTCTCCTTTGCCAATTCTCTACGTAAACAGCCACAAGAAAAATTATGGATACCTAATTGAGATCCATTTATATCAACCTATTTTCCACAATCACATTTACAATGCCAAATTATATTGGTTCCAGCTCTTTTTTCAGTAGGATATAAAGCAATTAGTTTGCCATATCTTTTTCCAGTTCTGTCTATTTTATTTATATCTTTTGTACGTTTTCCAAAATTTTTTTGATTAGTTTTTTCTAAACAACCACAAGATTTTTTTCTTCCACAAGTTAAATCTGTAGTAGTAGTTTCTATTATATTTCCACAATCACATTTACATTCCCAAATAACGACTCCTCTTTTTCTTTTATTTGTTGGTTTTAAAGCGGTTAACATTCCAAACTTTTGATTAATTAGATTTTTTATAATATATCACCTCTTTTTATTTACAATATATAAATACATCTTATTAAATTTTTTATAAATTTAATAAGATGTAAAATTATATTAAACTTTATGTACAAGCGTTACAATGCATCTTGTTAAATGAGTATTTTTATTTCCCATATATTCATCAAATTTCTTAACAGTACCTGTTATGATAACAACATCACCCGCTGCAACTCCTACCTGCTTTGTGGTCATCCATATAAAGATGTAGTTCTCAGACTGAAATTCATATACATAAGTATATCCATAGTTACCCTGAAAACCACGCACTTTAGAAACTTTTACAGTAATATCTCTTAATCTTGTTCCTTCTGTTGCGGGGAAGAACTCGGAAGTAGAAGGTCCTTTCAGTTTGTTGATCTTTTCAGCAACAATAGCCATAGCATCTGGAAGAAACTCTACATATTTTGTTGCGGGGGCGTAGTGATATACTTCATCAAAGTTTATTTCACAGAATTTATATCCTTCAGGAAGTTCAATTGGGGCTGCCACATACCATTTAAGAACAGGATTAAATCTTGCTCCTTTTTCCTTTAATGTATCTTTGATTGCATAAGTGTCATCTCCATAGATAAGATATGCTTTGCCTTCTGCGGAGAAGCCCCATTTTTGCATTATTTCTGGTTTAGCTTTTTCACCTTCCGCAACCGCATTTTCAAATCTTGCCTGTCTTTCAGTTTCTCTTTTCTGTGCGGCTTTTGCTTTGTTCGCTATAAGTCTGTTGTATTCTTTTTCGGTATATACACGAACAGTCTGAATTTCTGTTCCTTTGCCTTTACAAGCAAAACACATTGTGCCATAGCGATAGTTAAAACTGTATTTTCCAGAGCCTCCGCATCTATGGCAGGGGATCTGAATATCTATATAGCGTCTGTTGGTAGCATTGTCTGTTTCTACACAGCCAACGGGAGTTCCATTTGCATAAGAGGGAGCTACGAAAACATCATTTTCCATAAGTTTTATCATTATATAGTCCTCCTTTTATAATTACACAATAAACCAAGATGCGTAATCTTTGCCGTCCCATTCTGTGCTATAAAGTTTAACATAGGCGGTTTCATAATTGTTGTTTTCCATAAGATTGTTTGCCGCAACTATGTCAAACTCAATGCATTTTGCGTCGTCAGCATAATCATATCTACCATTGCCTGAAAGAAGAGTATATTCAAGATTAAGCTGTGCAACAATCGCCGCACGAATATGCTCTGTAATAAGTTCAAACTCTTCTTTGCCGAGATCCTCACTCCAAAGAATAGCATCTTTGAAATCTTTCAGAGTAGCCTGAATTGCACAAAGAGCATTGCGTACGCTGTTTTCCCAGTCATTATCTTTGTAGTCAATCTTAAGAAAAAGTCTTTCGTTCATAACATCTACCTCACTTTTTATTTTCCTTTGATTTTCTATATATATTATAACAAAAAATTTTATAAAAATCAATAGGTAGATGTTGAACTGCCGCATTAGCTTGATTTTTTTAAAAAATTTATGTATAATATAATTATAGGAAGGAGTGTGCATAATGTAGTATGTTTATAGAGGCGAAACAATTATTGATATAGGAGAGGATGTCCCTGTGAAAGGAAATGATTTGGCGACAGTGTATATTTTTGACAATGTAAATTCAAGAGAAGAAGCAGAAAAGGAAAAGCCAGATAATGCAATTGTTGTTTCTTGGTATGATCTTTATGAAGAGAAAGTTATATATGGTTATGTTTTTGATTCAGAATTGCCTTTTACAACAGTAATAGAAGCTGCAATGGTAACAGAAGATGGCAAACGCACAATATTATAAAGACTGCTTTCTAATTATTGCCCCACTCAGTGGGGCAATAATTAGAAAAGATAAGAAAGGAAAAAGATTATGAGAATTGAAGTAATAGAAGCAAAAGAAATAGAGGATAGTCTTGTAAAAGAAATTGCGGAAACTGATATAATTAGCGGATATACTTTAATTTTTCCAAAAGACAAAGGAAATTTGGACGCCGCAAAAGAACTATTTGCTCTTGTAGAAGGTGGTTTAGCTATCTTAAATATTATTGATGAAACAGATTCTTACGGAATTTTAATAAGATTTTAAGGAGAAGTGTTGTGTCTATTATAGTTTGTGATTTAAAAGAATGTAAATATTATAAGGAAAATTATTATTGTATAAAGAAGATAGTAACGATAAATGAATATGGAAAATGCATAGATGCGGAGGAGATGCAAAAAGAAAAATTAAGTTTAATTAAAAATAATGATCTTTCGGCATTTAAATGAATTATATTAAAGGAGAAAAATATGTCATTGGTAATTTGTGATTTTTTAACTTGCGGCTATTGTATTAAAGGCCTTATAAATTATTATTGCAGTAAAGAAAATATTGATTTAAAAAATGGAAAATGTTCAATAGCAAAGCAAATGGATGATATGGAGGCCGCAATCCAAGAATTAAAACGGGCTTAGCAAGCAAATAACGCTGCACGAACAATGCAAAATATGGATAGAATATGTGCGGAAGTAATGGAAAAATTTCATAAATAAGGAGAAGATCTTATGGTTTTGTTAAGTGTTAGTTTAATTGCGGCGGGAATCAGCCTCCACCTCGCTCGCCGCATTGTTGAAATGAGGGGGAGAGAAAGTAAATGGTTTCATATATTGTAGCGAATGCTTTAATAATTTTAATATCAGCGGGCGCGTGTATGTTTTCAATAAATTAGAAAAAAATTAGTAAATGGATAAAATAGCATCGCCGCAAAAGGAGGAAGAAAAAATGAATGATGAAATTCTGGGTAACGCAATATTTTTTATATTAATTCCTTTTTTCCTATTGGGAGCTATAGCAACATTATGTGCGGATCCTGTTTTTCAAGACTGGTTTGAAGAAAAAATTCATAATATAAAAATGAAAAGAATAAAGAAGAAGCAAAAGAAAATAGCAAAATTATGGGAAGAATTTCACAATAAGAATGGGGTATAAAATTGAAGGAGGTATAATAAAAATGAATCTTGAGAGCAAGAGTTTAAAAAGAGCCTATTTTAAAGGAATAATTGATGGATATATAATCATTTTAAAAAATACGGTTATGCTATAGATATGTAATCTTGATTTAGATAATATCGAAGAAGATATTGAAAAGGTTAAAACATTGTTAAGACATCTATAGTCCTCAACAGAAAAATGTCTTGATAAAATTCCAAATACAAGATTACATTTTGTTTATTAGAAAGGGAGTGAGCCTGTTGAATAGACAACAGAGAAGATAGTATTATAGAAAGAATAAGTGGGCGCGGACAGCTAAAAAATCTGTCTTAGATAAAATGATGGAAAATTATGCGGTTGCCGCACAGCAAAGATGGACAGAATCTGCTGAGAAAAATTAGGAGGATAAAGAAGTTATCGTCAGCTCAGCAGAGAGCTAAAAATTTTAAGAAATAAACTACTTTACGGGTAGCAAAAATGGAAAAGGAGAGTTTTAAATTGTAGTTAATTACATTGAGCTTAGGATTAAATGGTAAGTTGATTTATGTTAATATAAATAGTATTGCTTATTTTGGAAAAACAGAAAAGCACGGTTATTATGTTGAAGAACAATATACAGTATTGGTATTTAATAATGGAGAAAAAATCTTAGTAAAAGAAACTCCAGAACAAATTTATAATATGATTATACAACAAGGAGAGAAATAATTATGAGAGAAATAAAAGTAGAAAATTTTACATATAAAATAATAGATAAATAGGAATTAGAAGGGGCTGCCGCAGTTTTTATTTCTTATGATCTTAATGAGGTAATGGATCAATGGGATCTTTCGACTTTTGCTGAGATAGTGGAAGGTATATTTGATTTTTACAAGTCTATTAGAATAAAAGCTGTTTTTATCCCATCTTTATGTTGTATCGAATCTTTAGATGATTGTAAAACTACAATAGAAAAATTATCAAAAGAACTTTATAAATTTTCAGAGTTGCAAGACAAACTACTAGAGGATGAAGAAAGATATGAATCATTTTGAAATTGGGCTACTCGTGTGGGCTATTTTTACAACACTCGCATCGGTTTATGAATTATTTATAATTATATGTAATGACACGGATAGTGATGCTATTTTAGTAAGAAATAAAAGAATAGCAGAATTAAACGAAAAATTAACAAAAATTGAAAGTCAAAATCTTGAACTCAAGATTTAGATAAGAGAGCTAAAAGAGAAGGCAAATAAGCAACCTGTGAAAGCTAAAGTTAGAAAAAGAAGGGACGACCGCAATGATTGATTTTGATAAGATAATTGATGGCATTGAAATGATAGAGTTCTTTAATCAAAGAGCGGGTAGAGAACTATGGATGGATAAGCCAAAAGACATTCAAGATGCGGATATACAAAAAGAACAAGAAATTTTACTTGCGGCAAAGAAAGCTCTTTTAATCTGCTCCTATGTGGGGGAGGAAGAGCTCGCCGCCGCAGAAAGAAGATTGAAAGATGCGCAGAGAGTATATGATATAAAAAATATAGTTTTTTATGATAGGGATACAAATGAAGAGCTTTTTTGTTTGAGTCCACAGCCTGTTGAGGAGCATGGATTAGGATGGTAATGAATTATATTTATATTCTATGGGGATGGATTATTTGTATTTATACTTTTATAATTATATTTCATTCGTGGGAAGTCGTAAATAATGGATTTAATTTTATTTTAACATTTGGAGTTCCATTATGTATATTATTATGTTATTATTGGGATAAAGAATGGAAAGAATGGTGGATAGAAGAATATGGTGAATGAAAAAGAACTATTAACCATAGAAGAAATTAGTGAAATGTTTGGATATGCGGTTGGAAGTATTAAAAATCAATTTAAACGGACAGCCGCAGCAATAAATAAAAAATTTGGAGTAAATATTTTGAGAGTTAAAAAAGGTGATGGAAAAACCTATTATGCTCTTGAAAAAACAGATGAAAGAGCATTAACAATTTTTGATGAAAATAAAGATTTATATGT
>JAEEGL013104363.1_pt1 | contig 13791 bp, 11 predicted proteins | sample 9134231 | NCBI WGS metagenome assembly JAEEGL01 (sample SAMN16246548, study PRJNA631951) | gut metagenome | biome: gut microbiome; feature: rumen; material: fiber-attached | host: Bos | place: Iran: Karaj | collected 2018-10 | reverse complement strand
TCTCGGGTCCGGGGGCGGTTCCAAAAATGCCTGCAATGAAGATCCAAAAACCGCCCCCGGGCGGCCGGGAAAGGATAAGGGGTGCAGGGGGTTAAGGGAAACCCGCCCGCAAGCGGGTTTCCCTTATCTCCCTGCAAAAAAACAACTTACAATCAATCATGATCTTTCAAGAAGAAGATCAACTCACTCCACACCCAAAAAGATCTCCCAACATCACAACCAACTCACTCCACCCATAAAAAGATCTCTCAACATCACGCTCAACGTCCTCCCCACCCAAAAAGAACCTTCAAGTTCAAAATATTTTCGTTCCACGCCACTCCAGAACTTTCCAGCACCAAAAAGATCCCGTCCCCACCGCACAAAAACTTTCAAGTACAAAAAAAATCGGCGGAATACGGCACTTGAACTTTCAAGTGCCGCATTCCGCCGTCCTACTTCATTCAAGAACTTTCAAGAACCGCAAAAATCCGCTTCAAGCGGCCCTTGATCCTTCAATTTCCGCCTGCGGCCAAAAATCTCACCCCCCTTTATTTTTTCTCCCCCACATCCTCAATTTTATCGGAGTCGGCGTTGTCGTCTTCGTCGCTGGTCTTGCCGTTGCTGCGCTTGCGATGGGAGATCGTATAAAAGAAGGTTTCAGCCTCGGATTTATCTTTGGGGAAGAGGGTGAAGACCTTGGGATAGAGTTGATTATAAAACTGGCAGGCTTCGGCGGCGGTGCGGTCGCGATCGACTTTGGCCTGGTGTTCGGTGTCGCGCATTTCGTTGCGGGCGGAAAGCGCATCTTCGAGTTCGGTCTGGCGTTTCTTTAACTCGTCGAGTTCATCGCGAAGCGAGACGAGCGCGTCGTTGGACTCGATCTGGTGGATGATGTTGCGCACGAAGCGCGATTGTTCCTCGGAGCCTACGGTCTTCATGCCGACCGACGGCGTGACGGGAAAGACGCTCAGGTAGAGGGGGCTCTGGCCGTCGCCTTCGACCAGGACGCCCACTTTGCGCGCCACCTGCTGGACTTCCAGGTTCAGGCGCTTGTCGAGGCGTCGGATCTTGGCGCTGAGCACCAGACGTTTCATCTTGGCGTTCTGGTATGCGCCTTCTTTGTTACGAAGACCCTCGAAATGTTCGTCAATCGAGGGTACAAACTCTTCGGTGAGCTCGTGGCTGCCAAAGGAGATCCGGACGAACCGGAATGCGTCGAGGACGGTCTGAAAACCGACAACGGGGGTCAAAGTCTGCATGGAAAAACTCCTGCTCGAAAAGGGTGAAAAGCTCACCACCTCACCACGAGGCGATGAAAACATTCTAAACCACAAAAAATGGACTGCAAGTCCCAATCGAACATTCAAGTCCGATGCGGATCCATTCTTTGCACGACTTTAATATTCAAGAATCGTGCCAAATGCCTTCCGGCTGTTACTTGAACTTTCAAGAAGCGCATGGAGCCGTTTTTCCTGAAACTTGAACTTTCAAGAACTGCATGGAATCGATTTTTTTGAAACTTAAACTTTCAAGTAAGCCGTAGAACGGGCCTCCCAAAAACTCGACATGTATAGACTGTCCAGCATTCCGTCCAGATTCTGGACGGGGGTTTCAAGACTCACTTTTAGGGTTCAATGAAGAGGCAGGAAGTTTAAGGGCGGGATCGAGGCGGTCGGCAGGCATTTGGGAACTTACGTCAAGCCCAATTGCCGTCGCGCTTCCATCAAGACGATTGCAGCCGACTGTGCAAGATTCAGCGATCGCACATGAGGGCACACCATCGGGATTTTGAGGGAATAGTCGGCATATTTATCTAAAATGTCGGGCCCGAGCCCCGTCGTCTCTTTCCCTAAAACCAATTTATCGTCCGGACCGAATTGAACGGACGTATAAGATCGATCAACGCGTCCGCTGAAGAACCACGCCGTTCCAGGACCTTCAATGGCTTCGTCGAGGCTCTTGACGCGGCGCAAGGGAATCCAGGGCCAATAATCGAGGCCCGCGCGCTTTAAATAGCGATCGTCGAGCGAAAATCCGAGCGGTTCAACCAAAACCAGCTCTGTCTGGGTGGCCGCGCAAAGGCGACCGACGCTTCCCGTATTTTGTGGAATCAACGGCTCTACTAAAACGACGCGCATGTCACTTCTCGATCTTGATGGCGCGGGCGCCGGAGGCATTGGGCAAATACAAGACGTAGGATCCGTCCTTATTTCTGCCGACTGCAGAGTTCGAGACGGGTCCGACGCTGGTCAGCACGCGCTTTTGCCATCCATTGGCCGTCTTTGAGAACAGCGAGGCGTACTTGTTTCCGCGAGCGACGATTTCATCGGTGCCATCGTCTTCCAGATCGATCGGGTGGATTTCAAAATACGAAAACTCCTCGTCTGTACGCGACAAGTACTCGATTTTGGGCTCGCCCTTCGTAAACGGAACGACTGCAAGGTTGGCGCGCGCCAATTTTCCGTAATTGGCCATCCAGCCATCCGAAACGAACAGCACAGGCTCAGACTTGGAAAGTTGACCCAAAGCGAGAGCGCGCACACCGTTTTCTGTAGGGATCAACTTCGCCCCCGACCAGGCCTGCGCGGGATCAGAAGTTTCAAACTTCGTCGCGAGCTTCAAATCCCCTTCCACGCCAATCGCGTCGCCGTATACACGGCCCACGAACGCATCCTGAACACCATCGCTGTCAAAATCCGCAAACTTCCACGAAGTGGCCATGCGAATCTCGGGCAAAACCGGCAACGCCTCGCCCCTGGCATTAAAACGATGCAGTTCAACCATGTATTTGCTTGTAAAAACGCTCAGGTAAAGCTCGCCTTCGCCCCACTTGACTCCAGGACCTTCCGCATACTGCAAATCCGCCGCTTCGGTGCGCTCGCCCTTTCTGCGGTAAAGTTCCTTGACGATATGCCCGTATTCGAACTCGTGAGACGTCAGGACAAAGGGTGCATCGCGGGTTTTAAAGCCCTCACCCCACGCCACGTAGAGTTTATCGCCTCCAGCAACCACATGTTGCGCCGAGCCCTGCCCGCGGACGCGCCACAACAATTCACCATCGGGTTTGGCCGCCCACAACAGATCTCCGTCCGCCCCAAGCACCAGATGATCGTTTGCACCCGGCACCCGAACCGTAAAGATGCGCTCGCAAGGCAAAAACTCGCCTTTTGCAGGTTCCGGAAGCGTCTGCGGCAAAATGGCCTGCAACTCGGCTTTTTGTTCTGCAGTCGGAATCGCTTCAGGCTTTGCCTGAACTTTCTGGGTTGAATCCGCACCCTTCTTTTGCTCTTCACAATTGCACGGACAATCACATTTGCAGCCCTGCGCTACAAACAAAACGGCGGGCAAAGCCGCCGCCTGAAAAACTTGCTTCCACATCATTCCTGCTCCGGGTGAATGCCGTTAAAGAGCCGCTTCCACCTGATTTTCTTCCAAAAATGGCTCCAGGATTCGGCTCCGTCCCAACTCATCCAAATAAAAAGCGCTTTTCCTTTAATGTGACCGTACGGGACAAAGCCCCAGTAACGCGAGTCCTGAGAATTTTGTCGGTTGTCGCCCATGACGAACACGTGGCCTTCCGGGACTTTCCAGCGCACGTATCCGGCGCGCGGCTGCTGAGGCGGACAAATCTGGAAAGGCGGCAAAGTCCACGAACGGGCATATTCACCTTCCGAGGGCACCGTCGGATGCGCCGTCTCGCAACGCAAAACGTCAAACTTCGTGGGCGGCAGGTTCACCTTGTAATCGACGATGTCCATGGGCGCGCAGGGCTGCCGCTGCTCGGATCCGGAAAACTCAGAGTAAGCCTCAAACGCTCCGCGCGACTCTTCACCCACCTGGACGCCGTTGACGTAAACATAGCCTTCGTCGTCGGCGCGCACTTCGTCGCCGGGCAACGCGATGACGCGCTTGATGTAGTCGATGGAGGGATCGCAGGGATATTGGAAGACCACGACGTCGCCGCGCTTGGGCGCGCTCCATTCCACAAGCATCTTGCTCGTCCAGGGCCAGCGGAATCCGTACGAAAGCTTGTTCACGAAGATGTAATCGCCCACTGCGAGCGTCGGGATCATCGATCCGGAAGGGATCGTGAAGGCTTCGATCAAAAAGGTGCGGATCAGGAGCGCGACGCCCACGGCCCAAAGGATCGATTCGAGGGACTCGCGCGCGGCACTCTTGCGGTAAGCCCCCAAATGCGCATCGAGCGCCTGATCGAGCGACTCGCGGGAAGACGCCCAAAGCTTCGGATCCTCCTGTTTTAACTGCGCCTCGGCGTTTGCGATCGCTTCGGCCACCGCCACGCGCCCCGCTTCGGGAATCTTGAGACCGTGCTTTTTTAACAGCCTGGTCGCTTTTTTAACGAGCGTCCTGGTTTCCTTGCGCAGCTTGCGATCAGCCCAGAATCCCATCAGTCGTCCACCTTTAACACCGCGAGGAACGCTTCCTGCGGCAGCTCCACGTTGCCCACTTGCTTCATGCGCTTTTTGCCCGCCTTTTGCTTTTCGAGCAGCTTGCGCTTACGCGAAATATCGCCGCCGTAACATTTGGCGAACACGTCCTTGCGCACCGCTTTGACCGTCTCGCGTGAGATGATGCGGTTGCCGATCGCCGCCTGGATCGCCACATCGTATTGCTGCCTCGCGATCACCTTGCGCAGGCGTTCACACAGAATGCGGCCCCGCGCCATCGCGCGATCCTTGTGGACGATGATCGAGAGCGCGTCGATGTTGTCGCCGTTCAGCTTGACGTCGAGCTTCACCAGGTCGCCTGGCTTGTAGCCCGCCATCTCGTATTCAAAGCTGCCGTAACCGCGCGTCAGGCTCTTTAGGCGATCGAAGAAATCGAAGACCACCTCGCTGAGCGGCAGCTCGTAGTCGATCATCATGTGGTTGGTGCCCGCGTAACGGAGGCCGAGCTGGGTGCCGCGCCGCTCTTCGCAAAGCTTCAGCACCACGCCGCAGAATTCCGTCGGCACGTGGATGACCGCCTTGATGTAGGGCTCCTCGATCACCTTGATCTCGTCGGGCTCAGGCAGATGCGCGGGGTTGTCGACCATCGAAGTCTCGCCCGCTTTGTTGGTCACGCGGTACACCACCGTGGGCGCCGTCGTGATCAGATCCATGTCGAACTCGCGTTCGAGCCGCTCCTGCACGATCTCTAAATGCAGCAGTCCCAAAAAGCCGCAGCGGAATCCAAAACCGAGGGCCGCAGAGGTCTCGGGCTCAAAGCTGAAGGCCGCATCGTTCAGCCGCAGCTTGGCCAGAGCGTCGCGGAGCTCCTCGTAATCCGACGCCACCGAAGGAAACAGCCCCGAAAACACCACCGGCACCACTTCGCGAAAACCGTGAAGCGCCGGCAGCTGATCCGCAAGCTCGGCTGCAACCAGGGTGTCGCCCACGCGGGCATGGCGCACTTCCTTCACGTTCGCCACCACGAATCCCACGTCGCCGGAGATCAGCGATTTGACGGCCCGCGCCCCTGGTGAAAAGACGCCGAGTTCGAGCACGTCGTAGGTGACGCCTGTGGCCTTCATGGTGAATTTGGTGCCGGGCTCCATCACGCCGTCCACCACGCGCACGAGCATGACGACGCCGCGATAGTTATCGTACCAGCTGTCGAAGATGAGGGCGCGCAGGGGTTTGTCGCGGTTGTCTTCGGGCGGCGGAATGCGATCGATCAGCGCTTCGAGCACTTCGGGCACGCCTTCGCCGGTTTTCGCCGAGATCGGGATCGCTTCAGAGGCGTCGAGGCCGATGATCTCTTCGATCTCGCTCTTGACGCGGTCGGGATCGGCGGCGGGGAGATCGATCTTGTTTAAGACCGGGATGATCTCGAGGTTGTTGTCGAGGGCCAGGTAAACGTTTGCGAGGGTTTGCGCCTCTACGCCCTGGGACGCGTCGACCACCAGGATGGCGCCTTCGCAGGCGGCGAGGCTTCGCGAGACTTCGTAGGTAAAGTCGACATGTCCGGGGGTGTCGATCAGGTTGAGCTCGTACATCTGCCCGTCGGATGCGCGGTAAGGGAGGCGGACGGCCTGGGCTTTGATGGTGATCCCGCGCTCGCGTTCCAAATCCATCGAGTCGAGATATTGCTCGCGCTCTTCGCGCTCCGAGACGCATCCGGTGAGACCGAGCAGGCGGTCGGCCAAAGTCGACTTTCCGTGGTCAATATGGGCGATGATTGCAAAATTACGGACGTTTCTAGACATGGGTGGGCAACTGTTGGACAAAAATGCGCGCATTATAAGAAGAAAATCCTGTGGCGCAACCGCCGCGCGGACCGAGAATGCTTCGATTTGAAACAGGCGCCCGGCGAGAGCGGTTTTGTGCGTTTAAGCGGAGGTCGCAGGCGCTCCGCAAGTCTCAAAAGCGGGAAGCTCTTGACATGCACCCAAAAGCTGAAGAACCCTGCGCTGGTTTTGAAAAGGATCCGCAAGATGACGATGCAGCGCTGGATGAGCCTTTCTTTTTGCCTTTTGGGTGCGCTCACCTTGTTTGAGGCCTGCGGCGGTGCTCAGCAGGTTCAAAACGAGCTGGAAAACGCGCTCGACACCAACAACGACGGCAAACCCGACGCCTGGCAGCGCATGGAACATCACGAAGGGCATCTCTACCTGGCCGAAAAGCGCTACGACCTGAACTTCGACGGCAAGCTCGACGTGATCCGGCTCTTCGACGTGGAGGGCAACGAGATCGAAAACCGCCTCGATCTCGATTTTGACGGCCATTTCGACGTGAACACCCGCTTTGAAGAGGGTCAGATCACTCAGAAAACCTACGACGCCAACTTCGACGGGCAGCCCGACATCTTTCAATATTATGAAGGCGGGCAGCTTTTGCGCATCGAGCGCGATTTAAACTTCGACGGGCAAATCGACCATTGGGAACATTACAGCAACGGGCAGCCCGTCTCGGCCGAAAGCGACGATGACGGCGACGGCAAACCCGATCACGAGGTCGATCTTTTTGAAAACGAGGTCCTCGAACCGACGCCCGATCTGCCGCCCGCCGAGTCCTCAGAGCCCTGATTGCACGATCTGCCCCAAATCCCGCTCGCCGGTCTGGGCGCCGTAACGCGACTGAAACGCCCGCGCCTCGTCTTCGCGGTCAAAATGCCCCATCCGCACGCTGTAACGACGGGTCTCGCCCTCGAATCCCGCATCGATCCGCGCTTCAAAGCCCTGCTGGCGAAGTTTGCCCTGTAAGGTTTCCGCCTCGCGGAGCTCGTGAAACTGCCCAATCTGCACCGAATACCGGCCTCCAAGAGAGCCCGCCTCCAGACGCCTCGGCAGCGATCGCTCGCTCACATGCGCGTAACGCCCCTGCACCGAAGGTCGCGCCGTGGTCCCGCCGTGCATGTCGGGCACCCGCACCGTTGCGCCGACGCTTCCCGAGACCTGGGTTTGCTCTGCGACCGCCGCGCCGACGCTTCCCGACGCCTGGGTTTGCTCTGCGCGCCCGGCGCCAGCGCTTCCCGAGACCTGGGTTTTGCCTGGAAGGTTAAGATAACCCTCTCCCGACGGTTCGGTCTTGCTTGGACGGTTAAGATAAGCCTCTCCCGACGATTGGGTTTTGCTTGCGCCGGAAAGAATAGCGGGAACCGAAGGCTCAGGAGGATCAGAAATGGGCGGAATTGAGGGGGTATCGAAGGTTTTGGGGAAGAAATCTTGACCGTTTTCGTACTTATTGGGCTCTGGCGTCGCGCCGATCCATCCCGCTTTTGGGAAAGGCTCATCGTCGAGGCTCGGCGGGCGAACCTGCGGCCATGCGGTCTTGGGCTGAGGCCTCTGGAGGTCAGACGACGCGCGCAGGCGCCAGTCCTCGGGCGAAAGGGGCTTCAGCTCGAAGGCCTGGGGTGCAAGCTGTGTGAGTTTTAAGTGAGCCGCCGCGCTCCCCGATGCAAACGGTGAAGCCGGTGACCCCGAGGCGCTCGCAGCAGATTCCGAACAAACCGGACAGACGCAAATGGGACAGGCGACCGCAACCTTTGAATCCAACTCCGAAACGCCCGCATCCGAAGCGCCCTCCAAAGGCTCACCCGAAGACGGCGCCTCCGCCTCCGCGCTCCCCGAACTCGCCCGCCCGATCACAAACGCGCCCGCAAGCAGCGCCACAGCCAACAATGCGCCTCCCCAAATCTGCCGGGGCTCCAACTGAAGCGAAATCTTCGACTTGACCCGATGGAGTTCACGCATCGTTAAACCTCGTAGCTCTCACCCTCGCGCGCCATCTCTAAAAACAGACCCCTGTTGTTCCCCACATTCGCCCGCAGCCGCACCAGCGCGCGATCCAGATACACGTCGTTATGCCCGGGATCATGGTGAAAGAAAAACAACCGCTTCGCGCCCGAAAGCTGCGCCGCCCGCACCGCCGCCTCAAACGAGGAATGCCCCCAGCCGCGATGCTTGTCGTATTCCTCGGCGCTGTATTGCGCATCGTGAATCAAAACGTCGGCGTTCTTAAAAAACGCTAAAACCTCGGGCGGCGGATCGCCCTCATATTCACAATCCGTCGCGTACACCAGGCTGCGGCCCCCAAATTCCACGCGCAGACCGACGGATCCATTGGGATGACAAAGCGGACAGGTCATCACCCGCAGCCCGCCCTTGAACCAGGGCTCTCCCGGCTCAAATTCCTCGAAGGTGAGGGTCGAAGAGACCGCAAACAGCGGCGCCGGAAAAAACGGAGACTCCATCTGCGCCGCAAGCCGCGCCTTCAGCCCCGAATCGCCGGGCCAGTAGCGGCTGTGAAAACAAATCTGAGTTCTCGGCGCAAACAGCGGCGAAAAATACGGCAGGCCCTGAATGTGATCCCAATGCAGATGCGACAAAAACAGATCGACCTTGCAGGGTTTGCCTTCGAGCTCGCGACCGAGGGCCCGCAGCCCCGTCCCCGCATCGAGGATCAAAAGCTGGTCGCCCACCCTGACCTCGACGCAGGCGGTGTTGCCCCCGTAACGCACGGTTTCGCTCCCAGGCGTGGGAATCGAACCGCGCACGCCCCAAAAACGAAATCGCATCGCTCCCATCGCGCCCTCGCTAGTTGTTCAAACGCTCGACCGTCGAAATGCCGTCGATGCGCTTTAAGAGCTTCATCGCCTGAGTCAGCTGCTCGATGTCGGTGATCAGCAAGGTGAAGATGTTGATCGAATCGCGCTCGGGTGTGGTGCGGCAGCTGACCCCCGAGATGTTGACGCCCGCGTCGTAAAGCGCCTGGCTCATGGAAGCGAGCAGACCCGGCGCATCCTTGCCGAGCACCCTCACGCGCACCTGCGACTGGTGAACCTGCCCGTCTTCTTCCCAGCGCACGTCGACTTTGCGGCCGTTGTCGTAATTGGCCACCTGGGGACAATCGATACGGTGGATCGTGACGCATTGGCCCGCGCTCACAAAGCCTACAATGGGATCGCCGTGCACCGGAGAACAACAGCGCGGGAAATGGCAGGCGATGCCTTCGAGCCCATCGACGATGACGCCCGTGCGACCGCCGGTGGAGGCTGCGGGCTTCGCCAAATCGACCTTCTTTAAGCGCTCGAGCTCGCTCTCTTTTTCTTGCTGCGCCGCTTCGAGCTGCTCGCGCTTCACCTCTTCGGGCAGGAAGAGATCGAGGATCGTCTCGAGGCGCACCTTCTCGTAGCCGATGGCCAGAAACAGCTCGTGAGGGCTCTTGAACTTCCCTTTTTTGGCGCATTCGTCGAGCTGCCCGGTCTTGCGCATCTTGTTCAGGTTAAGCCCGTAACGCTTGAGCTCGCGATCGAGCTTTTCGATGCCCAGCTGCTCGGAGCGCGCGTTGTCTTCCTGGCGCAGGTAAGCGCGGATCTTGGCTTTGGCGCGGTTGGTGACGACGAACTTGAGCCAGTCGGCCTTGGGCTTGGAGCCCGGTGTGCGCAGGATCTCGACGTACTGGCCGGTTTCGAGCTTGGTGCGGATGGGGACCTGAACCCCGTCGATGCGCGCGCCCGTGCATTCGTGACCGAGATCGGTGTGGATCGTGTAGGCGAAGTCGAGGACCGTGGCGCCCTCGGGCAGGCCCTGCATCACGTCGCCCTGCGGCGTAAACACGAACACCTGGTTCTTGAAGAGATCGTCGGCTACGTCCTTGCCGGTGATGCCGCCCTTGACGACCTCCATGATGCTGTTTTGCAGGTTCTGGTAGATGGGCGAACTGTTGCGGCCGTATTGCGCCTCTTTGTAGTTCCAATGCGCGGCCACACCGTAACAAGCGACGTCGTGCATTTGCTGCGTGCGGATCTGCAGCTCGATGCGCTCGTGCTCGGGTCCGATGACCGAAGTGTGCAGCGACTGGTAGCCGTTCTCTTTGGGGGTGGCGATGTAATCCTTAAAGCGACCGGGGATCGGCTTCCACAGGCTGTGGACGTAGCCTAAAGCGGCGTAACATTTTTCGGGGCTGTCGACGATGATGCGGAAGGCGTGGATGTCGTAGAGGTTGTTCAGGCTGTGGTGGGATCGCATCTTTTGGTAAATCGACCAGAGATGCTTGGGCCTGCCGGTGACCTCGGCCGTGAGCCCCTGTTTTTCGAGGGCGCCTTTGACCTGATCGACCACGCGCGCGATGAACGACTCGCGCTCCGCACGGGTCTTTGCGATCTGCGCCGCCAGGTTGTGATATTCCTCGGGATACAAATACTTAAAGCAGAGATCTTCGAGCTCCGTCTTGATCCAGGCGATACCGAGGCGGTTGGCGAGGGGGGCGTAAATATCGAGGGTTTCGCGGGAGATGCGCTGCTGCTTTTCGGGCGGCATGTACTGCATGGTGCGCATGTTGTGCAGGCGGTCGGCGAGCTTGACCAGGATGACGCGCAAATCCTGCACCATCGCGAGCAGCAGACGGCGGAAGTTCTCGGCCTGCGCTTCTTCTGCACTCTTAAAGTTGATCTTGGCGATCTTGGTTAAGCCGCTCACCATGAAGGCGACGTCTTTGCCGAAGGTCTCCTCGATCTCCTCGATGGTGGTGACCGTGTCTTCCACCGTGTCGTGCAGCAGCGCCGCCGCCACCGAAGGCGCATCGAGCCCCAGACTCGCGACGATGTAGCTGACCTCGACGGGGTGAATCAGGTAAGGCTCACCGCTCTTGCGCAATTGCCCCTGATGCACGCGCGCGCTGAAAATATAGGCGCGCCGCACCAGCATCTCGTCTGCATCGGGCTGATGCTCCTTGAGCAACTTCAGCGTATCCTCGATTCGGATCATCTCGCTCTTTGCACTCCTTTGAGAAGCTCTCCTTGAAGAGAACTAGGCGTTTTGCGCTTGCAGGCGTTCCACATGCGACTTCAGGCGGCGGCGGCGATCGGCGAACGCGCTGTAAATCTGACCGATCTCTTCGGCTGCCCGCTCTACCCTGTCGTTGATCACCCAATATTGAAAATCGGTCACCTTGCCAAATTCGCGGCGACCGATCTCCAAACGCCTTGCGATCACCTCTTCAGCCTCGGTGCCTCGCCCCCGCAACCGCTGCGCCAGCGCCTCGATGCTCGGCGGCAACAAAAAGACGGTGAGCGCCGCCGGAAACTGGCTGACCAGGTTATGCGCACCTTCCACCTCGACTTCGAGCAACAGATCGAGATCCGCCTCTTCCGCCGCTTTGATGGTTTGATGCGCGGTGCCGTAAAGATTGCCCGCGTATTCCGTCCATTCCGCAAAGCCACCCGCATCGCGCAGCGCCTCAAATTCGGGACGCGACACAAAATGGTAATGGACGCCGTCCTGCTCACCCGGCCGCATCGCGCGCGTGGTATGGCTCACCGAAAGCCGCAGTCTGGGATAACGCTTGAGCAGCTCGGCTACGACCGTCGATTTGCCCGTTCCGCTCACCGCCGAAAGGATCACTAACGCCACAGCTCACTCCACATTTTGAATTTGCTCGCGGAAGCGCTCGAGCTCCGCCTTCAGTTCCAGCGTCACCGACGAAAGCCGCAAATCCTGCACCTTGCTCGCCGTCGTGTTCACTTCACGCAGCATCTCCTGGCACAGAAAATCGAGCTGCCGCCCCACGCCTTCGGGCGCATCGCTCTGCAACAGCGTTCGACCCTGCAGCACATGGCTCTCCAAACGCGCGATTTCTTCTGCAATATCGGAGCGTTCCGCGATCAGCGCCACTTCCTGCAACAAGCGCCCTTCATCGATGGGTGTGCCCAAATGCGCCAGATGGGTGCGCAGGCGATCCTCGAGCTTTTGACGCCAGATCTCGTTTTGCTCGGCCGCATGCTGTTCGCAAACCTGTCGCAGACTTTCGATGCGATCGAGAATGGCCGTGAGCGCCTTTTCGAGCTGAAGGCCCTCGGCTTTGCGCATCTGCCGCATCTGCTCGATCGCCGCATCGATCCCCGCATTGAGCTTTTCGCCCTGCGCCTCCACATCGAACTCGGGCACGCAGGGCGCAAGCACACCTGGCCAGCAGGCGATCCGATCCAACAGCCTGGATTCATCGAGATTGAGCGAAAGCTCGGAAGCCATCTGGCGCATGGCCGAAAGCAGGGAGTGAGCGAGCGGCGCATTCAGGCGCACTTCCGTCGCTTCCACCGCGTCCGTCGAAGTCGCCTGAATCGTCACATCCACATGACCGCGCGCAATCTGGCTCGCAATCCGGGCGCGCACCAAAGGCTCCACCGTGCTCAAAAGCCTGGGCAAATGCAGCTTTAAATCGAGAAAGCGGTGGTTGATGGCGCGGATTTCGATCGCATATTCCACGCCACAGAGTTCAACCCGGCTTCTTCCGAAACCGGTCATACTTAAAATGGACATGCCCTCAAACCTCGCTCAGGCGCCTTCAGGCGAGGCTCTCAAAGAAGGCCTCATCGACAAACTTGTGCGACAACACGCCCAGTTCGGCCTGGCAAAGCCAACCTGCGAAAGCTGCGCCATCCACAAACTCGACTGCGGAAGAAGCTTGCTCGGGCGTCTCGCTCACCTCTCCGAGCGCCACCCAGAGGCCACGCTTTGCGCCGGTTTCTTCGAGTGCGTCACACCATTGGGCATAGGCACCGGCCTGCGCCGAACGGCGTTGAATCGCAAACGCAACCTTCTGCCCGGCAAGAAGCGCCGTAAACTGCCACAAACCGCCCTGCTGCTGGACCGCTCCAAATGAGCTGTAGCCCATGCGTTCGAGCAACATCGCAAGCAGCCCTGCAAAGGCGCCATCGCGCAAGTTCGCAATTTTCAAAAGCAATTCAGCTTTCAGAGCCTCATGCAGCCCGAGCTGGGCCTTCTCAAACTGTCGCTCGGCCTCAAGATAACGCGGCGAAAGCTTCCATTCGGTCAAAGCGACCGTGCCATCGTTGCAAAGCGCAAAACGGGGACGCAGGCCCATCGACAAACGACGCGCATTCTCAGCCACAATAGCAGACTTTAAACCGCGTGCCGACAAGCGTTTTTCGACCGCTTCCATCAACACAGGTCCCGCCATCGGAGAACCGGACTGCTGCAACGTTTCGTAAGCCACAGCCAGCAACGCATCCGCACTCTGGAGCGAGAAACGGGCTCCACGGCGTTCCGTCTTCTCGATGCCCGCCTTCTCGATGCGCTCGCGGCGTTCACGGCGATCAACCGACTCGCGCCTGTCGTCGCGCTTGCTTTCAAACCGCCTGGATTCGATGCGCGTTTCGCTGCTCTCCACTTCCACGGGCTGTGCGGCGGCTGCCTGCTGAGTGGCGCGTCCCAAATCCCTGCGGCTGCGCGCGCGCCTGGGTTCCGAAACGGGCGCTTCAGACTTTTGCTCAATTTTTTGCTCAGACTTCGGCTCGAACTTTTGCTCGAATCTGGCGGGCTGCTCCACCGGCTGAGGCTTCGGCAAC
>JAEEGL012388144.1_pt1 | contig 13791 bp, 13 predicted proteins | sample 9134231 | NCBI WGS metagenome assembly JAEEGL01 (sample SAMN16246548, study PRJNA631951) | gut metagenome | biome: gut microbiome; feature: rumen; material: fiber-attached | host: Bos | place: Iran: Karaj | collected 2018-10 | reverse complement strand
TGGCTTTTCTGCGGTTCATCCTTTGTTACATTGTTAAAATTTGTACTTTTGTAAATTCAAATTCAAGTGCTTTATGAAAGAACAAATCATCAAGATTTTAACGGAATTGCGCCCTGAGTTCGACTTTACGCAAGAAGGTGTTGACTTCATCGAAGAGGGTATGCTGGATTCGTTTGATATAGTTAATTTGGTGTCAGAACTGGATGCGACATATAACATTTCAATTGATGGAGTGGATATCTTACCGGAGAATTTTGGTACCATTGATGCTATTGAGCAATTGTTGAAAAAAAACGGAGCGAAATAATGGATTTTGTCTTTAAGAAAAAGAAAATTAGTGGTATTCTTACCATATTGCCTAAAAAGGCAGTAAAGTTTGAAGACGAAATGGGGAATTATAACTTTTCGCCAGCAAAAAGTATGAAACTCAAACTGGCGATGGGGTATAATGAACATCGATTAGCTGAACCAGGTCAATGTTCATCAGATTTCTGTAAGTTTGGACTACAGTATCTGTTCGATAATGGGATGTTGAAAAAGGAAGAAATCGATGCGCTGCTTTTTGTGTCACAATCGGCAGATTACTATATGCCACCGACCAGCAATATTCTTCATGGGTTTTTCGGATTGAAACAGGATTGTTTATGTTTGGATATCAATCAAGGTTGTGCGGGATTTGAAGTAGGCTTGATAGAAGCATTTTTGTTGTTAGAACAGCCAGCTATAAACAAAGTGGTGCTGATGAATGCCGATGTGCTTAGTTCCAAAGTTTCGGATCAGGACCGCAATAGCAAACCCTTGATAGGAGATGCTGCTGCGATAACTATTGTCGAGAAAGATTCAGAAGATTCCATTGTATATGCAAATTTAAAAATGGATGGAACTGGTGCGTTCGCACTTAATATTCCTGCCGGAGGCTTTAGAATGCCAAGCACTCCTGAAACAGCGATTATGGAACAGGATGAAGCCGGAAATTCTCGAAGCAAAGATAATTTAGTGATGCAGGGCGATGAGGTGTTCAATTTTGTACAACGTGAGGTTCCTCCTATGATTGAGCATTTGTTTGAGCAGTCTGGTGTTGATCGTAATGATGTGGATTGGTATATGTTTCATCAACCCAACAAGTTTATGTTGCATAAATTGGCGGATAAATTGAGAATTTCTCGAGAAAAAATGCCCGCCAACATAGTGGAAAACTTTGGTAATGCTAGTGGGGTTACAGTGCCAACATGTATAAGCTATAATCTTGGAGAAGAGCTCTGTAGCAGCACTATGCAACTTTGTCTTGCTGGATTTGGTGTAGGCTTGACTTGGTCGTCAATTATGATGAGAATGGGGAACTTGAAGTTTAACAGAATAATAGAATACTAAGTGCAGGTGTAATAATGAAGATGGTTATCTGATTTGATGACTTGTTTGATGTTTTTCATATGAACGAATGGTTAAAAGTTGAGAGATTTGTTAATGGTAGTTTTACGTCAAACACCTATGTCGTTGCTCATCAAAAGGAGAAAAATATATGGTTAATCGATCCGGGTGATGTTTCTCCTATTTGGGATTGGATGAATCAGAATAAGAAAACAAAAATTGAAGGAGTTCTGTTAACCCACGGACATTTCGATCATCTATACGGCATCAACAAGGTGCTGGAAGAATATCCGCAATGCTCTATTTATGTAGCGAATGAATATGGCAAATCTCTGCTTTTTGATGCCAGAAAAAACAATTCGTATTATGCTCCGATTGAGGATGTGGTAGTCTCGTCGGCTGCGGATGTACGGCTCTACGACAACTCGTTAGCCTTATGGCTCGATGTGACGCTAAAAGTGCTCTTTACCCCTGGCCACTCGGAAGATTCGGTGTGCTTGCAGGTTGACAATCTGTTGTTTACAGGTGATACGTTAATCCACAACTTGCGCACTGTAACCAAACTTCGCGGTGGAGACACGCTGAAACTGAAAGATTCGATAGAGATCCTCCGCACACTGTTGGGCCAAGGCCTGCATGTTTGTCCAGGACATAACGAGGAGTTTGAATTGGACGGCTATGATTTGCGAAAAGCAATAAATGCAAAGGCCCCTGTGAAAGACTTATAAATGTTTAGCGAACTTGTTACATGACAACTCTTAATCTTCCGTCATCGTTCCGACAAGGAAAGATGTGGAAAAACGATAGAATGAAAGAAAAGTTGTATTTTTACCAATTAAATATTGATACTAACAATTATGCAAACAAAACATGACATGAGGGCCATCCTCGGTGAGGATTTCTTCAAGGAAGAAGTGAGATGCGACTACCTTGTTTCGGCGGAAATGAAAAGGTTGTGGGCTGTATTGATGGATATGTATTTATCTTTTGCAGAGGTTTGTGATAAATATGGCTTTAGGTATTATGTTATTGGAGGGACTCTTCTGGGCGTTATTAGACATAAAGGTTTTATCCCTTGGGATGATGACTTTGATGTTGCAATGCCAAGAGAAGATTATGACAGGTTTATGGAGGTTTGTAAAGATGATTTTCCCCCCCCTCTTTTTTTACAAACACCATATACAGATCCGGATTATTTCGTTTCATGGATAAAACTGAGAAATTCTATGACTACGGGTTTGTCCAAAACGACCAGTCATCGAAGATTCAATCAAGGCCTTTATTTTGATATTTTTCCAATGGATTATTGTAATCCAAATACTATAGAGGAAGATTCTTATAATGTGTTTGTTTGCGCAAAAAAATGTGGAGCATATATGCGAAGAGGCTCTAAGTTGTTGAACGAAAAACAAAAGCAGGATGCGATTACATATTATACAGATTCGCCTTTAACAGAGTGGGAGAAAATACAACAAATAGCGTCTAATCCCGCATATCATGATTCCGGATTTATATGTAATACAGTTTATGTAGGAGACCCATATCAGCTAAGAATGCACCCGGCTGATTGCTATTCGAAAATAATAGAGAGCCCTTTTGAAAATATAACTGTGAAAATTCCTTATGGGTATGACGAAATTTTGAAGATTATGTATAAAGATTATATGAAATACCCTCCAATTGAAGCAAGGGGAGCACGGCATTCCGATATTATTTTTGATCCAGACAAACCCTATACTTTTTATAAGGAGTAACCTGTTGACAATATGAATGACAATAAGCCGATATTAGTTCAACTTTCCCCCAACGATGGTAGGCAGGAATATGAATTACTACAGCGTATAGGTAGTGATGAAAACGCCTTTACCAACCCTGTTCATGGGAAGACATTTGAAGAGTTTAAAGAATGGCTCATTCAACAGGATTTGTGGTCGCGAGGTAAGGATTTGCCTGCAGGTTATGTTGGACAGACTTGTTATTGGCTGAAAAAAAACGAGTTAGTTATTGGGTTTGGGAAGATACGACATGCACTAACGGAACAATCGCGTAAAAAAGGAGGAAATATTGGATATGCAATCGCACCAGAATATAGAGGGAAAGGATATGGCAATGTCATTCTTTCTTTGTTAATTCAAAAAGCCGGTGAACTTGGCATTAAAGAAAAATTGTTGACCGTAGAGAAATATAATTGGCCTTCGGCAAGAGTTATAGAAAAAAATGGTGGCGTTTTGTTTCATGAAAATGAATATCGCTGGTTTTATAAAATCTAATTGAAAATGAGCTATTTTGTCAATCAGAATATAAAAAATACCCCAAGAATATTCCCCAAACAGGGACGTGCAGAGTACCATCGATATGATGCCAATGAGAATCCTGAAGGACTTCCTCAGGAATTTGTTAATTCGGTGTTGAAGGAATTAACCCCAGAATATTTGGCAATGTACCCTGAGCCCGAACGGTTTATTGAAAAATATGCTCATTTTATTGGTGTTGATAAAGAGAATGTATATTGTACTAATGGCTCTGATCACGGTATTCGTGTGTTATTGGAAATCTTCGGAGAGCCATGTAAAGAAGTGGTTACAGTTTCACCAACTTTTGAGATTTATTGGGTGTGTTGTAGTTTGCTGGGGCTAAAACACAAACCAGTGCTATATAATCCTGATTTCACGATTGATATTGAAAATATACTCGCCGCCATCACAACCGATACACGCGTGGTTGTACTTCTTAATCCTAACAGCCCTATCGGAAATTTATACACAGATAAAGAGGTGCAGTTGGTGATTGACAAGGCAAAACAGGTTGGCGCTATCGTTATTTTGGATGAAGCCTACCATTATTTTTACGACAAGACCTTTCTGCATTTTGCGATGGAAAATGATAATGTGATATTATTACGCACTTTCAGTAAACTCATGTCAATCGCCGGGTGTCGTGTGGGTGTCATGGTTGGGGATTGTGAATTGATTCATTGGGTGAAAAATTCACGACTGGCATACGAAATGAATAGTGTAGGCTTGCTTTTTGCTGAACGGATTTTGGAGCATCCGGATATAATTCAAGACTTAATTAAGCAGGAAAAAGAAGGTAAAGCCTATTTGATAGGAGAATTGGAAAAGCGGGGATACTGGTATATGGATTGCCATGGGAACTACATATTGGTTAGACCGAAGCATGATGCTCACGAGATTGCCCGTCGCTTGGCGGATGAAAAAAAGACCTTGGTACATGCGTATGGAAATGATATGATGAAAGATCTGCTCAGGGTTACTGTGGGTTCAGTTAAGGCAATGGGATTGTTTGTAAATGCATTTTTTGATGTCGATAAAGATTAAACCATGAAAAAAGTTATTACATACGGCACCTACGACCTGTTTCATTATGGTCATCAGCGTTTATTAGAGCGTGCCAAAGCATTAGGTGATTACCTTATTGTAGGTGTTACAGCCGACGGTTTTGATCGTGCTCGTGGCAAAATCAATGTGCAGCAATCGCTTATGGAGCGTATGGAAGCTGTGAAGGCAACTGGCATTGCCGATGAGGTGATTGTAGAGGAGTATGAAGGGCAGAAGATTGACGACATACTGCGTTATGATGTTGACATTTTTGCTATTGGCAGCGATTGGGAAGGCTATTTCGATTATTTGAAAGAATATTGCCAAGTAGTCTATTTGGAACGCACACCAGGTGTGTCAAGCTCCGAATTGCGCTCGGAAAGACGTGAATTACGCCTCGGGTTGGTTGGAGATTCTCTGTTTTTGAACAAATTTGAAAGGGAAAGCCACTATGTGAATGGAGTGAGGATTGAGGGGTTGTGCACATCGTCAATGCAAAATGAAGGACTTTCTAACGAACTGAAATCATTGTCTTGTATTACAGATGATTACGATACTTTGTTGAAAGAGGTGGATGCCGTTTATATCCTTTCAAAGCCGTCAGAGCACTATATCCAAATAAAGAAAGCCCTTAACATGGGGAAACACGTTTTGTTTGAGCCTCCGATGACCTTGTCGGTTAAGGAATGGTCTGAATTGAATACGCTGGCTCAAACAAACGGTTGCATTTTGATGGACGCTATTCGTACGGCCTATTCCACGGCCTATTATCGAATGTTGTTGTTGGTAAAGAGTGGACGCATTGGTAAGGTAATGTCTGTGGACGCGTCGTGCACCAGCCTGAGAGATAATGATATTAGATCTGATGTCCAAAGTGAAAGATGGAATAGTATTTGTGCCTGGGGACCTAATGCCATGTTGCCTATTTTCCAGTTATTAGGTACGGATTATAAAAGCAAAACCATTACATCCTACATAGAAGAAGGAAGTGCGATGTATGATCTCTTTACAAAAATCTCATTTGTGTACCCAGGTGCGGTAGCGTCGATAAAAGTCGGCAAGGGTGTCAAAACAGAAGGAGAACTCGTTATATCTGGTACGACAGGCTACATTTATGTTCCTGCTCCATGGTGGAAAACAGAATATTTCGAAATCCGCCGTGAAGATCCTTCACAGAATAAAAGATATTTCTATCAACTTGATGGTGAGGGAATTCGCTACGAATTAGTCTCTTTCCTCAAAGCTATTCAATCGGGTAAAAATTATTCGTACATCGATGATAAAGTATCTGAGGCTTTTGTGCGGATTATAGAAGATTATTATTCCAAAAAGGATTTGCTTTTCATCTGACAAAGGTTATGAATGAGCCATATAAATATCTAGTTCGAGCATACTGTCCCACGTATAATCAGTCGGCGTACATTACCAGCGTAATGGATGGTTTTGTACGTCAGCAGACAACATTTCCATTTGTCTGTGTCATAGTTGACGATGCTAGTACTGATGGGGAACAGGAAGTGATTAAAAAGTATATGGCAGATAATTTTGAATGCCAGAACACAGAAGTCGCTTACGAGAAAAAAATGGATTACGGTCAGGTAATCTATGCGCAGCATAAGGGTAATAAAAATTGTTTTTTTGCGATTGTGCTGTTAAATGAAAATCATTATAGACAGGGCAAATCACGTGCTCCGTATGTAACGGAATGGACTGATTGTGTAAAATATTTCGCTTATTGCGAAGGCGATGACTTTTGGACGGATGAACACAAACTTCAAAAGCAAGTTGATTTTTTGGAAACACATCCCGACTATAATTTAGTTTGTCATAATTGGAGTGTGCTGAATGGCGATACTTTAAAGCCTTCACCTATACAGCATAAGTATTCACAGCCTTTTTCTTTCACTTTTGCAACACTTCCATGGGTTTGGATTACTAAAACTCTCACGATCATGTTTCGTAGGGAATCGGTTGACGATAATATTTTTAACCAGTTCAAATATAGGAGAGATGTACACTTGGTATATTATGCCCTAAAAGACTCAAAGGGTTATTTTATGCCAGAATCCATGGCCACATACAGAGTTTTAGATAGTGGTATTTGGAGTAAGGTGGATGATAATAAGAAGAACTTCACCACATATGCGCTGTACAAGGAGTTATATCAGTATGAACCCAACAAGGCGGTCCGCAAGCGTTATATGAATGCTACTTTGGCTTATTATAATGGATTGGCTTTTGGCAAGAAAACATGGTGGCATTTTGCAACCAATGCCAAACTCTATTTCGAGGCGTTGGGTCTCATTTCGGATGCCAAGGATCTGATTTTCTGCTTGGGAGGATTAGTTCCTACTTCTATAGTGAAGTGGGTGATGCGGAAGTTTAAGGTGTAGGAGTCTTAATTGACGATTTTTACAAAATTAATTTCTTATTGCAGAACTTTCAGTGGAGATTTGATTCAATAAGTCATCCCATTTCGGCATAATATTCTCCATGGTAAATCGTTTGGAATCCCCAACTGCATTTAAAGCTATTTGTTTCCGTTTATCGTCATTCAGCATTAAGTTAGCCAACTTTTCATAAAACATGTTGATATTGTTATTAGGAACAATAATGCCGTTATGCCCGTCAGTAACGATTTCGTGCAATGCTTCGAATGAGTCGAATGCGACACAAGGCACGCCCATTTGGGCGGCCTCCATAAGTACCATTGGCCAGCCTTCGGCAGCTGAGGTCATAAGAATGATGCTTGCTCGCTGATAGTATTCCACGGGATTTTGACGTCCTGTGAATGTAACTCGTTTAAGATGAAATTTTTGAGTCAAATATTCGTAATAGAGTCTGTCTTCTCCTTCACCGACAATGGTTAAAGTCCACTCAGACAGGAGAGGATTCTGTTCAACCTTTTCCCAAATTTTTAAGGCCAAGGATATTCGTTTTGCTGGTTCATACAATCGTCCTACAATGATAATTTCCTTTTTTTTCTGTTGAATATCTTCAAAAGAAGAAAAGAATGGGTATGAGAGAACGTTGCCGATGGCTGTTATTTTTGAAAGATTGTTTGTGCCTATAATTTGGGCATAAACAGGGATATAATATTTAGATAGTACAATAATTCTATCGCTATAGTCGAAGGGAATTTGGTATTTTCTTCGTAATCGGGCCTTGTATAAAGGTTTTAGCAAGAAAGAACCTTTTGATATAAGCCATTTAACGCAATTGGTTTTGATGTTTTGTCGATGCCCAAGGCTAAATAAAAACTGGTTAAACGAAACAGATTGTCGCATTTCGTGTCCGGGTAGTACATGTAATTCAAATAAGACTTTTATATTTAAGGAAGAAGCAATGGTATAGATATGTTGAAAGGAACCGATGTGCTTTTGGGTCCATAAAGTGCTTATAATAAAATGAATGTGGTTCTGCTCCAGGAAATTTTTGAACTGTTCATTCTCAAAAGGAACAGACAGTTTTATTCTTTGTTGAAAAATTGCCGGTTCACCTTGGGTGTCATCAAAATAACCTAGGAAACAATGATGTTGTTTAGATGAAAAATAGTTTAACAAGAGTTGGCTAACGCGCATTATTCCACCAGAAGCGTTAACCATACAATCGTAATCATTGATAAATAAGATGTTCATGCGATAAGAGTTTTGCAATGAAGTGTATTTTATTCATTTACTTGCCAATAGCCACCTTTGTCGGGACCGATGCGGGTGAGACGCCCCGCGGCTTTTAATTTAGCTATATTATTGCGGATATTTTTAGTGTTGATGCCAATCTGTTCGCTTAATTCCTTTTGGGTGACATAAGGGGTTTCTCGGATGATTTCTAAGATTTTTTTCTGATTGTCCGTAAGGTTTTGTAGGTCTTTTTGTAGGTCTTTTTGTAGGTCTTTTTGTAGGTCTTTTTGTAGGTCTTTTCGTTCTTGTAATGGAAAAATCACAGAAACCATATAATTTGACGACTGGAAAATAGGCATTGGCATATCGTGCTTTTTGCATTCATCTACAATTAAATCAATACCGCGACCCCAATTTTCAAAAAGTTGACGATAATAGAATGCACTTGCAATCAATGGATTGATAGGTAGTGATTGAGATGCGGTTCTTAATCGAGGGATATCCAGTTGTTCGGGAAATCTTCCGTAGTTGGAGATTTCAACTCGATCGTCAAAAATAGCAATACTAATACTGCCTCCAATAGTTTGATAATCACGATGGCAAATCGCATTGACAATAGATTCTCTCAAAGCCGCATAGGGTATGGTTAGCTGCTCTTCCCTTAAAAGATTCTTTATCTCCCCACGTAGAGACAAGTGCTTGAAACAAAAAGCCAAAGCTTCATCCAGCATGACAAAAGCATTGGCATGGATTTGCTTATTATCAATAAAAATAGTCTTATCCAGACCTTTGAATCGGGCAAGGCGCAAAGTGCATTGGGGAAATACTTTTCCGATGTCCTTTGCAAACAATACAGCTGCGGCATTGGTCAATAGTCCCCGATTCATCAAATGCATTCTTTCCAGTGCTTCCTTGATTGTATGAGAGAGCGTCGTTTCTGGCAGTCTTCCGCTTTCCACGCCCATTCTAATAGTTCTTCTAATCTCATCCTCGTTCAAGTCCTCCAATGTCAGGTCGGGATTCAATTGCACTTCCCAGCGGTGTTTAGGTTGCTCTCGTTGAAATAGCAAATTGTTATATATCTGTTGAGGCATAATGGAGGTTGAGCTCTCAATGCGTTGGTAAGCTCTGCCCTTATAAGTAAATGGTTTGTCGGAAATGTAATCATTGCACGACAAGATGAGTACGAATTTGTTGTTCGGAATCTCTATGTATTCTGTTTTAATCTGGGCGAAGGGCTCAAAGTTTCTCAAAGCATCGGCAATTCCCCGGCGTGTTTTATCGGAAACCTCTTGTCCACGAATGGAGCCGTTATCAGTAACCCCCAAGATAACCATTCCACCATGGGTGTTAAGAAATGCGCATAGGGTTTCCATGGCACTTTCCAGTTGGCCGGTGCTGGACTTGAACTCAAGGGTTTCATTTTCACCTTGTTGGATAATATGTTGGAGGCCTGTTAGGGTCATAATCGCGGTCTCAATTCAAAATGCAAATTTACACTTTTTTAAGAAACAAGAGGGGGGATTCTTCAAAGGGGAAATGCCACCTTAAAATGAAGAAAAAATGGGATGGCATTGAAGGTTGTGATGATAGAAATGAGGGATGCTTTATCAAGCGAATGATTCTTTTTAATGAGATAATAATGCTTTATAGTGTTTTATAAGACCTTGTACTCCACCTTCTCTTAAATACGAAAACATATTGTAGATAGCCCTAATGATTTTTGACAAAGGATTTTTACCTATTGCTTTTTCTACTTTCTTTCTAAAATTGGTACGTTTTTTCTCTTCCAATGAGATCCAACTGCCGTCAAAATGATGAATGGTGTATGAATTTTCAGTAATTCTAAGTGTCTTGTCTTGAGGATTTTTGGGGCAAAAATATTCAGCAGGATAAATACGAAATCCTTTTATATTTTGAATTGCATCATCATCTGTAAACCCATACTTTTTGAAAATATCGCTCACCCTAATAACTACTGTTTTCAAATTCATTGAGTAATCTGGAAGTAAAAAAGAATCTTCTTTATATGAATCCATAATTTCCTTGAAAATCTCGGTTGAGGCAGGACTACCGATGCCTAGTCCCGTTGCGATTAACCCGACATTTTCCATGCCTAAAAAAGCTCCTTGTTTAATAATAGGTGTTAAATCCTTTATTACTTCAACATCAGTATCAAAATAAATTCCACCATACTGATACAGAATGTCAAAACGAGCGTAATCACTTACAAAAGCGTATTTTTTTGCGTCATACGCCTGAGAAATATACAGAATCTTATGAACATCATAGTTGTCTTCATTCCATTCTTTGATTTCATAATCAGGAAGAAATTTTTTCCACGATTCGATGCACTTTATAGCAAGTTCTGGTAACGGATTTCGTCCAAACCAACAGTAATGGATTATTTTAGGTATCATCTCATAGCGTTTTTTGATAGGTGAATATAGTTCTTGTTTTTTGATAAAATAAACAATAATAAGATTGTAAATGAATAATTGTGATCATGAATGACTTGATTGAATCTGCTGTTTCTTAAGTTTTTCTAGTTCCCATTTTTTCATTTACCAAATTCACTGTTTCTTTTAGTGGCTCAAAATTTAGTAAAAAGGCAATACCAATGTAGGTTATTATACAAGCAATTATAGCGACAGAAAAAGCTAGATATTTGTTTTCTAAAAAGTTACAGATAAAGAAACCTTCAAAACCAATTGCTAAGGATAGTATTAGCCATGGTAAGATTTCTTTTATTTGAGTAATAAAACCGTAATTCAAAATCTTCTTTGTATAAATCGTATTCAAATACAATGCAATTAAAGCATAAATAACTTGTCCAATACAGATAACTGTCAAATCAAAGAACAGAGTAATAGCCAAAATTGTAAATGCAATACTTTTTTTGATTACTTCCAATTTTAACACTAAATCCGAACGGCCTTTGACATATAATAAGTTCAAGTTCGATTGAATAACACACTCCCACATATACTTGAAACATAAAATCTGCAATAGCAAGATGCAACCGCGCCATTTTTCTCCCAATAATATCAGAACCATTGGTTTGGCTGTTCCGAAAACAAGCATTATCAAAGGGAAAATAATGAAAGTAACTACCTGCAAATATTTCTTATAAACGTTAAGCAATCGTTGGTCATCGTCTTGAATTTGGCTCAAAAGAGGAAACGATACCCTCTGAATTATTTGGGATATATTGCCGCCTGCAAACATGGCAAAATGATCGGCTCGTGTGTAAAATCCTAAATCGGAACTAGTAAATCTTTTGCCGATAACAACATTGTAAATATTTGAATAAATGCTGCTTATGATTTGTGCTACTAAAAGTTTTGAACCAAATTTGAAAAGTTTTTTGAATGATTTTATAGAAAAAACTTTTGCAGGAAACCATTTAACATACCAGAAACTGAAAATCACATTAAATACGGCTTGTGTTAATAACTGAACCACCAAGGCCCAAACGCCGAATCCTTTTAAAGCTGCAAGAATGCCTAAGACGCCAGATAAGATTGCGGCGAGCAACGATATTTTAGATTGGGTTTTAAAATCTACATTAATGACTAATTTGGTTTTGTTTACAGCAACTAACGAGTTGATGATAAGGTTTAAGGAATATATTCTGGTGATGGGAACAAGTAGAGGTTGCTTATAAAAATAAGCAATGAGTGGTGCGCAAAAGAATAGAATCAAATATAGGAATATGCTCATTGAGAGGTTTATATAAAAGACCGTCGAGAAATCTTCGTTGGTTCGGTCCTGCCTTTGGACAAGTGCAGTTGAAAAGCCTCCATCAATAAAAACTTGTGATAACGAAATAAAAATCGCAAGCATACCGATTAACCCGTAATCATTAGGCGTTAACAGTCTTGCCATGATTATTGTTAATACAAACTGTACGATTTGTGTTGAAAACCGTTCAATAGAACTCCAAAAAGTTCCGCGTATCGCCTGTGTTTTTAAATTTTCGAAACTCATTGAATGCCTATTGATTTTAAAATATCATCCATGGTGTTTTGTGCAACAGTTTTTCCGTTAGGAGGTAGAAGATATTTTTTAAAAAATTCTTCCCTTTGTTGTTTCATGGGATCAATGCCTTTGAGCACGACATTGTCTATAAAAGCAATGATATCTTCTTCTTTTTTTGCAATATAGTGGGTGTCTAATGCGATTTTACCAACTTCGTTTTTACACTTTTTATTTTCCTCCAAATCACGACTCACAAACATTACAGGGTTTTTTGTATAAAAATACTCGACAGAAAAAGATACGCTATCATGAATCATCGCATCTGAAGTTTTAAACAAGTCAATAAAACCAGTGGTTTCTAATTGTGTATTGTCTTGTGACCTCCACCATTCATAATATTCATTGGCTTTTTTTTCCCCCCAGTCTTTATGTTTATATAATTCAGTCAACAAACGAGGGTGAGGTTTAAATGCAAATTGGATTTCATTGGAATATTTTATTGCCACATCTTGTATTAATTTGTGAAATACAAGAAAGTTAGAGAAAAAAAGAGGAGAACACCCTTGTTCAATTGTAAAATGTGGGGCATAAATGATACGTTTCTTTTTTATGTTTTGTTTTTTCCATACATCATGTATCTCTGGAGATAGATAATCATCGGCATTAGCATAACCGGTAATAACAACGTTCTTCCCTTTGTTGTATGCAAGTTCTCTAGCATCGTTTAAAGAGCATTCAGTAGGGTAAAAAAGCTTCCATGCTATATTATGAAAATGATTGTTATAGGCAAAACTAGCGTAAATGTTATTAAAACCATAGGAATAAACACATACTAGTTTGTCTCTAAAAGACCATGCATCATAATTTTTTGGAAAACTGTGTGTATAACATTGTGGGTAAAAAAGGATATCTGGATTGATTTCTTTTTTAATATTATATTCATACGTTTGACCATCAATATAATCCATCTTTTTTTGAGAAAAAAACTTTTTCAAATCTTCGACATCTTTTTGTCGTTCATTTTCATTGAAGACGGGGAAGGGTGCTATTATAAGGGAAACATTAAAGCGTGGGTGTTTTAACATTAATTCGTATAAATGTTGATATCTCCATATGGCTAAATTTGCAGCAAAGAAAATGACATTTATTTTATTTTTTTTCCGGAGTTTGAGCGTGTAATATTTGTGCAAAATGGGTGCTAATATGTAGTTTGCTCTATAATAAAACTTATAGTATAACGACACCATTTGTTTTTTAAAGGGCAGATGTTTTGTTATGATTTTTATCAGTTGTTTCATTCGTGAGTTATATTTTCATTCAAATCCAACCACTACGGCATCTATCAAACAAGCAAAAATACAAAAAACTAATGAATATAAGTTCATCATGCGAAAACCGTGGTTTAATCCTTCGCTTGTCCATATCTCCTCTTGTCGGTCTCATGGATTGTCTAGTAGATTTGAATTGTTGTATTTCCATCCTAC
>JAEEGL011817188.1_pt1 | contig 13791 bp, 12 predicted proteins | sample 9134231 | NCBI WGS metagenome assembly JAEEGL01 (sample SAMN16246548, study PRJNA631951) | gut metagenome | biome: gut microbiome; feature: rumen; material: fiber-attached | host: Bos | place: Iran: Karaj | collected 2018-10 | reverse complement strand
GTGAGCCTCGATCGGGTAAACGATCAGAGATATTACAGCGGAATAAATGCAGTATGCGGAAAATTTTGTTCTTTCAGCCATTGCGCCTGACACGATCGTTGCTGTCGTAGCGCAGAACACAAGGTTGAATACGAATGTCGATGCACCGGTAAAGCTCCCGTCCGCGGGGCTTGCGATAAACTCTTTAAAGTTTGCGAAGAGATCCATATTCGGGATGCCGATCAGACCGAACAGAGCGTCCTCTCCCATCATTAACCCGTAACCGAGAAGCGAGAAAACTATCGTTCCGATGCAGAAGTCCATCAGGTTTTTCATTATGATATTGCCTGCGTTTTTCGCTCTCGTAAAACCGGTCTCCACCATCGCGAATCCCGCCTGCATCCAGAAAACAAGCGCCGCTCCTATCAAATACCAAAATTCAACTGACATAAAACATCATCTCCTTTTAACCTGTGTTTGACCGTTTCAATGTCACCTTACGCTGAACAGAAGATCCGCATAGGAAGGATACGGCCAGTACTTTTTCGAGGTTATGACCTCTGCCTGGTCTACGAGCACTCTGAGCTCGTTCATTTTACAAAGCAGACTGTCGCGGATAGCGTATCCGAGTTTTATCGTATCGTCGATCTCCTTAAGGTAGACCATCGTTTTCTCGAGCGCTTCGAGTTTCAGCATGATGCCGTCGTTCAAAGCGGAAAGCTTTTTCAATGTCGCTGTTTCATAGCAGCACGATATTCCCTCTCCCGCCTGACTCTTCAGTTTGATCTCTTTCGCAAGTTCACCTGTAAAAGCCGCGATCGCGGGAGAAATGTCTGTTTTCACCATGCTGATCATGGTATTCGCTTCGATCATGACAGAATTGTTGTAGTTTTCGAGCATAATCTCGCATCTCGATCTGAGCTCCGCTTCAGAGAAGACTCCATGGCCGATCAGCATGTCAACATTCTTTTTGTCGAGCAGATGAGGCATACAGTCGGGAGTTGTGCGGTAGTTCAAAAGTCCCCTCTCTTCCGTAGCTTCTTTGATCCACGAATCATCATATCCGTTGCCGTTAAAAATGATCCTGCGGTGATCTTTTATGGTTTTTCTTATCATATCGTGAAGCTCTGTTTCGAAATCCTCGGCTTTTTCCAATTTATCGGCGTATATCCTGAGGCTCTCCGCTACGGCGCTGTTCAGCATTATATTCGCACACGCGATGCTGTTTGACGATCCGAGCATTCTGAATTCGAATTTATTGCCCGTGAAAGCGAACGGCGATGTCCTGTTTCTGTCCGTGGTGTCTCTGTTGAATTTAGGTAAAACATCCACGCCGAGCTTCATCTGAGTCTTTTTGACTCCCACATACGGAGCGTCGTTTTCGATCGCTTCGAGGACTGCGTTCAGCTCGTCGCCAAGGAACATCGAGATCACCGCCGGAGGTGCTTCGTTTGCTCCCAGCCTGTGGTCGTTCCCGGCTGTCGCGACGGAGATCCTCAAAAGATCCTGATAATCATCTACCGCTTTGATGACCGCGCAAAGGAAGAGTAAAAACTGGGCGTTTTCATACGGCGTATCACCCGGAGAAAGAAGGTTCTGGCCCGAATCTGTCGCGATCGACCAGTTGTTGTGTTTGCCGCTGCCGTTCACTCCGGCGAAGGGTTTTTCGTGAAGCAGACACACGAGACCGTGTTTTGAAGCGACCTTTTGCATTATTTCCATGGTCAGCTGGTTGTGGTCCGTCGCGATATTCGTCGTTGAATAAATGGGTGCCAGTTCGTGCTGCGAAGGAGCAACTTCGTTGTGCTCCGTTTTCGCGAGTATTCCCAGCTTCCAGAGCTCGTCGTTCAGTTCTGCCATGAAAGCAGCTACTCTCGGTTTGATGACGCCGAAATAATGGTCATCCATTTCCTGCCCTTTCGGAGGTTTTGCTCCGAAAAGCGTTCTTCCGGTAAAACGAAGGTCAGGCCTTTTCAGATACATCTGCTCGTCTATAAGGAAGTATTCCTGCTCCGGTCCGACTGAAGATCTGACATATTTTACGTTATCATTGCCGAAAAGCTTGAGTATCCTGATAGCCTGCCTGCTGAGAGCTTCCATAGACCTCAATAGAGGCGTCTTTTTGTCGAGCGCTTCGCCTCCGTAAGAACAGAAAGCGGTGGGGATGCATAACGTTTTACCTTTAATAAAAGCATATGATGTGGGGTCCCATGCAGTATAACCTCTTGCCTCGAATGTCGCTCTGAGGCCGCCGCTCGGGAAAGATGACGCATCCGGTTCTCCCTTGATGAGTTCCTTGCCGGAGAATTCCATGATCACACTGCCGTCAGGCGCCGGGGAAATGAAACTGTCGTGTTTTTCGGCGGTAATGCCGGTGAGCGGCTGGAACCAGTGAGTAAAATGCGTCGCGCCTTTTGACACCGCCCAATCCTTCATCGCTTCAGCCACAGCATTCGCGACTGCCGGATCGAGTTCTTTGCCCTCGTCGATCGTCTTCTTCAGCGAATTATAGTCCTTTGCGGAGAGCTTCGATCTCATAATTCTGTCGTCAAAAACCATACTTCCAAAATAATCCGGTACCGTGTTCATGTTTTTCTCCTTCCAAAAAACAAAAGCGCCTTTTATGCGATACATGTCACACAAAAGACGCCGTTGCCTTTTCGTAAAAATATTCATACCGTAAAGAGAAAAGCGCCTTCGAACTTCGCAGTTCAAAGACGCCGTTGCCTTTACAAGTTGGTATGATACACCTCCTCTGAGCGGTTGTCAAGCGTTTTTTTGAAAAATTTTCAGACATTAATTTTTTTGTTTTTCCCTGCGCAAAAGTGTTGACATATGCAAAAACGAGTCCTACAATATACATTGAAATGAGCAAAGGCGTTCATTTTACGACGGTAAAGCCGTTGTAAGATGGGCGTCTTTTTTATTTCGATTTCAGGGATCAATGAAAGGTTTGATGCGTTATGATGAAAGAGGGACAGGTGAGAATACCTTCCGGGTGCGCGATCGCCGCGGCAATTTCCCGAAACGGCAAAAGGTTCAGCGGTCAGATCATTACCGATGCTATGAGGCCGATGCACGACCGTTCCAACGGCCTGGGCGGCGGTTTCGCGGGCTACGGGATATACCCTGATTACAGGGATTTTTACGCGCTGCATATGTTTTTTGATTCGCGCGCGACGAGAAAAGAGTGCGAAGCGTTCTTAAAGGAACATTTCGAGATCGTAAAATCAGAACTCATTCCCACGAGAAAAATACCCGAGATCACAGACGAACCGATCATCTGGCGCTATTTCGCGGCGCCCCTCAGATCCGTCCTGGCAAATATGCAGCTCGACGAAGAGGAATTCGTCGTAAGGACCGTCATGAAGATCAACACCGAGATGAAAGGCGCTTATGTCTTCTCAAGCGGCAAAAATATGGGCACGTTCAAAGCCGTGGGCTTCCCCGAAGACGTCGGAGTTTTTTACAGGCTTGAAGAATACGACGGTTATTCATGGACCGCTCACGGCAGATATCCCACAAATACCCCGGGCTGGTGGGGCGGCGCGCATCCTTTTACGCTGCTGGACAGATCAGTCGTGCATAACGGGGAAATTTCCTCATATGACGCCAACAGAAGGTTCATCGAAATGTTCGGTTACAAATGCAACCTGATGACAGACACTGAGGTGATCACTTATATTATGGACTATCTGCTGCGCATCCAGGGCCTTTCTCTGGAGGAAGCGGCGAGCGTCGTTGCCGCGCCTTTCTGGAAGACGATCGACAATATGAAGGATGCGGAAGAAGCGGAAAAACTCAGATATCTGCGGACGGTCTTCCCCAGCCTTCTGATAACAGGTCCTTTTTCGATAATACTCGGTTTTGACGGAGGAATAATGGCCCTCAACGACAGGCTTAAGCTCCGTTCGATGGTCGTAGGGGAAAAAGGAGATATGGTATACGTCGCCAGCGAAGAGGCGTCGATCCGCGAAATGGAACCGGAAGCCGAAAACGTCTGGGCTCCCTCAGGCGGCGAACCTGTGATAGTCAAAGTGAAAGGAGGCGCATTTTAATGGGTGTTGAATTCATCTATCCGGAATTTGAAGTCATAAGAAATGAAAACAGATGTATCGCATGCCGCGTCTGCGAACGACAGTGCGCGAATGAGGTCCACGCTTTCGACCCCGAGCGAGGCATTATGGTGAGCGATGAAAGCAAATGCGTCGACTGCCAAAGATGCGTTTCCCTCTGCCCCACAAGAGCTCTCAAGATAGTAAAAAGCACATGCGCTCTTCGCGAAAATTCCAACTGGCAGAGCGACACAATAAAAGAGATCTACAAACAGGCAAACAGCGGAGGCGTTCTGCTTTCGTCGATGGGCAATCCGAAACCGCTTCCGATCTACTGGGACAGGATACTGATCAACGCGTCTCAGGTCACAAATCCTCCGATAGACCCCCTGAGAGAGCCTATGGAGACAAAAGTTTTCCTCGGTAAAAAGCCCGAAAAAATCAAAAAAGATAAGTCAGGCAGGATCGTTTGCGACCTGCCTCCCCAGATCGAACTGTCCATGCCGGTGATGTTTTCCGCGATGAGCTACGGTTCTATCAGTTACAACGCGCACGCATCGCTCGCAAGAGCCGCGCAGGCGCTTGGAATACTTTACAATACGGGCGAAGGCGGACTGCATGAAGATTTTTACGTTTACGGAAAGAATACGGTAGTTCAGGTCGCCTCCGGAAGATTCGGAGTTCACGAAGACTTTCTCAACGCAGGCGCAGCAATCGAAATAAAGATGGGACAGGGCGCAAAACCGGGCATCGGAGGGCATCTTCCCGGAGCGAAGATCGTAGGAGACGTTTCGAGGACGAGAATGATCCCCGAAGGTTCAGACGCGATCTCGCCCGCTCCTCATCACGATATTTATTCGATAGAAGACCTCAGACAGCTCGTCTTCTCTCTCAAAGAAGCGACAAAATATAAAAAGCCCGTCATCGTGAAAGTGGCCGCAGTACACAACATCGCAGCCATCGCGAGCGGGATCGCGAGAAGCGGAGCGGATATCATAGCTATAGACGGATTCCGCGGAGGCACCGGAGCTGCACCTACAAGGATCAGAGACAATGTCGGAATACCGATAGAACTTGCTCTTGCGTCCGTGGATAAAAGGCTTCGCGACGAAGGAATCAGAAACAACGTTTCACTGATCGCGGGCGGATCGATCAGAAGCGCGAGCGATGTGGTCAAAGCCCTGGCTCTCGGAGCAGACGCATGCTACATCGCAACAGCTGCCCTTCTCGCACTCGGCTGTCATCTCTGCAGGACATGCCAGACCGGCAAATGCAACTGGGGCATCGCGACCCAAAGACCGGACCTCGTAAAAAGGCTCAATCCCGACATCGGAAGTGAAAGACTGATAAATTTGATGACCGCCTGGAGGCGTGAGATAATGGAGATCCTGGGGGGCATGGGGATCAATTCGATCGAAGCGCTCCGCGGCAACAGGCTCATGCTCAGAGGCGTCGGAATGACGGAAAAAGAACTTGAGATACTTGGAATATCTCATGCCGGAGAATAGGAGGCACGTCATGAAGAGAGTTTATGTAAATGAAGAGTGGTGCCTCGGATGTCATCTGTGCGAATACAACTGCGCGTTCGCAAATTCCGGGCTCAAAGATATGTCTGCCGCCCTCAAAGGCAAAAAAATATTCCCCCGCATTCATGTCGAAGGAGATGACAGGATCACATTCGCCGTCTCCTGCCGCCACTGCAGCGATCCCATATGCGTAAAAAGCTGCATCGCGGGAGCGATCTCGAAGGTCGACGGAGTTGTCAAAATAAACAAAAACAAGTGCGTCGGTTGTCTCACTTGCGTTCTCGTGTGCCCTTACGGCGCGCTTGCCCCCGGTGAAAACGGGATAATGCAAAAGTGCGAACTTTGTACGCAGACTGTCTCGGGAGAGCCCGCGTGCGTAAGAGGCTGCCCTAACAGGGCGATCGTTTTCGAAGAGAGGTGATATCCTGTGGCAGAATATGTGATAATCGGAAACGGCATAGCCGCAACAGGTTGTATAGAGGGCATTCGAAGCGTCGATAAAGAAGGGAAAATCACCGTCATATCGGGAGAAGACCATCCTGTGTATGCGCGTCCTCTCATTTCATATCTTCTCGAAAGTAAAACGGATCCCGTGAGGATGAATTACAGAAGTCCCGATTTTTACGAGAAAAACGGCTGCGATGTTTTTTACGGCAGAACAGCTGTTTCGATAGACCCCGAAAGTAAAACCGTAACGCTGGATGACGGGCGGAATATTTGTTATACAGATGTTTGTGTAGCGTCCGGTTCTTCCCCGTTCGTGCCTCCTTTCGAAGGACTTGAAAGCGTGGAGAAAAAGTTTTCATTTATGACTCTCGACGACGCGCTGGGCCTTCAGAGATCCGTGACAAAGGATTCCAGAGTGCTGATCGTCGGAGCAGGTCTCATTGGCTTAAAATGCGCCGAAGGATTATACGGAAACGTTTCAAGTATTACAGTCTGCGACCTTGCGGACAGGGTGCTGTCCAGCATTCTTGACAGCGAATGCGCAGGGATAATTCAGAAGCATCTTGAGGAAAAGGGGCTGATCTTTAAGCTCGGAGACAGCGCGGCGAGATTTGAGGCAGGCAGAGCGTATATGAAAAGCGGTGAAACGGTCGATTTCGACGTGCTCGTTCTGGCTGTAGGTGTGAGAGCGAATTCCTCGATCGTAAAAAACGCCGGAGGAGACGTCAACAGAGGGATCATCATAAATACAAAGATGGAAACTTCCCTTCCCGACGTATATGCCGCGGGAGACTGCGCCGAAGGTTTCGATATGAGCATCGGCAAGAACAGAGTCCTTGCGATACTTCCGAATGCTTATATGCAGGGCCACGCCGCAGGGGTAAACATGGCAGGAGGATGCGAGGTTTTTGACAATTCCATACCGATGAACTCGCTCGGACTTTTGGGAATACATATAATGTCAGCCGGAAATTATGCCGGAGATATGCTGGAGGAAAAGAAGGACGGATCTCTCAAGAGGTTTTTTGTAAGCGACGACAGGCTGAACGGATTCATTATCATCGGAGATACGGAAAGAGCGGGTATCTATACCTCACTGGTGAGGGAGCGGGTACCGCTGTCTTCGATAGATTTCAAATCGCTGACAGAGCTGTCTTCGTCGGCGGTCTTTTCCGCAGAGGTCAGGAAAAAGAGATTCGGGGAGGTACATTGAAATGGCAGAAAAAACGATCGATGTGAAAAATCTTGATCACAAAGAAATAAATGAAAAACTCGCGGCAGCAGGTCCGGAGTGCAGACTTAAAAACTGTCTTGGCCAGAGATTTATCGCAGCCGGTATGTCGGGTAAAAAGATCACCATCGAAGGCGTGCCCGGCAACGCACTTGGAGCGTATCTCAACGGTTCATTTATAGAGGTGTGTTCGAACGCCCAGGACGCTGTCGGAGATACGATGAACGACGGGACGATAGCTGTTTGCGGCAATATCGGCGACGCTGCCGGATATGCGATGAGAGGCGGCAGGATCTTCGTAAAAGGCAACGCCGGCTATCGCGCGGGAATCCATATGAAGGCTTACAAAGAGAAAAAGCCCGTCATGGTGATCGGCGGCTGCACCGGCAGTTTTTTAGGCGAATACCAGGCAGGAGGGGTCATCGTTGTGCTCGGATTGTCTTCCGGCGGCAAAAAAATCGTCGGAAATTTCCCCTGCACCGGGATGCATGGCGGAAAAATGTTCCTAAAGGGCTCATGTGATGATATAATATTTCCGGACCAGGTCACAAAGAGCAAGGCTCAGGGTGACGATCTTGATGAGTTGAAAGAATATGTCGCTGAATTTTGCCGTCTGTTCGATATGTCTTTTGACAGTATCATGGATGATGATTTTACTTTGATAACACCGGATACCAAAAATCCGTACAAGCAGATGTATGTTCCAAACTGATAAGGATGGTGGACAAATGAAATATTCAGAAGATGAGATAATGGAGTATGTTCGTGAGGAAGACGTCAAGTTCATACGCCTCGCTTTTTGTGATGTCTTCGGAAAACAGAAGAACATCTCTATACTCGCAGACGAGCTGCCGAGAGCTTTCAAATACGGTATCGCTTTCGACGCATCCGCGATAAAAGGATTCGGGGACGAAACGCACTCGGATCTCTTTCTGCATCCGGAGCCCGATACGCTCAAGCCGCTCCCTTGGAGACCTGAGCACGGCAGAGTCGTCAGGATGCTTTCGAGCGTCTCCTTCCCTGACGGAAAGCCTTTCGAGTGCGACACCAGATCCGTTTTAAAAAAAGCAGTCGAGGACGCGAAAAATGCAGGTTTTTCATTCTCTTTCGGAGCGGAGCAGGAATTTTACCTGTTCAACCTCGATGAAAAAGGGAGAAGAACGACTGTTCCCTACGATGAAGCCGGATATATGGATATCGCTCCGGACGACAAGGGGGAAAACGTAAGGCGCGAGATCTGCCTGACTTTGGAGCAGATGGGGCTTCATCCCGAAAGCTCGCACCACGAGGAGGGTCCCGGGCAAAACGAAATAGATTTCAGATATGCCGATCCGATGACTGCGGCAGATGACGTTTTAACATTCCAGACGGTCGTGAGGACAGTGGCGAACAGAAACGGATTATTTGCCGATTTCTCGCCGAAACCTCTTGAAAACGCCCCCGGAAACGGATTCCACGTAAATGTCTCTGTAAAATCAGACTCCGGAGAAGACAAAACAGAAACACTCATTGCCGGATTACTGTCCAAAATAGCCGAAATATCCATATTTTTAAACCCCGAAGAGCAGTCATATGCGCGGTTCGGAAAGCATAAAGCGCCTCAATATATTTCCTGGTCGTACGGAAACCGCTCGCAGCTCATCAGAGTCCCCGCGGCTGAGGACGAGTACAGAAGGATCGAGCTGAGATCTCCTGATCCGACGGCAAATCCGTACCTCGTATTTTCACTTGTGATCTACTCTTTTCTCGATGCGCTGGAAAAAGAGGCCGCTCTGCCGAGTCCTCTCGATATTAATCTCTTCAGTGCGGACAAGAGGATGCTCCAGTCACTCAAAAAGCTTCCGGGCAATTTCCAGGAGGCTTCTCTTCTCGCGAGAAACAGCGATTTCGTGAGGAAACACATCCCCGCAGAAATCAGAGAGATCTACTGCAGGTAAAAAGTGATCTCCTGTCCGTTCTGTTTTTTGTGAGATCTCGGTGAAAGGAGGCGGCATAACGTTGGATCTCGGGCAAAGAGTATACAGTGTTCTTGTTGTATCGTCGTCGGCGAGTTTTAACAGCGCGCTTTCGGGTATGCTGCCCCTGTCAAGGTTTGATCCGATCGTGAACGTGGACGATGTGAGTGCCGCGAAGAGATCCTTTTACGAAAGACAGTTTGACTTTGTTATCATTAACTCCCCTGTCGCGGACAACAGCGGGATCAGGCTTGCGATCGATATCGGAGCAAATTCGAAAACATCCGTCGTCCTGTTTATCGTGCGTTCCGAGCTCTACGATGAAACATACGCGAAAATGACAGATCAGGGCGTTTTCACACTTGCAAAACCGCTTTCAAAGCAGGTACTCGCGACAGCTCTCAGCTGGATGATATGCGAGCGCGAAAGGCTCAGGGGCTTCGAAGAAAAGACAGTCTCGATAGAAGAAAAAATGGAAGAGATCAGACTCGTCAACAGAGCGAAATGGCTTTTGATCCGGGAACTTAAAATGGAGGAGCCTGACGCGCACAGATATATCGAAAAGCAGGCTATGGACAGATGCATCTCAAAGAAAGAGATCGCGATGGAGATAATCAGCACATATTCATAACGCAAAAAAAGCCGCGTACCTCTGAAAGTACGCGGCGATTTTTTATCATTTATCCGTTTTGACGTGCACATCGAGCTGGTTGTACGGTATCTGGATCCCGTTCGCGTCGAATGCTTTTTTAACAGTTTCCATAAGATCGAAATACACCGTCCAGTAGTCCGCGTTTTTGACCCACGCTCTGGAAATTATCGTTATCGCGCTCTGGGAATGTTCGAGCATCCTGACGGTCGTCGCAGGCTCTTTGAGTATCAGCGGATGAGCCTCAAGGATGTCTGAAATGATCTTTTCGGCCTTTTCGAAATCATTTTCATAAGAGATCGAGAACTTTATATCAACACGGCGAAGGTCCTTTTCTGAATAATTCAATATCGTGGATGTCGAGAGCGTTCCGTTGGGGATATATGCGACCTTGTTGTCTATTGTCCTTATTTTAGTATATGTGATCTTTATATCCTCGACAGTTCCGTCATATCCGCACGCAGATATAAAATCGTCATCCTTAAAGGGCCTCGTAAAAAGTATCATCACGCCGCCCGCGAAATTTGAAAGCGTCCCGTTTATCGCCAGACCTATCGCGACGCCCATCGACGCGAGAACAGCTGTGATACCCGCGGTGTCTATTCCGAGATAACCTATAAGGCACGCGACGACAATGATCTTAAGGACGATCCTCAGAACGTACATGAGCGTCTTTGTGAGCGTTTTATCGGCTTTCCCTTTTGCGATTATTCTCTTTTCCAGCCTTTTTGTAAAGAATTTTATCAGCCAGAAAGTGATTATCAGTATGATTATCGAAACCACTATCTTTATGCCTGTATTCGTGCACCAGTTCACCACTGTGCTCCAGACATCAGACCATGTGATCCCGCCGCTCGTCGCTTTCTCCACTGTATCCGCCACGGTATCCGAGACGTTGTCAACTACTTCCTCTGCCGCATCTGCCGCTTCATCAGCTGTTTCCGCGAGTTTAAGAAAAAAATCCATCGTTTATCCTCCGATCGTTTCTTTTATCGTTATATTAATTACTTTCCTACAGTCCGCGCAAAATAATTTGAACGGGTAATGTCAATTTTACCACAAAATGAGCCCGAATTACAGCAAAAACCGCTAAAATACGAATAAAAATGATATAATTGGAAGATCTGCGAAGCTTAAAAAGATCAAAATGCTCCTTCAAAAATGAACAGGATAAAAATCGCGCGGCCTCACTGTTTCGGGCCGCGCGTTCTTTTTAATTATTGTTGTTTATCATTACTTTCCGTCGTAGGAGATGACAGCATCGAGATCGTATTTGGAGAGAAGCTCTCTTCCCTTCAGTCCTTTGAGTTCGAGCAGGGTGATTATCTTAACCACTTCGGCGCCGAGGCTTTCAACGAGTTCCGCGGCTGCCGCGAGAGTGCCTCCCGTTGCGATCAGATCGTCAAGAAGGATCACTTTCATACCGGGCTTTATATCGTCCCTATGAACTTCGATCTCGGCTTCTCCGTATTCAAGAGCGTATTTTTTTCTGACGACTTCTCTCGGAAGCTTGCCCTTTTTCCTGACAGGTATGAAAGCCTTGCCGCAGTTATAGGCGATCGGTGATCCGAAGAGGAATCCTCTGGACTCGAGACCGACTATCGCGTCGTATTCCACGCCTTCGGTGAACTTCTGCATCTCGTCTATCGCGAGCTTAAACCCCTCAGGATCTCTCAAAACTGACGTGACGTCCCTGAAAATTATTCCCGGAACGGGAAAATCGGGGATGCTGATTATATATTTATCCATTTCCGCGTTGCCGTATATCATAATAAAACCTCCGAAAAAGATATTTTTTCCGGAGGATATTTTACACTATTCCGTTAAAATGGGCAAGTTCCCGCCTCAGATCGGACTCATCTGGACAGCTCCCATTATATTGAGCGCCATGGCGAACGATAGTATAGCGAATACGGGAACGTTGCTTTTTTTGAACACATTGTTGCACAGACATATGCAGAAAAGCGTCCCTACCATCGCGTCGGCAGTATAACGCGAACCGAACTGGTACGCACCGAGCGTCTTGTGCATCGCAAACAGGAATATGTGAAGCAGTATAGTCATAAACAGTATCGCGATCTCGACTCCTTTTTCGTCCTGTCTTTTCGAAAGATCTGTCTCGGCGAGATTCAGGAGACTTTTTACGAGGCTGACGCAGACGGCGACTGCGAGCACGACAAAAAGAGGATTGGCAACGAATATGGCGAATCCGAACTGCCCGTAGCTTATCCCCTTTTCAGTGACCGTCGGGAAACTCGTGAACATATCTTTTAAATTGCGGCTCACATAGTTAAAACTGAACTGGCCGTACTGGTTCGCTTCCTGCCTTGTGAATTCGGGCAGATAATTGTGTCCGAACTCAAGTATCTTACCGAATCTTGAATAATTGTAGAACATATATGACGCGGCGACGGCACACGGCAGTATGCAGTACGAACAGAGCCTGAACACTGTTTTCGGCCTCAATCCGTACTCTTTCAGCGTTTTTTTCAGGATCATATAAATCAGGATCGGGTAGTATATCGCATTGAAGGGTCTCGCTCCGACGGCGAGCGCCAGCGTAAAAAGAGACGCGATCTTATCATATTCGGAATCTCCCGCGACGTGGAAAAAAGCCAGCGCGGTAAACATCATCGCGACTATCTGCGCCTGGAACCACACGCCTCCGGACATAGATACGAAGAGCATCGAGGATCCGAACAGCGCAAACAGAGCTCCGACAGCGCACATCAGTTCAGGCAGCTTCATCCGCCTGCACATCAGCCACAAAAACAGGAACGTCAGCACGGAATATATTGTCATAATGAGGCCGCTGGGCGTCTTCTCTCCAAATATCAGCACCCAGGGCAGCAGCATCGCAGACGGCAGCGGCGGAAAACTTATGTAATATTTTTCTTCGAATATCGCGAGTTCGAGCCACGGATAATTCTGTCCGTCTTTCAGATAATTTCTTCCTTCGAGCCATTGGACTGTCTGCAGAGAATAGCTGTCAAACCCCGTGTGACTCATGAGTCTGTCGCCCCCGCCCGTCTTTTTGTACATGATCAGGTAAAAAGTCGTCACAAGGACGAGACAAACCAAAAGCGCCGCATTCCTTTTGAAGAACCCTGCTGCTTTCGCTCCTTTTTTAATCTTACACGTGTTGCTGTTTGTCAAATCATTCTCCATAGCAGTCTTTCAACCTTTCACGCAAGCATTCCGCTGCTTTTTTCGTACAACAGTTCGAGCAGAGTTTTCCTCTTCACTATGCCCATGTAGTATCCCCTGTCGTCGACTATCGGCACAAAGTTCTGGTCAAAAGCGATCTTTATAACTTCATCCATCGATACGGAAATGTTGCACGCCTTGTACGGCCTGTATCTTTCGACCTCGTCAAGCAGCGTGTTCTCAGCGATCGCGATGTCAAATCCCGCCGCGTTTTTGATATATCTCAAAATATCTCCCTCAGATATCGTCGAAACGTACGCTCCGTTTTCATCGATCAGCGGCACAACACCGAGCTTATGGTGGTCAAACTTCTCTATCGCCTGTCTGACCGTAGATTTCGTATGCATATAGTATGTCTCCGATTTCGGCGTAAAAAAATCAAATATATTCATCTGCTTCCTCCAGTCCGATGCAGTTATACACGATTGTACATTTTACACGTAAAAATTATAGCCCAAAGAGCTCGTAAAAGCAAGTGACGGCTATGTGACTAAATGTCCCGCGCCGTGATCTGTACTGGTTCATCAACCACATAACGAAAAACCGCTTCAAAGGCATTTTGTCCCCTGAAGCGGTTTTTTGCGTATATCTCGCATATCATTTTTTCACATCAGATCCGCGAGTGTTATTCCGCCGAAGTATTCCCTGGTCATTTTGTAATAATTTTTCCATACGGGAAGGGTTTTGCAGAAAGAAGCGCGGCTGCATGACGCAGCATCGCTCTTTAAACAGGCAACGGGAG
>JAEEGL011061986.1_pt1 | contig 13791 bp, 14 predicted proteins | sample 9134231 | NCBI WGS metagenome assembly JAEEGL01 (sample SAMN16246548, study PRJNA631951) | gut metagenome | biome: gut microbiome; feature: rumen; material: fiber-attached | host: Bos | place: Iran: Karaj | collected 2018-10 | reverse complement strand
TTTCCAACAGCCTTCTTAATATCTCCTACGATTTCAGGAGGTGCAATCAGCATCAATGAATCGGTTGAAACTCCTAATGGGTCAATGTTCAATGTTTCAAGCATGTTCAACACATTTGGAGCTACCATTTGCCTGATTTCTTTTTCATAAAACTCTAAACCAACGCCAGTTGTGTTGGATATTTCATGAGCATCTCCTCTAAGACCTCCATTTGTAACGTCAGTCATTGCATGAATGTCTTTGACAAGGTCAGCTTCAAACAAAGCATGTGAAGCCTGAACAAAGTTCACGTTCATTGTATCCCATACAACGTCAAAGAATCCGTTGTAAAGTGCGGTTGTTGTAATTGTTCCTCCCCCGGATCCTTCAGTTAAAAGGATAACATCACCTTCTGTCGCTCCTTTTCTTGCAGTCGGAGGATATGGGGAAACTCCTACACTTCCAACAGCTGAAACGAACCTATCTCCTAAAACCATGTCTCCGCCGACACGCAGTGTGCTTCCTGCTACAATCGGAACATCTACAAGTTCTGAAACTGCGGCAACTCCTGCTGTGAAGTCAAATATTTTAGCAACATCCCCATCATCTGCAAGGTGGACATCGCTTAGAATTGCAACAGGGTCTGCACCCATTACGCATACATCCCTAAGTGTTGCTCTTGTTACATGAAAACCGCCTAAAAATGGATATTCACTTAAACGTGAGTGTATTCCATCAACAGCGGTTGTGATATAAACTTCATCATTTTTAACTGGAGCTTTAACAACCCCTCCGTCGTCCTGTTCTGACGGATTTACAAGTGAAGCTGTATTTGTTGATGATACGATTTCAGCTATTTTCCTGTGAACAAAGAAATCGCCCGCTCCACGAGATCCTACACCCATCTCTCCCATGAGCACATCAGCCTTATTAACAGATGCAATCTCTTTTAGGAATTCGTCATCGCTATCATTCAACTTTAAGGTAGTGGCTACTTCATCAATTACCGCTTTAGCCATTTCTATAGAGTTTTCTTCATTGATATTTTTATATTCTCTAATCCTAATAGCCAACATGTCAGCTAAATCATCGTAATCATAATTATCGATTCTTTTTCTTACAAATCCTTCAATATCCATAGTTATATCTCCAAATTAGTGAAATTCTTTAAAATTTTAAGTCCTGCAATACCGCTCTTTTCTGGATGGAATTGTGTTGAAAATAAATTGTTTTGGCTTAATGACGCTACAACATCTCCACCATAATCACAAGTTCCTGCTATGATGCCTTCATCATCCGGAACAACATGATAAGAATGAACAAAGTAAAAGTATTCTTTATCAATTCCCTCTAATATAGGTGAATCATTACAAACTTTCAGTTGATTCCAACCCATATGAGGAATTTTCACATCTCCCTTTAATAATTCGACATGACCCTTGAATAGGTCCAGGCCTTTAACGCCAGGAGATTCTTCACTTGAACTCATAAGCACCTGTTGGCCAAGACAGATTCCTAAAAACGGCTTGTCATCTGAAACATGCTCATGAATAACATCTTCAAAAGGCTTTAAATTTTCCATGGCGCTTCCAAAAGCTCCAACACCTGGCAAAACCAAATAATCGCTATCTGCAATGATTTGGGCATCATCGGTTATCTGGAAGTCAACGCCTATTTTTTTAAACCCGTTTGAGATACTTTTCAAGTTTCCACTTTTATAATCAATTATCGTTATCATTCGTCCAACCACCCGATTGCTGACCTGATCATGCCACCAAAGTCAGAAAATACTATTTCATCAGTTCCTAAAGTTTTTGAATGTGCATCAAGCTCTGCAACAACGTGAGTATACCCCAATTCCTTTAGAGGTTCCACCAAACGAGGCCCATCGGTTACTGCAACTGATTCAACTTCAAAATCTTCTATTGGAAATGCATGAGGAACACCGAACACTACAATTAAATCCAAATCCTTATCATTCAGGTATTCTGCAGCTTTATCGGCTGTTATAGGATACTCATCAAGTCCTCCAGTAATAAAATCAGGTTCAATATCCAGCTGGCTTCTAATGTTTATCGCATGCTGCCTGATTCTTGGAAGTCCAATATTCTCATCCAAATTGGCTACAAAAATCGGCTTATTTTCTGGGTTGATTTCTGTGTAGTCAAAATCGATGATATCTGCAAATAAATATGATGTTTCTTTTTTAACATTAAGTACGAAAGCCACTTTTTTATTATCTTTCAATGCTTTTACAACAGTTTTAGCAACTTTTTCTTTAGAATCTCCAAAATTAGGTTTAATGTACTTGCCTTGAGCCATTCCTCGAGTTTTTTCAACTTCGGTTGCTTTTTCAAGCATTTCAATTTGTCTGTCGGCCTCTTGCCTGGAAATGACTCCACATTCGACTGCCGCATCTAAAACCATTATTGCCCCTACAGTATTGTCCCCTTCACCGGATCCACCATGGGATTCAACCGGAATAACAGTACATGGCAAATCGGCAGTTGCTATTGCTTCCTTCAAATCTTCACCAATTATCATACTTGCGCAAGTTCCTGCAATGCCCATCAGTTTTGGATGGAATGCATCATAAGCTTCAACCAATGTATCGACTAATTTTTCACCAGCACCCAATATGAAATCATTTTCGGACATTCCTGTAGTTACAACACGTACTCCATCACCCTCTAAAAGTCTAGCTGTCCTAAAACAGCACCCTGTAGGCCCATGCATGACAATAACATCGACATTCATGTCCCTTAAGGTATAAAGAGTAGCAGCAATCGGACTCGGTCTTGGATGTATAATTTTTATCACCTAATAAACTTTTAACAAATAACTATTTTTAATTCTTAATTAATATAATTAATTAACAAATCCAGGAGATTGCATTATGAAACTCGACAAACAAATTTTAGAGGAAAAAATTAGAGAATACAGAGAATTCAAAAGCTGTTCTGAATCAACATTGATGGGGCTTTGCGAAACCGCAGAATATCCCATTACACAACCAGAAATGGTGAAATTGGGATGTGGATTTGCAGGAGGAATAGGCGGAACCTTCGATGAAGGAACCTGCGGTGCAGTTACTGGTGCAATAATTGCAAACGGACTAGTTATAGACGACCCGTCAAAAATTAAGGCAAATGCAAAAGAAATATTTAATACATTTAAAGAGGAATACGGAAGTGTATGTTGCGGTACAATAACCAACAACGGTAAAGACAAATCCCCATGCGTTGACTGCTGTGTTTTCATTGCAAATAAAGTGGCTGATTTGTGGGATGAATAGTAACAATTAAGAAATCCCGTTCAAAAAAAAATAGGAAAAATTACTAACAATATCATTCATAAAATATTGTTAGTAGTTTAAATTCTAAAATTAAACTCAATTATAATCCTTTACTGATTTTATTAGATTTTCCATATCACCGATTAGATTATCCACATCATGGTCATCTGAAGAATCCATTGCCAGAACCAACTCATTGGACAAATCATCGATTTTTTGAATAATAGACTTTAAAACTTCAATTTTTGATTTTATTTCAGCTTCAATTTTAGGGGAATTTTCATCGCCCAACCTAATTAAATTCATAGCAGAATCATATTCACGATTAAATAACTCCTCTGATTTGTCCACAACAGCAATGAATCTAGTATAGGTTAATTGAGGAGGCTCAAAACGTTGTTTAATTAATTTTCGAGCATTTTTATCTTTTGAATTGAATTGTTTGTGCAAATCTTCAACATGTGATTTGTATTGGCCAAATTTTTCACTTTTCTGTGAAGATTTTTCAAGAATTTTTGGTTTTTTAATCTTGATTTGTGGTTTGGACTTATTTTCAATTTTCTTTTGAACGATTTCCCCTTCAGGGTTTGAATTTGTCAGCAAATGAATTCCACAACCCACTACAAACAGCGGTGCTGTAAAAATTACTCCTGCAAGAACAACTGCAAGGACATTCGGTGGATTGAACATGCAAGACACTACTACAATCAATAGAAATAGCAAAACTGAAATTGATTTGGTTTTTGAAAATGCATATGCTCCGGTTTTTTTGTTTTGCCAATAGAATAATAAATGCTTCAAGTCGGTAATTATCCCATAATCATTGTATTTCAATAAAATCTCTGATTTATTTTCACGACCTAATATTTTATGAAATCCTATTCCTATAAGGAATGTAATCATCGCTAAAATTAAAGCGACTAAGATCATGCCCCCCACCAGTTGTGAAGAGAATGCTGTTAGGAAAAATACCACGAATACAGATACTGAAATTAATTTGGACTTTGATAAAACATATCCCCCATCATGCTCCCAATAGAGCAACTTATATTTAATTCCATCTTGATTAGGAGTTATTACTTCTCCAACCGGCCTAAATGAATTTGATTTGCAGTGCGGGCAAAAGTTTGATTTGTCTTCAACCCTTTCACCACATTGATTACATATTTTCATTGTTATTCCTCACAAAAATATCGGTTTAATCCGTTGATAGTTTGAATGAAGTTACTTAAAAACTTATGCATAAAAGGAAATATTTAATTGTTAATTGATATGATAACTTAATTCAAAGAATGAAATAAAATATCTTAAATCCACATAACTATCGGATTAGCATGATTGAGGTCAAAAATGGTAAAATATTGTAGAAAATGCGGTGTTGAACTTAAAGAAGAAGCCATATTCTGCCCTAATTGCGGTGAAAAGGCCATTGCACCAAATAAAAACTTTTTTGAAAAATTTAAAATTCCATTAATAATCGGAGGAATTATAATCATCACTTTAATCGCATTTGCCCTTTTGACTCCCCAAACCCAAATTGTTGAAGTAGATAATGTTGAATTTGAAATTCCTGCAGACTATGTAAGTGAACCTTCAAGGACTGAAGTCAGTTATGACGGCAATGTCAAATCAAGCGCCATGGGCTGGAGCAATGATGAAAGCTATATAGAAATCGGTATAACCAGAACACCGGGTTCGGGAATTAACGGTAATGAAGTTGCGGCAACTGTAGGCGGTTCTCCAACTAAAATGCTAGGCCATTCAGGATATTACCAAAAATACGACAATGAAGGCTATTCCTTTGTATTTGGAATGAAAGACAAGGTATGCATGATTTATGTATCCGACTATGATGCATTTAATGATATCAAGGTTCTTGATGAATAGTGAAAATATCGACAGCACTACAGCAAACCATTATTTAACAATCATGTAAAGGCTTATTAAAATAGCCAACAAGATAACATTTAAAACTGTAAATACAATAAAATATCTGATTTTGAATTCATTATATTCGCGAACAATAATCTTATAAGATATAAGGTTTGCCATAGATGCTATGAGCGTTCCAAAACCTCCAATGTTAATTCCAACAATAATTGCTTCATAATTAGTGCTGAAACCGCTAAGTAGCATTGCCGCAGGCACATTCGAAATTACTTGAGATGCTATAATTCCCCACAAAACTTCATTTCCAATGATCCATTTTTTGAAAAACAAATTGAAAACCGAAATATTCTCCAAATTACCAATCAAGATAAAAAGAGCTATGAAAGTTAAAAGCAGGTAATAATCAACACCTAAAAAAACCCTTTTAACGAAATTTTTTTTATCTACTCCTATTTTGCTCATTTTAGGCAGTGAAATCTTGTCTTTTGGAACGAATAACATACATATTGCCAAAAATACAACAGATACAATTATATACGGTAGGAGCAATAAGAAAAATGACTCGAAAGGAATATTAGAGACGGTATACATTACGATATTGTGAGGAGCCCCAATAGGAAGGACCATACACCCTACATTTGCAGCGATTGTCTGTAAAGAAACTGTGATTATTGTTAAATCGATTCTGTCAACTTTTTTTAAAGCCAATATGGAAAATGGAACAAAAATAATCAATGAAACATCATTCGTGATGAAAATGGAACTTAAAAAGCAAGTAAAAACCAAAACTAAAATCAGCTCTCTTGCATTCGCAATTTTGACCAATAGCTTACGGACCAAAATCTCAAAAACAGCTAAATTTTTTAAAACCTCAACAACGACCATGATGACTAAAAGCAAGATGATCGTATCCCAATTAATATAATTCAAATAGTTGATATTGGGATGGACAAAAAAGCAGGAAATAATGGCCAATATTAATGATACTGAAAAAATAATCTCTTCTTTAATGAAACTAAAACTCTTATCAATTAATTCAGCCATGGTATTTGTTTTATTTAAAGTATTATAATAACTTAATCGGCATCCTCGTCAAGGGTTTCCAAAAGAAAGCTTACTGGCCTGAATCCATCATTGCAGGATATCATTGCGGACCTTTTGTTCTTCATCCAGCCGTCATAAAAATCGCTTGCCCCATTTGCTAAAGCTAGAACGAATGGTGAAAGACTTTCCCATGCACTATCACAGAAATTATCAGGTTTCAGCCACCCATTAGCTATGAAAACATCCCCCTCTTCGACATCACATTCATGCTCCAGCGGATTTTCATATTTCTCTATCAAATCATCGTGCCTGACTTTTCTCATGACGGTAATCTTTACCTTTTTCATAATAATGCCTCCAAATCACTTTTTTCATATCTGTTATGGCCTTTAAGACTCTTTTTATATTTCCAACATTTTATTGCATCATCCAATGACCTATTTTCATTGTCTTCAAAGAAATCTCTTATATACTGATTATATTGAAATTGCTTATCAATCTTAGTTTTTTCGCCTGAATTTTGAATCTCATAATATGCTTCAACGGCGTCCCTATAAGTTTTTTCAGGATTTGATTTTAACCATTTTTGGAATTTAACCTTAAATTTAAAACTGCTGCCGATTTCTTTTTCAAAAAATGCCCTCTTATCTTCACTGCATTTAAAATTATCACCTAATTTGGAATCCAGACTAATTTCAGATAAGTTATTGCTAGGATATTGCCTAATGGGATTCTCCTTTAACTCCTCACCGGTAGACAAATAGTGGATTATCCTATTTTCCAAATCTTCCTTGCTACCGCTTATTTTCAAACCTTCCAATCGGCAAAAATCCTTCAATTCTTCCTTTAAAAAATAATACTCCCTGAATTCGTCAGGACTTATATTTTTAGTTAATTTTGGCATGAAAATCTTTAAAATAAAAAAAGTAGAGGGTTTAACCTCTAGTCACGATGCTGACAATGTCACCATCTTTCAGTTCATAATCACTGGCTATGCGCATATGTGTCCTTGCATCTACTGCATGCATGAACTTATCACCAATATCTGTGTGAACAATGTAAGCCAATTCACGTGGAGTGGAGCCTTTTGGAACCAAAAATCCATCAGGCAATACATTTCCTTTTTGATCTGTGTATTTGTGTTCATCCTGAACAGGATAAACGACAATTCTATCCAACAAGTCAAAAATGCCGTAATTTAAAGCATCCTGAACACCAGTGCTGCCATATTTATCTAAAATATTTGTTTGAATATATTCTAAAGCTTTGATTTGATTTGGATTTAATTCATCACCTTTCAATATTTCGAAGTGGTCATCACCTGAAACATATGAAATCAAACCGGCTTCTGCCGCCCTTACAAGTGCGATTTCAGATTCAGCGGATGTTGGAATTACATTAGGATACTTTTCCTTGATTCTTTCTATATTGGCTGCAGATGTTGGCAAGTCTGCCTTATTTGCAATAATCATCATAGGTTTTGCAATATGCAAAATATTTCTAGTAAGCTCAATCAAATCTTCCTCTTCCCACTTGTTATAGTCCGGTTCGATAGTCCTTTTTGCTTCAATAATGTCCTCAATAGCTATTCCTGTACCAGACAATTGGTCAAACAATACTTTTGAAATGTCCAGATGCTCAGCACCGACTTTTCTTATGAGCCTTACCCAATTTTTAGACAATATTCCATACATCCACATCACAATCTCGTTTTCCAAAAATTCCAAATCTTCAAGTGGATCATGGCTTCCGGCATCGACAGGGTTTCCTTCCAAATCTGTAGAACCAGAAGCGTCAATAACATTTATGAATACTTTAGCTTGCATTAAATCATCTAAAAACTTATTACCTAATCCTTTTCCTTCATGTGCTCCAGGAACTAATCCTGCAACATCTATTAATTCAATCGGAAGCAATCTTTTTCCATCAACACATATTGAATTGTGTGGATTGCATGTAACGCCCAGTTCTTTACATGGGCAATCTTTAATTACATGAGCAACGGCCTTATTTGCATCAATAGTTGTAAATGGATAATTAGCCATTTCTACACTAGATGCAGTTGCTGAATTGAAAAAAGATGATTTTCCAACATTCGGTTTTCCACAAACTGCAATTTGAAGCATAATAATCACTTAATACTTAATAACAACTAAATGTATGTTTTTAAAATTATAAATAGTTTCAGAATTAATTAATATTTAATGAAAGATGAAGATGTTGAAAGACCTCAGGCCATGAAAATCAGACAGGAAATTCAAGATGTGATGACCAATTCCCTTCCCGAAAAAAAGTTTGATGTTGAAGATATCGACTTGGTTGAAATAGACATTGAACTTGAGAATTTAGGTTGGAACTTTCACAATTTAAGGATTTTAAACCTGACCGATATCCATCTGGGCCAATGGATTAATCCGAAATACCTATCAGACCTTGTCGATTATGTAAATACCCTGAACATAGATTTGATAACATTAACAGGGGATTACTTCTCATATGTCATTGACGGGTATGAAAAATCATTGGAAGAATCGTTCAAGAAGCTGAATGCAAAATATGGAAAATTCGGAGTCCTGGGAAATCATGACCATTGGATGGATGCCAACAAAATCAGGAAAATATTTGAAAACGCGCATGTTACCGATTTGAGCAATGACGTCCGCACAATTAAAATAGGTGAAGAAAGATTAAATATCTGCGGCGTTGACAGCTCTACCGTGTGTGCGGACAATTTGGACAATGTAATAGCCAAAATGCCAAAACATGTTCCAAGCATTTTGCTCGCCCATGAACCTGATTTTGCGGATGAATCTTCACAAACCAATCTGTTTGACCTTCAAATTTCTGGACACTCCCACGGAGGGCAATTCATAATCCCTAAATTTGAAACAACACCATTCAGAGGCCCTGATTCCAGAAGATATCCTGTTGGACTTTACAAGGTCAGGAATATGATTCAATATACAAGCAAGGGTCTCGGCACAAATTCATTTAGAATAAGAATAAATTGCAAACCAGAAATTACAATAATAACATTAAAAACATCAAAAAAACAAAAGATTAAGATAGAATGATTAAAAATAGATTAATTTCATCACTTCGAACAATAATAACCACATTATTATTAGTTGCATCCAACATTATTGCAATATATATCCTAGATTACATCAGCGCTGATTTCACAGTCGGCCCATGGTACAATGCGATAATTATAGTAATAGTCGTAGCTATCGCAAATGCTGCGCTATGGCCAATATTCAGAAGATTCTTTATGAAATTAATCATATTCACTTTTGGGATAGGATCATTATTCATAAATTCGTTTATATTTTATATTGCATCTCTTTTCGTTCCAGGAGTTTCAGCAGGCATCTATGGAGTTCTGCAATTTCCAATTGTAATGGCAATAGCTACAACTTTCACCACAAATATTACAAACACCAATTACTACGACAGCTATATCAAGAAGATACTGAAATATGCTCTGGAACAAAAAACCCCTTATAATAAAAGATATCCCGGATTGATAATGGTTGAAATAGACGGATTATCAATAAATACATTGAAAAAAGCCATTGAAAAAGGTGTGATGCCAAACATCAAAAAGTATCTTGATGAAAAAACACATACGCTGAAAGGATGGGAAACTAATCTGTCATCACAGACCGGAGCGAGCCAAGCGGGAATCCTGCATGGAAATAATACTGATATTGTAGCGTATAGATGGGTTGAAAAAGAAAATGACAATAGAATTGTAGTTTCAGGAAAATTAAGCGATGCTCCCGAAATAGAAGAAAAAATCAGTGATGGTCACGGTTTGCTTGTTGATGGAATCAGCATTGCAAACATGTTTTCAGGAGACAGCAAAATCCCCACATTAACCTCATCCAAATTAGGAGGATTGAGCAAGTTATATAATAAGACATTGAACGCTACATTCTTGGATTCATATAACTTCCAAAGATTATTTATACTGTTCTTATGGGACATTATTCTTGAATTGAAATCCCAAATTGTTCATAAATTAAAAAATATAAAGCCTCGCCTTAGACGAACCATTGTTTATGCTGCAGTTAGAGCTGGAGCTAATGTGGCGCTTAGGGAAGTTACAACAGACGTCCTGACAAGTGAAATATTGACTGGAAACATTGATACTGCGTATTCCACTTATATGGGCTACGATGAAATAGCTCACCATTCCGGAGTGCAGGACGAAGATGTCTGGGGCGCATTGAAAAGGATAGACTCACAATTCTCAAAGATAACTTCCGCAATCGAAATGAGCGACAGAGACTACAAATTAGTGGTTTTATCTGACCACGGCCAATCAAACGGGGCAACATTCAAGCAAAGATATGGAATTTCATTAGGAAACTATGTAAGACGATTCCTTCCTGACGATTTGAAAATGTTTGGAAATGCTTATAATATTGACCACTTCAGAGATGCAGTTATTCCAGAAAATAAACAAATAAGAACCCTTAAAAACAAATTTGGAGATATACATGACGATTTGTTTGAAGAGGGAGAACCTCTGCAAAACATTAGGGAAGAACTTAGAAACAAAAAGCCAAAAATTATTTTTGAGAATAAAACATATGTCAATTTGCGTAAAAGATACACAAATAGCTTAGATTATATCAAAGGTTACGAAACAGTTGAACACAGTGCTAAAAAGGCAGAAGATTCTGAACTTATCGTTTTGGGATCTGGAAACCTTGGCTTGATTTATTTGACCCAATGGAAACAACGCCTAAGCTATGAAGAACTAGTATTGCTGTTTCCAGATTTAATTCCTGGCCTTGTTAACCATCCTGGAATCGGATTTATCCTTGTAAACTCTATGACAAACGGAGGAATGGTGATAGGCAAGGATGGAATCTATTACTTGGAAAGCGACAAAATTGTAGGTGAAAATCCTCTTGAAGGTTTTGGAAAAAATGCTGCCAGACACTTAAAGCATCAAAATTCATTTAAAAATATGCCAGATATTCTTGTAAACAGTTTTTATGATGAAATAAATGATGAGGTATGTGCTTTTGAGGAATTGATTGGTTCCCACGGAGGACTTGGAGGAGACCAGACAAAGCCGTTTATATTATACCCTTCAGAATGGAAAGACCCTGGAGAACTGGTGGGTGCACCATCCATCTATAAATTCCTAAAACATGAACTAGAAGATTTAAAGTCTTGAAAGCCAATAATCAAAAATTTCAGAAATGTTTTCGTCAAAGCTGATTGTTTTATCGATATTTTCAGGAATTGCCTCCGCATGACTACGGTTCAACCTAATCAATGTTGCGTTAGGACAATTATAAGTCATCTGCTCAAATGGATATCTTATAATGACTGGAGTATTGAATCCAACACCCAATTCCAGAAATACTATGTTTTTATTTTCATCGACATGCTCCAGAAATCTAGAATAATTGTCATGCATCTCATGCCATTTTTCATCTTCAACGAAGAAATTATCTTTTCTTAAGTTTAAATCCATTTCTCCACCGCAAACTGGACAAATTGGAACCAATTCAGTTGGAATTTTACAGTCTTCAGTTTTTTCCAACCATTCAAAAACCTGGTCATGATTCGGATATAACTTATTGTGGCAAGCTTTTTCGCATTGCAGCAGCCCATAATCCCCTTGAGTGGCAAATATTCGCTCGTCTTCAAAACCGTTAATCCAGAATTGGGATTCAACATTGGTTGTGAGGACAAAATAATCCTTATTTTCCACTAATTTCAATAACTTCTGATAAAGATCTGTTTTGCCGACATCAAACCGGTTTGCAAAAATATGCCTTGCCCAATATGCCCATTTTTCTTCTGAAGTTTCAAAAGGGTAAAATCCTGAAGAGTACATGTCAGTGAAATGATATTTTTCAATGAAATCTTCAAAATACCTTTCAAATCTTTCACCAACATATTCTATTCCTGCAGCTGCAGAAAATCCTGCACCTGCACCAATGATTATGTAATCAGCATCATCAATAGCTTTTATCGCTTTATCCAATCTTAAAACAAATTTATCCATTACTTTTCACCAAACAATAACTTCTTATAGGTCAAATAACTGCTGTTCGAAAATACATCGAAAACGACACATTTCAATGTAGTTTCATTTGAATTCAAATAATCTGTGACTGTATCGATGGCAATTTCTGCAGCAAGTTCTTGAGGAAAATTGAATACACCTGTTGAAATGGAACAGAATGCAATGGATTCCAATTTGTTAGAATCAGCAATGTTCAAACAGGACTTATAGCAACTCGCCAATTTTTTGCAATCATCATCAGAAGGCAAAGTCCCTTGAGGAATTGCAGGCCCTACGGTATGAATTACATGTTTGGAAGGTAAATTGTAAGCTCCTGTAATTTTTGCCTGTCCTATTTCCTCATCCGCACCCTGTGTTTTCATTATGGCATTGCATTCCTCCCTCAGTTGAATGCCCGCTGCAGAATGGATTGCATTATCTATGCAGTTATGCATTGGAATAAAGCAACCCAATAATTTGGAATTGGCTGCATTTACTATTGCATCGACTTTTAAAGTTGTAATATCGCCCTGCCATAAAGCAATTTTTCCCTTAACTTCATCAATGTCACTTAAAGATGTTAATTTTTTATTCAATGTTTCACTGGTCAAATATTCGTCCTGAATATTTAAAAATTCGTCAGATACCTCACCCGGCATTCTGATGTTCATTAAAGAGCGGAACAATACTTTTTTGTCATGGAAATTATCGGGAATTTCGATTAAATCATCACGCTCATCAATCAAGTATTTAATTAAAAAATCTAATTGTTCCTGACTGTTAATTTAAATCCCTCCGATAATAATTATAATATCAATCTAACTATTTAAATGATTTAGTAACTAAAAAGGAACCTTGTTACTTGAAAGTAACCATAAGAAAATATTTTTAAGGATATAAATAGAACTATTATTATGGATACAGAGAAAATTGTTTGCCCAGTTGACAGGACACTTAATCTGATTAACAAAAAATGGAGCATACAAATCATCAGAGATATGTTCTTTGGTAAAAAACGTTTCAAGGAGTTTAAGGAAGATAAGCCCGATCTAAGCAATAAGGTATTATACAATTGTTTAAAAGAATTGGAAGAAAACGGATTGATTAGGAAAGAGGTTCTGAACACAACCCCTGTCACTACAGAATACTATCTTACTGAATATGGAAAATCCATGAACAAAATCGTTTATGAGCTTGCAATGTTTACTCTGAAAAATGAAAATGCATACACAGACGAAATTCGCGATAACTTAAAAGACACATTTAGACAAACTTTAGAGATTGATGATTAAAATGACCGGAAAAATTTATATTGTTGGAATTGGACCTGGTTCAAGCGAATATTTAACAAAAAAAGCTGTTGATACCGTTAAAGCCAGTGATTATACCGTGGGAAGTACACGCGCTATCGAATTATTCGATGATGTCAACAACAAAATCGCATTCAACGTTAAGGAATTGCTTGACAAACTCGAAGAGGGAGTTCAACTGGCATGTGAAGGAAATAGCGTTTCAATATTATCAACAGGAGATCCGGGCTTTTCAGGAG
>JAEEGL010328285.1_pt1 | contig 13791 bp, 6 predicted proteins | sample 9134231 | NCBI WGS metagenome assembly JAEEGL01 (sample SAMN16246548, study PRJNA631951) | gut metagenome | biome: gut microbiome; feature: rumen; material: fiber-attached | host: Bos | place: Iran: Karaj | collected 2018-10 | reverse complement strand
CCACCCGTACCGTTGCCAACATCCGCGCCGCTTTTGTCCGTTGCAAAGGCGAGTTGGGCACTATTGGCATGAACGATTTCCTCTTTGAGCGCAGATGTTCACTTGTGGTCGCCTATAAGCACGGCACCGCTTTCGTGGTGGAGACGGCTACCGACAACCCCACCCGTACCGTTGCCAACATCCGCGCCGCTTTTGTCCGTGGCAAAGGCGAGTTGGGCACTATGGGCATGAACGATTTCCTCTTTGAGCGCAAATGTTCATTTGTGGTCGCCTATAAGGAGGGCATCGATATGGATGAGTTGGAGCTTGAGTTGATAGACTATGACATTGACGAGGTGTTCCGCGATGAGGACGAGATAATGATTTACGCCGACTTCAAGAACTATGGTCCTATCTCCAAGTTTCTTGAAGACAAGGGCTTTGAAATCAAGTCCTTTAAGTTCGAGCGCATCCCTCTCTCCATGCGTGAACTCTCGCCCGAGGAGCAGGAGGATGTCAACGGCCTGATAGAGCGCCTTGAGAACGACGATGACGTGGTCAACGTCTTCCATAATATGGCATAAAGCGAAAAGCCGAAAAACCTTTTTCGTGGCTGAGCCAAGAGCCCTGTTTGCGTAAGCAAACAGGGGAAAAGACACACAGTCTCTGGTATGAAAAAGTACCAAAGACTGTGTGTTGTCGTGTTGATGGGCTGAAGTAGAAAGTGATAGCGATTTGTGGTTAACGGTGCTGTTTGAGAAGGGGGGATTTTTCAAAAAAACTACATTAATTAGACTCTTTTTTGCTTGTAATAGTCATGATAAAGATAAAAATATTTATTTGTAATATGTTGACACTTATTGATTAATAAAAATATTTGCAAAAAAGAGTGCGGAAAAGTTTGTCATGTCGAAAAAAAGTTGTACTTTTGCACCCGATTTCGAAAGAGAAATCGCCTGAAAAAAGCCGCATTCGTCTAGTGGTCCAGGACAACTGCCTCTCACGCAGTAGATCACCAGTTCGACTCTGGTATGCGGTACAAGGGTAACTGAAAACCAATCAGTTGCCCTTTTTGTTTGTTTAAGAGGCTTCTTTCTTGAATGGGTGAACGGATATGTGAATGGTGAATAGTGACTCGACAATACATTTGTCTAATCACTATTCACCATTCTCCAAATACACATTTCACAAAAACGCCAATCGCTATTGTTTGACAACGCGCTTGATGGCAGAGCCGTCGCGACCGAATGGGAGCAACGTCTCTCTCCTTGAGCCGTCGTGCAGCGTGATGCGCAGAGTGTATGCACCTGTAGGCAGATGGTGGATGTCTATCACATTGCTCTCATGGAAGGTGGCAACAATGCGGCCGTACTGGTCAAACACCTCTATTTTTGCGACACCGTCAGCCACGACGGTTATCTTGCCCGTAGTTGGATTGGGGTAGAGCATGACATTGCCGAGGCTATCTACTGCAGTGATACCAACATCAGTGATGGTTAACATCAGCACAATTACGCTGTCGCATCCTGCTTGGGTCTGGCCTTCAAATGTGTACATGCCACTTTCTGTGTAGGTGTTGCCCTGCCACTCGTAGCTACCTGCAGCGGAGTCAACAATAGTGTCGCGACTGCTGTAATTGATGGTGAGGTTCAACGTGATGACACTGTCACAATCGCTGTGGTTCGCAATGGTCACTGTCGGCTCATTGGTGGATGCAGTGTAAGTATTACCGTCAATCCAAGTGATGCTGTCGCAGGCTGTGACCGACTCGGTGGCAGCACTGCTGTAGTTGATGGTGAGGTATAGAGTGATGACACTGTCGCATCCCTGTGCATTGGTAGCGGTGACGCTGTCGACAGTGGATGCCGTGTAGACAGTTCCATTCCACGAGAGGCTGTCGCAGGCGGTGATAGACTCCGAGGCAGCACTGCTGTAGTTGACAGTCAGGTGGAGTGTCACCGTACTGTCGCAGCCAGCCATGTTACTCAATACATGCGTGGCATCATTCGTGCTACTTGTGTAATTCGTGTTCCACCAGGTATAGCTGTCACAGGCAGTGGCCATCGTGTCGCCAGTGTTGCTGTAGTTGATGGAGAGGAGTAGTGTCACTGTGCTATCGCAGCCCGCAGCATTGGTCGAGACAAACGTGGGCGTATTGGTTGAAGCCGTGTAGACCATGCCATGCCATGCGAAACTGTCGCAGGCGGTGATAGTCTCTGTACCAGCATTGCTGTAATTGACGGTGAGGTAGAGGGTGGTGACACTATCGCATCCCTGAGCGTTGGTGGTGGTAATAGTGTCAACAGCAGAGGCTGTGTATACGGTTCCGTTCCACATATAGCTGTCGCAGGTTGTGACGGACACCGTGCCGGCGGTACTGTTGTTGATGGTAAGGTGGAGGGTCACCGTACTATCGCAACCGACAACATTCTGAGTCGTATAAGTGGGAATCTGAGTACTTGCAGTGTAAGTGTTTCCGTGCCAGATAAAGCTGTCGCATGCCGTGATGGTTTCGGTGGCAGTAGTGCTTTGATTAAGGGTCAGGTAAAGGGTGTCGACATTGGTACAAGCTGAACTTGACTGGGTATGGTCGTAAATATAGATGCCGCTGGAGGTGTACGTCTCACCATTCCAGTAATAGCTGTCGCATGCCACAACGTGGTACGCTGTGTCGTCATGGGTGTTGATATTGAGATGAAGCGTATCAGTGCTGGGACAACCATAGCTATTCATGTACGCATATTGATATGTGCCAGAGGCGGTATAGTCGACTCCGTGCCATGTATACACTTCACACGCATCATGATGGTAGCTGTTGTGGGTGCCATAGTTGACCGTCAGATTAAGAGCTATTGTGCTATCGCATCCGTATGAATTGAGTGTTGAAAACAGGAAATTGGAAGTAGATGCCGTAAAAGTGCTGTCATGCCAGGTGTAATTGTCGCAGGCCGAAACGGTGACTGTGTCAAAATCGCTGTAGTTGACAGTTAGGTGGAGCGTCACGGTGCTGTCGCAACCAACGGCATTGGTGGTAGTGTAGGTGGGCATAGCAGAAGCGGTGTAGGTAATTCCGTGCCAGGTATAGTTGTCGCAAGCCGAAACCGCTTCAGTGCCGGCACTGCTATGGTTGACCGTGAGGTGGAGCGTCACGGTGCTGTCGCAGCCGGCAATATTGGAGGTTAAATAGGTGGGAGTGCTGGTAGAACTGGTGTAGGCAGTTCCATGCCATGCGAAACTGTCGCAAGCCGTGACAGACACAACGGTCGTGTCGCTGTAGTTAATTGTCAGGTCGAGGGTCACGACACTGTCGCAACCTGCAACATTCTCCAACGTATAGGTTGGGGTGTTAGTACTGGCAGTATAGACCACCCCATGCCACGTAAAGGCGTCGCAGGCGACTTGCCTGTCGATACCTGCATTGCTGTAACCAATCGTCAGGTACAACGTATCGACATTGGTACAGGAAGAATTCGCTGCAGAGTGGTCGAACGTGTACATGCCGCTTGACGTGTAGGTTTGTCCATTCCACATATAACTGTCGCAGGTAGTCGCATAAAAAGTAGTGTCGTCATGGATACTGATATCGAGGTGGAGCGTATCGGTGCTGGGACAGCCATCATCATTCATATACGCATATTGATAGGTACCCGTGGCGGTGTAGTCAGTTCCATGCCACGTATAGCTTTCGCAAGCCGTGACCGTCTCCGTGTTAGCCGTGCTGTAGTTGACAGTCAGGTGAAGCGTCACCGTGCTGTCGCAACCAGCCACATTCGTGGTAGAGTATGTTGGGCTTGACGTGCTGGACGTATAAGTATTGCCGTGCCATGAGTAGCTGTCGCAAGCCGTAACCGTCTCCGAAACCGTATCACTGTAGTTAATAGTTAGGTTGAGGGTCACCACACTGTCGCAGCCAACGGCATTGGTGGTGGTGTAGGTAGGTGTTGCGGTAGCGGTGTACGTGGTACCGTGCCAAGTGTAGCTGTCGCAGGTGGTAAGAGTTTCAGATGAACTGGTGCTGTGGTTGATGGTTAGATGGAGGGTTGCCAAGCTGTCACAGCCATTAATATTGGTAGTATGGTATGTACGGGTGCCAGACGTAGTAAAGGTGTTGTAGTGCCAGGTGTAGCTGTCGCAGGCAGTGATGTACTCGGTGCCAGAGGTGGCGGTATGAATGGTGAGGTGCAGCGTTGCCACACTGTCGCAGTCGTCGTGGCCAGTGGTGTGATATACATAGGTACCGCTGGAGGTGTACGTCTCGTCATTCCACGTATAGCTGTCGCAAGCCGTCACGTATGTGGTGGAATTGCAGTGCAGACCCTCATAGAAATCGTACGACACGGACATGTTGCCCGAGCCCTCGGCATCGTGTATGGCAAGGTAGCAGACCCCATATTCCCATACACGGCAGCCCTTCCACGTCAGCACACTGTCGCCCGACGCGTGCAACACAATCTCTCCGCTCGGAGAATAGAGCTGCATGGTGCAGCGGCGGTTGGTATGGAACGAGAGGCTGTCGCCCACGCCCGACTCCAACTTGAACCAGTGAATCTGGCCTGTGCCGGGTGTGGCAAAATACTTGGTCGTGTCGCGCTCAAGGGTGTCGGCCAATACGGTTTCCACCACCCGACGGTCTACATACTGGCGGGTGGCACTTGTCAGCCGCAGGGCACTGTTCCAGAAGCGGAAGGTGATGTTGTTACGAGAGCGGATGATGGGTGTACCCCCGTTGGGAACAAACTCGAAGTGGTTGGTATTGATGGGCATTGTGTCCACCTGCAACAGGGTAATCACTTGTAGAGTATCAACGAAAGGTGTCACATCCACCACCGTCCTATTGTCGAAGTCATCGTTTATCCAGTACTCATAGCGGCTGATGCCCTCACCACCTGCGGGCACCGTATAGAACCAGGCTTGGTGTAACGCCATGCTGGTGCCGTCGCTGGTCATCAGACATCCCACAAGCGAGTGCAACCCAGCACCCGTATTGTCCACATTCAGGTCCATGTGTATCATCCTGTTTTGTGGCGTCACCTGTAATGTGGGCTGCAGCACCCCGTCGATGGCATAGCGGTAGACCAATGTCGATGTGTCGCTCAATGCCGCATTGCAAGGCACCTTGTAGAAGACATAGCTGCGCAACTCAGCCGAGACTCCGCTGCCAGTCTGCATGTTCAAGGTATGCAGGCCGTCGGTGAGGTTCCCCGTGTTGAGGAGTAGGGTACCCGTTGTGAGTTCGCCGGACACACGGCTGTCGTAGTCCCTGTCGAACCAGCAGGTATATACAAGATCTGAACTGCCTTCAAACGGCATCTTGAAGAAGATGAAGCTGCGTAACTCCGCTGTGGAGCCCTTGGCTATCTGCATGTTCAGCGTGTGCGGGCCGTCGGACAGATTCCCCACGTTCAGGAGCAGGGTGCCGTTGTGGAAGCGGCCGGACACACGGCTGTCATAGTCCCTGTCGAACCAGCAGGTATAGATACGGTCCGAACTGCCCTCAAACGGCATTTTTAAGAAGACGTAGCTGTGCAGCTCTGCCAAGGCACCGTCACCAATCTGCATGTTCAGCGTGTGCAGGCCGTCACTCAGCCAGTTGACATCCACCTGCATATTGGTGTCGGCAATGGGGAGTGTCTGCCGCGAGGCATAGTTCTGGTCGAACCAGCAGGTGTAGGTCATGTTGCTGTCGATACCCCTGTAGAACTGTGCCGAACGCGGGGGGCTGCATCGCCCTTCATTGTCGCGCAAGTGTATGTACAACGTATGGAGTCCGACATCCAATGAGCTGACATCTATCTGTCCCTGCCAGCCCGTGGAAGTCGCCACGGCGGTCTGGCGGATATCGTATTGTTGGTCGAACCAATACTCCACTACGTTGTCCACAGGGTTGGTGATTGTCAGATGTAGTGTATCCACCTGTGTGCAGCCGTTGTCATCCGTGAGGCTATGCATGTAGTCGCCCGAATAATAGTAATCCAAGCCGTACCAAGTGTATCTCCAACCGGCGGTGGCGGTGGTGGCAGTGTGTTCCGGATGGTTGATAGTCAGGTGCAGGACATCTGACTGGGGGTCACCGTTGTCATCGGTGTAGGTATAGGTATAGTCACCGCTTTCGGTATAGGTGGTTTCATGCCACGTGTAGCTGTCGCAGGCGGAGACGGTGAGGACGTCGATGGGTGGAGCGGCTTCGATATGGATATTGTCGATGGCTGCCCCAGGGTTGTTGCCGCGTCTATTATTATTACGCCAATAGAACACCAGATTGTACTCACCTGTCATTGGGATGTTGACGGTTGCGGTCTGTGTGGTCCAAATAAGATTATCCACCAACTGGCTGCCACCGTCTATCGGGATATAGCCTTCGGACGGGACACTATAATTTCCAAATTCTATAGTGCTAAGCGGCGTTGAAGCGGGTACCAGTGCGGCACGCAGGTAGTCGTAATCCCTTTCGCCGTTAGCCTTCCAGTCGAAACTGACCGTATAGTTGCCTGCTTCCAACGATAACAGACGGTAGGCATATACAGATGAGGCAGAGGAAACTGTATATCCGTCAGTCGTACCGCCGTCCCTGCTGATATACAAGGCATGGCCATCACCGTCACCATGATTGACGGTAGCTCCGATAACCCACTGGTTGGTTCTATCATTACCTTCTTTCATCCAGCAACTGGTATTCCCTTCAAAGTCCTCGGTATAGGGTGGCGCAACAATACACACTGAATCTACCATGCCCTTCACATTCACCTTCCCCCAACCCCACAGGTAATTGCCTGTCGGACTAATATCACCTGTATGGACATCGGTTAATGCGGAATTTCGCAGAAGACGAATAGCTTGTGCGTATGTCAAGTTGGGATTTGCCTGCAAGCATAACGCCAATAGACCCGTGACAAAAGGTGCTGACATTGATGTACCACACATGGCTCCATAATATTCATTATGCCAATTGAATAGTGTAAAATCAACTCTCTTCGATGCATTAGAGCCAATAATAATAGTATAATTATCATCAAATCTATTGATTGGAGCAACAATCACCTCCCCTGGTGCAGTGATATCAGGTTTGATTCTTTCATCTAAGGTTGGACCGTGTGAAGAAAATGCTGACAATTTACCCAAGATTGGTGCATGTTCACAGGTCTGAGAAACGGAGAATGGATTATTTATAGACCACCAGTGGGTCTTGGTTACATACGAACCAATGGTAATGACACTATTGCACGTGGCTTGGTCGCCAATAGTATATTCTGTATTTCCGGCAGTTGCCCACGACTGTCCCGCATTAATAAATTTTGAGTCTTTCTCACGATTAAGCCATGCATGTATAGTTCCGTTACCAGTGGAACTTGATACTCGAATACCTACTCTCTGATGATTGCTTCTAATTTGTCCTGGATAAACCAATCTTATTCTTATATTATGTTTTCCGTTTCTATTGTTATTACCTGAACCGGCTATATCAGCCTGCATAGTATTGCCATCTGAATCAACAAGTAGTATGCAGACTCCAAATGGAGATGCTGAAGAATAGGAACTACTTAAATCTTCAATAATATGGGTAGAGGTGTTGTAAATAAATAGTTCAACATTGTATGATTCATTTGGAGATCCCCATATATCAATGTCTTTCCAACTTGAAAAATGTGATGAGCCCGCAGAATCTAAAAAGGTAAAAAGCGTGTCCGATGAAGAATTAAATGTTTTGTTAATGTGTATATTATCGTCACCTTCGTTGCCTGCTGAAAATACCAATAATATTTTTGAATTATCGGCTATAATTCCATCACAGGCTACATTAAGATAAGATGTGCCATCATGCGGTCCAATTTGATTTCCGCGGCTTATATTAATAACACATGGCTTACTAACCGATTCTGCGTAGGATCTTATATACTCGATTGCATGATTAATGTTTAATTCAGAACCTTTAATTGATACAAGAACGATATCGGCATTTGGAGCTACACCGCGATATTTTCTTCTGGTGTTGTTGCTGCCGCCACTTCCGACGGCAATGCCCGCTACATGGGTGCCATGAGAGGTGTCTTTGTTGCTATATTGGGCAGCTAATATCGCATCAGTTGTAGTTAATTCATTGCCATAGTCGTATTGGCTTGGTGGGGTTCCTGTCGCGTTCTGGTCCCACACGCGCTTGATGCGGAGGGTGGTGCCGGTGGAGTCGTAGAACGCTGGATGGCCATACTCAAATCCCTGATCGATGATGCCGACTACCACGCCGGTGCCATCAAGACCCTGCCCTAAAAACGAATTATTATAAATAGTGTTCAGTCCCGTCGAGGAACGGGCATTATTGAGGGTGGGTCTTACCTCATTACCCACGTCGATGTTCTTGCATAGTTTGGACTTGGCAAGCTCGATAAACCGGCTCAACGGTATCTGCACCGTGAGGAGGTCGCCGTAGCGGTGCTTCACGCGGACGCCGTATTCTGCCAGTTGCTGCTCGACGGCATCACCCTCCATCCGCACAAAGGCCGGAATCTCGATGGCCCCGTTCACCTCCACAAAGTGATACTTGTCCTTGATTTCGCGGTCGGTCAGTTTGCCTGTCAGCATGTCCATCAACAGGAAGGCACTCGACGGCGAGAGTCCTTCGGTAGAGAACAGTGTCTCCGAGGGTTTCGGCAGCTGTGCTTTGTTTTGTGCCGTGGCAAAGGGGATGAATGCCACGACAACCAACATAAACAATAACCTTTTCATCTCACCCCCCTGCATCATTCATTCGACACTTCGATATCTACTGGTAGTTGGCCGTTGGCGTTGCTGCGGGGGGCGACGGTGATACGCCGGATAAGCGGGCTGGTGACATGGGGGTCGAAGGGAATAGTGCCGCCGTAGATGCCTACCTGTGTGCCGTCGGTACCCAGGTAGGTTGTGGCAACATTATCAAGCAACCGGAAGTCATCGCCTTCTGTGCTGCCATTGAATGATTGGAACACATTAGACATACCACGGACAGTCCACAGCGTATGACCTACTATGGGGGAGAATAAATCATCGGCCGAGGAGTCGCTTGCGTTCATCTGCACATAAAGGCAGTTGAAACTGGTGGTACTGTTGTTAGCAGGGGCAACAGAGTCTGCATAATCCCAATATAGCACACAATTCTGGAACAAACGGGAAGATGCTTGACTGGGGTTCTGTTTCAACACACAGTTGATAAAGGATTCAGAAACATCATGATTATTGCATTCCATTACTATACTGTTGGTAAACTGAGTTCCTGAGGTACTACACGACCCACCATAATAACATGATTTATAACTCTGCCAGTACGCAAGAATACAGTTAACAAAAGAAGCATTGCTAAGTTCGGAATAACAACTCATCACCCCAATATTTTGGAAATAACACTTTATGAATTGAGGATTAAAGGCTCTATCTAAACCAACATTGTTGATCACAAAAACGCCCTCAAGTGTAAGATGGTGTATTTCGTTCCAAGCAACGTTGATACTGAAACTATTTCGTATCACAGTGTTTCCACCCGAAGCGTCGGCCCAAGCACCTGCACCACGTATGGTGACAGCCTTGGTGATGTTGGTAGCGTTGAACACACCGCTGGAGAGGGTGATAATGTCCCCCGTTTCCGCCGCATTGTGTGCCGAGACAAGTGCATCGGCTCCATAGTAGACCGTGATGTCGTTGTTGTGGTTGAGGGTGGCCAGCTGCTGCTGGGCAAAGGTAACGGCTGAAAGCATCAGCATTACAGAAAGGAGTATGTTCTTTTTCATGGTTTGTTTCGCCTGTTATTACCCGTCGGCCCCTCGGGGATTGCATTATTATTAATAGTGGTTTTTGATTAAGCTGCTTGGGCAGATGGTATTCCGTGGCTCCACCCAGTTGCTTGTTTCGAACTGCAAAATTACATTTTTTTTCCAACATACAAGAATAACTTGGCATAATTTCGCTTTTCTTCACATTTCGGATGAGAGACGTTGTCAGTCGCCAGCATTGTACCTTTCAATGGAATGGTTTCGTAGTGCAGAGGTGCTACTATTTTTGAGCTGGCAAAAAAATATTTTATCTGTCTGTTTGTAATCCAAGTTTTTTGTGTATTTTTGCATATTATTATTACTAAAAAAAACTGTTTCGATGAAAAGTATTGTACGGATATGTATGTTTTTACCCCTTCTGTCGGGGTTTTTGTTGATGTCTTCATGTGGTAAGGAGAATATTAAACCATTGTACCCAAACGGTGGTGGTGGCAATGAGAGACCATTGAATCTTTATTCGGGAGTGTTGTCAAGTTTAGGGTATCCCCATATTACAGAGCCTGTGTTGTCTACTATGGTGTGGGCGTTGGAATTGGGTGATGGCACGTTGTTGAGGTTGGAGGAGAATGAGAGGATGCTTGTTGCCGACGCTGACCCCATAGGTGGAGTGTTTTATAAAAAAGGCGATAAGGTAAGTTTGACGGGTTTTATAAAGACCCGATACGATTTGACAGGTTCGCCCTACAAGGTGTTGGCATTGGGTGACGCGGTATATAACCCTGAAGACATGGTGCCAGATATTGTGGGGAACGATAGCAGTCTTGTGGGTTCGATATGGAAACTGATTAAGTTTGTGGATGTGAATACGGGTGACGAGGGAGTGGTGGATACTTTTGCGTTGTCATCGCCGTGGGTGTTATTCAATACCAATGGGTCGGTGCAAGGGCGTTGTGTGAATGTGTTGTTTGGCAGCTATACTTTGCATAACAACCTGTTGAGCGTGGAGATTGAGCCCACCACGGAGGTGTATGATCAGACAGGTATTGAGACTCAGTTTCTCAATGCCATGAGGGCTGCCTGTGTGTATGTAAAGAAGGGGGATTTGTTGAGAGTGTATTACAGCGGCAGGAGGGGATATGTGGAATTTAAAAGGTCTGCTGAATAGGAGAAAAGAAAAATGCCACACATTTTTTCGACAAAAATCTGTAGCATTTCTCTTGGCGGAGAGGCAGGGATTCGAACCCTGGGACCAGCAAGCTGGTCAACGGTTTTCGAGACCGCCCCGTTCGACCACTCCGGCACCTCTCCTTTTGATATTCAACAGGTAACGAGGTTTTCGTCCTCTTGAATCGTGATGCAAAGGTACTACTTTTTTTTGGATTAGCAAAAAAAAGTTTGCTTTAAAGGTAAAAAGTGATGATTAGATGATATTAAACATGGTAACCTCCAATAATTATCAAACAAATCATTGCATAGCAATGAGAATTCAGGGTGATTTTTTTTCGCCCACCCCGGCACTGTCGTGCCACCCCTCCATAGGAGGGGACGTCAGCCGCAACAGCCTCTCACAAAGGACTTCGCACGCGGCAGATTTAAACATGAATTATCATTAATTGTCATGAATTTATTGCCATTACATGGCAATTTGTGTAAAATATTCAATATAGTAAATATTAATAATAAGTTATAATATTATGAAAAAGTTTTTCGCTTTATTGTTATCGGCCATGGTTGCTTATGGATATAGCAATGATGCCAGTGCGCAGGTTACTGATTCGATTATGCCGGTTCAGTCCGGTAATTTTGAGGAATGGGTGGACTACCCCGGTGACACTACTATGATTATTTTCCCCATCCCTTTATATGGGGCTTATTCTCTTCCCGAGGGGTGGCATGTGCCAGTGTTTACGGTGAATGACACTGTGGATTATTCGGGTATGACTTTGCCACTGAACTTTTCGGTTCCGTTGGCAAAAATATCGCGCGACACGGTGCACGCTCCACAGGGACGGTCGGCTCTGGTTGCCGAAACGTTCTTGCTTGAGGATGTGCTGACCCCTATTGCCAATGCGTTGGCAATGCAGTTGCTTGATTCGTCGCTGGCGTATGAGCCTATTCCGTCTATTGTAACCAATACCGAGGTGGATATGATGAAGATTTTGCCTTTGCTGCAGGATGCTTCGATGAATCCCGACGATATGTCGTGGCTGATGGATATGATCGACACGGTTGATTTAAACGAGTATTTCCGTGGAGGGTCTCCGTTGAACGGTTTTGAACCGAAGATGCTGCGCGGCATGTATAAGTATTGGGACGGCAACGGTGACGGGGATATAGATGACCGGGCTACACTGGTGATGTTGGGTACCTATTACGATAGTTTTCTTGGTCGCCGTATGCTGGTGGGTGCAGGCTCTAAGAACCTTTATAAGTTATGGGATACGGTGAATTATGAGCCGTTCAAGATGGATTATTATACACTGAACGAGTATTATCCAGAGGAATATGCGTTTGTTCAGGCGGATACTGTTGTGATTATCGCAATATCGTCAACGAGTGGAAAGAGTCGCGCCCGGGGGTCGAAGTTGTATCTGGACAGCCTTGAAATGATGCAGTACGATGGCTCGTGTGGCAGAGTATACGATGTGAATGTAACAGGCTATTCGACTATCCATGCCGTGATTGAGTGGCACAATACGGTGGTGCCCGATAGGTGGACCATTGAATTCGGCCCCGAGGGTTTTGCCCGGAGTCATGGCGCCAGGTTGTCGGTTACAGACAGTGTTGTTACGCTGACAGGTTTAGAACCAAACACCACGTATGACTTTTATGTGCGTTCGGAGTGTGGCGATACAGCCAATAGTGTTTGGGGGTATGTCCGCTTTACTACAGATTCGATCATTCCCCATAAGATTGACCAGATTGTGGCGGAACGTGTAACGTTGACTCCCAATCCTGCACATGGCCGTTGTGAGGTTGATTTCGGGGGACTGGGTGTGAGCCGTATGGTGGTATACACTGCTACGGGGCAGATGGTGGAGTCCAGAAGTGTAAACGGGGCAAGTGCCACAGTAATGCTTCCGAATAAAGGGGTGTTTGTGATTGAACTCCAGACCTCAGAGGGGAAAGTGTATAAGAGGGTGGTTAATTATTGAACCCAAATAACCGATTAAGTTATCAGTAAAATCGCTTTTAGGGTATTGTCTCTTCATCAGTTGTCCTGTACTTCTCTATTCATTGGATATAGAAGTAATATAGAAGTGATATATATGTGATATATATGTAACGGATTTAGATTAGACCCTCAGGGAATAGAAAAAGGGCAGCCATTGTATGCGATGGCTGCCCTTTTTGTTGAAATAAACTTTTATTGTTGTTTGCGTTTATTGCGAACAATGAGGATAAGTGCAACGGTCTCGAAGGCGAGGTATACAATGTAGCAGATGCAGAAGGCGAGTATGAAAGTACGAGCCTGGGGGATATGGGTGAGAGACCATGTGCAAAGGATAACAAGGTGGAGGAAAAGTGTACCGACGGTGAGCCCAAGGAAGTTTTTAACAAAGGTGCGGGGGTCTTTGTACAGGCTTTTGACCACCACGTAGTGCTGGAGTCCTGTAACGACGGCAAAGTAGAGGGGTATGGCTGGCATGATGTTTTGGTAAATGCCTTGGGCAAACCAAAGAGTGCAAAAAGCTGCCAGAACGAGAAGGATGGTGACGGCAATGAGGGATATGTAGTATTTCTTCATGGCTGTGTCGGCTGATTAGATGGATTGCAAGGGGATTATTGGATGAAGCGGATGGTCTCCTTTGTAGTGAATTTCTCGCAGTAGTGGCAGCGTAATTTGAGGTTCTCCTTGTCGACGATATCAAATTTGGTGGGCACTGCCTCGGCATTGGTGATGCATTTGGGATTGGCGCACTTGACAAATTTTTCGACGTGGTCGGGAATCTCAGTTGCAAATTTCTCAATAACTTTGTAGTCATTGATGGTGATGATGGTTACGGAGGGGGCTACGAGGGCCACCTTGCTCACTTCGTCCTTGGTGAAATGTTTGTTTTTGATTTTGATGATACCT
>JAEEGL017128223.1_pt1 | contig 13792 bp, 14 predicted proteins | sample 9134231 | NCBI WGS metagenome assembly JAEEGL01 (sample SAMN16246548, study PRJNA631951) | gut metagenome | biome: gut microbiome; feature: rumen; material: fiber-attached | host: Bos | place: Iran: Karaj | collected 2018-10 | reverse complement strand
CGTACGATAGCGTATCATGCCGAAGATAGCAAACAAACCGAGCACGAAACCGGTCTGAATATCAAGCAACTGCATCAACCAGAGGAGCAAGAACATTGCCGAAGAGAAAAGCATAAAAGTGCTGTAATAGTCACGGCGATGACTTATGCGGTAATAGATGAAGTATACTATTATCCAGGTAATAAGGAAGTTGAAAAGAAACATTACCGGCAGCGTGACGAAACCTTCGCTTATATTAAGGAAGTCGGCAAGCGAGTTCATCAAATACGAGATACTGTCTGATTTGCCGTACTCGGCGGCAATGGTCGGATCCACATCGAGGAATTCCAATGTAGGATTGTTTAAGTCGGGTTGAATCATGATGATAGTTAATATTTGGTTATTCTATTTTCTATTTATTATTGAGCAGTTTCTCTATCCTGCGTATTTTGGCTTTGAAGCGGTTATGCTTCAGATGTGGAGTGGTTAGCGCAGTGCCTATACAATACTTGCTGATCTTGAGTGGATGTATTCGCAAAGTCTGCATGATACCGATCATAGTCGAAAAAGCATTTCCGTCACGCTTGAGTTCAACTATCACCAGGTCATCGTAGGTCATACGCTTTCCAGTGATCTGATTCTCCCACACGAGATTCATATCTATTGTAAGGCGTTCGGTCTTTTGCCTGTTTACAAGCGTTATCCTGCGAAACTTCGTACTCAGATGCGGACTTATCTCATCCCATGTATATCGGCTTTTCTTTTCTATGAAATCTGCAACCGATATATCTTCCTTTCCCTTGCCTATCACGTCTCCTGCAGGATTGACACCAGGAATAGCAATGCGTTTTTTCTTCGTACGCCCTTTGTTATTCTTGCGTTTTATCTCAAGAAAGACGAGGTCGGAATCTACATACTGTCTGACACGTATTTTCTGGCGCACCAGTTGTCTGTCATGATGCCGGATATACATATCGAGCGAGTCGGTATCGTAATACATAGTATCGTATGTGGCAATGCGGATGCCATCTATCTCCTGCACGTAATAATCGGCTTTTGCCATCTCAAGCAATGCAGGCAGTTGGCGCATAGCCACAACGAACTTCGTATCGATACGATTCATCAGTTTCACGCTTTCCATATCCTGAAGAGATATGGGTGAGAACTGCATCAATATGTTTTCCACATCAGTCATTGAAAACGTACTCGAACACTTTCACAGAGTAGAGTTTGCCATTTGGCAGATAGTTGTACTGCTTTGCTTTTGTGCCGTTCTCATTCCACTCGTAACGACGGATTCTGACAGCAGTATTTCTATCGTTGTAAAGCACTTCTTTAGTTACTTTTCCGGTTACGTCATCGTATTCATATGTAACACGCTCACGCTGGCCGTAGGTGGCATACTCTGTCTCCTCAATCTTGCGCCCTTGGGCATCGTATACAGTGACATGGTCGAGCCAACGAGTCTTCGACTTACTATCTGTGTTCCACTCCTTGACAGTAAGATTCTTGCGTCTCTCGCGCTTGGCAAGAGTTTCGGGAGTGAGAAGTGACTGTGCTGTTGCTCCAATTGCAAAAAGCAACAAGCAAAACAACAAATTAGTTCTTTTCATATTGTTTGAAAGTTTATTTGGTTACTGTTCCATTTATATTCGCCATTCCGTTGAATAACGCAGTGCCTCCTGACACACTTACGCCGGCAGACACAGTCGGAGATGAAGGAGTGCACAGCGTCATCGAATTGCCTCCAGAAGCTGGGGTTTTGAAGACGAATGCGAGGTCGCTTCCACTATATAATGCATACCATGTGTTTTTGCTCCACGAAACAGATGTGGATTTGGTGCTAATGCTAGAACCTCTCTCCAATCCTCCTATAGCAATAACCGTGCCTCCTTTTACGTAGAGTTGTTTATTCTGCTCACTGTTAGCATCAATACCCACTTCAGGTGAACCTGCTGCAATAGCATATACCACCCCACCAGTTATTATGCAATCGCCATTGGCATCCAAACCATCGTTTCCTGTGGAGTATGCACAAACATAACCACCGCTTATAGTTAGATCGCCTCCGGAGTTGATAGCATCATCTGACGACTGTGCATAGACAATACCTCCTGTGATAGTCAATGCTGCCTTGCTTTCTATTCCTTCAGGACCAGACGACTCATTGCCGCCTCCTGGACCTCCTCCGCCAGGTCCTCCTCCGCCACCCGGAGGAGCAAACCAACCTCCCGAAGACGAAGAACTTCCAGAGCAAACCACCGTGATAGTGCCACCTGATATAGTCATATCGCCAACCGACTTGATTCCTTTTGCAGAAGACCCGGAGGTGTTGACAGCAAGCACTCCGTCACTCATAGAGAACTGACCAAGTTTGGCAAGTACCCCTTTTCCGTCATCTCCAGTAGTCGTAACACTGATATTTCCACCTGTTATTGTGATATTACCAGCTTTACTCTTTATGCCTTTGTCGACACTCTTGACAGAGATTGTTCCTCCGGAGATATCGATAGAGGAATATGCAAGTATACCCTTGTCGCCTGCAGCAACAATCGATATTTCTCCACCGGAGATTACCACCGAACTGGTATCACACTGGATACCTTCGCTTGCAGCATTTATACTCAACAAACCACCATTAATAATGATACCGTCGTTGGCATGCATGCCGTCAGCCGCATTCGACTTCAACGTAAGTTCACCTTCGCGAACACGTATATAGTCGTCGGAAGCAATAGCATGCTTGCAGTTTCCAGTAACATCGAGAGTACCATCTCCTGACACCAGGATCTGTCCTTCAGAGAAGAGCGCTGCTTTCTGATCTTCAGCAGACTCTTTGTATGTGGTAGCATCCGAAAGCACATTGCTTCCTGAAAGTACCAAATACATCGACTTGCTGCTTTGATTGTTGACAGCAGGACCATCAGCGCATGCAAGAATCAAATCGCTAAGCGAGAGTTTGAACTTGTAATCGCTATAGAACTTGAGTTGTCCTTTGCCCTCTCCACTTGCCATATACTCAATATGCTTGGCAGTAGAAGTGATAGTTACATAACCGTTTTCATTGACAACCGAAACACCTTCCGGCAATTCGCTAACAGTTGCAGAGTTTTCTGTCCAAGTAATGATTACTGTATTGCTCCAAGTCTGATCTTCAACAAAATCGTTATTATCATCTCCCGAATTGGTAGTGGTATCTACCCCATTGGTAACAACGAAATTGCAAGAAGGCAGCAAAAACAATACAAACGCCAAAACGATGGCAAACATGATTTTTTTCATACCTTAACTTACTAATATTCACACAATCTTATGATTAGTGAATCGATTACACATTTCGTGCCAAAGGTCAAAGATTGTCTTATGGCTACATTTTTCGCTGCAAAGATACATGATTATAACCAAAGACTTATTACCAAATTCAACATTTTTTTTGACAATTTCACCTAAATATGTCAAGAAAATCCCGCAAAACAACAGAAATTTGCAAAAAAACTCCGATTGTTTGCGGGATAGATACAAGGTATATTATTAGTATTTGTTTAGTCAACTATAAGCATTGCATCGCCATAGTCACCGAACTTGAAACCTTCTTTAACCGCCACTTCGTATGCATGCATCACCTCGTCGTAACCACCGAAGGCAGCAACCATCATAATCTGAGTGGATTGAGGGAGGTAGAAGTTGGCAAGCATAGTGTTTGCAACAGAGAAGTCGTAGGGCGGGAAGATGAACTTGTTGGTCCAACCGGAGAAGGCTTTCACGTGTCCGTTGGTTCCAACCACAGTTTCCAATACTCGCATCACATCAGTTCCGATAGCACAGATATGTTTCTCTTGCTCGTGCAATCTCTCAATAGTATCAACCACTGATTGCGATATCTCCATCTGTTCGGAGTCCATCTTATGCTTGGTAAGGTCCTCAACATCAATTGCTTTGAAGTTTCCCAATCCCACATGAGAGGTTACGAAGCTCCACTCCACTCCATGAATCTCCATACGTTTGAACATGGATTTGGAGAAGTGCAGGCCCGATGCAGGCACAGCCACAGCACCTTCTTTCTCTGCAAAGATAGTCTGATAACGCTCTTCATCTTCTTTGTCGCGCTCATCAGGATTCTCCAGGTCACGATGAATATATTTCGGCAGCGGAGTATGACCGAGAGCAAAGAGTTTGTCGCGGAATTCTTCATTGCTATAGTCGGTGAGAAAACGCAGTGTACGTCCGCGTGAAGTAGTATTGTCGATTACTTCTGCAACTATACTGCTATCACCAGCGAAATAGATTTTATTACCTATACGAATCTTACGTGCAGGATCCACAAGCACATCCCAATAACGGTTTTCGTGGTTAAGTTCGCGAAGAAGGAACACTTCAATAGCTGCTCCTGTACGCTCTTTAGTACCATACAGACGAGCAGGGAAGACCTTAGTATCGTTGAAAATAAAATGGTCGCCTTCATCGAAATAATCGAGCATATCGGGTATTGTCTTGAGTTCGACATCTCCAGTTTTCTTATGGAGTACCAACAGGCGTGCTTCGTCACGATAAGGAGCGGGATACTGCGCGATAAGTTCCTTAGGCAGTGTGAATTTAAATTGAGAAAGTTTCATATATCTGGTTCAAAAAATTGATTTATATCGTTTAGTGTGATTCTATGTTGTTGATATCAATATCTTCAAGCATCTGTGTGAACTTCTCGAAGTTCAAGCATTTGTCTACCGTTATATCCCCTACTCTTGTTCTTCTGAGAGCAATAAGATGAGCACCTGACTTAAGTGCCTGCCCAATGTCTCTTGCCAATGCGCGAATATAAGTTCCTTTGGAACATACTATTCTGAGAGTAAGTTGTTTGTTCTGATCGTCGTAATCGACAATCTCAATCTCATCGATAGCAAGCAGTTTCGGTTTAAGTTCTATTTCTTCGCCCATTCGAGCATATGCATACGCCCTTTTCCCATCCACTTTGACAGCAGAAAATGTAGGCGGAACTTGCCATATCTCACCTTTGAAACGCGGTATAACCTCGTCAATCAGTTGGCGTGTTATATGTTCGGTTGGGTATGTGGCATCAATAGGTTTCTCAAGATCAAAACTGGGAGTGGTGGCCCCAAGTTGCAGAGTTGCCACATAATCTTTTGTATGCAGTTGCAGCTCGTCAATCAGTTTGGTTTTCTTTCCCGTGCAAACCACAACCACTCCAGTAGCGAGAGGATCGAGAGTACCCGTATGCCCTACTTTGAGTCGTTTGACACCCAGTTTTCTGCACAACATCCATCTCACTTTTCCCACCACATCGAACGAAGTCCATTTGTAGGGTTTGTCAAATCCAAGTATTTCTCCCTCTATAAAATCCATTTTTCAAAGATAAGCATTCCGGTTTTCGGTAACCCGTTAAACCACAAAGTTATATACAATGGCAAACGTACCTGCCAGGAGGCAGTAGATTGCAAAGTATATGAGTTTCTGCCGCTTTACTATCTGAATCATAAACTTGCAAGCGAAGCATCCTGTAAGGAAAGCAGCAACGAATCCAACAACAAGCGAAAGCATCGGTATAGAGGAGAAAGCTTCGGGGTCTTTTATTGCCTTCAGCAAGTCAAGAAAAGCTTCTCCAAGTATAGGAATGAGCACCATGAGAAACGAGAATTGCGCTACTTTTTCTTTTTTCACACCGCAAAGCAATCCTGTAGCGATAGTTGTTCCCGAGCGCGATAGTCCAGGAAGCACTGCAATAGCTTGTGCACAACCGATGATGGCAGCATCCCGATAAGTCACTTCGTGTCCTTCACCTTTCATTCGCTTTGAGAGGAATTCTCCCAACCAGAGAAGGAAAGCTGTGACAATCAAACATATACCTACGAGCAGGAGTCCATGACCGAAGAGTTGCTCAACATAATCCTTGAAGAACATACCTACGATAAACACCGGAATCATCGACACAAGTATTTTGGCGACATAGTCTTTCTCTTCGTTCCAACTGAGAGTGGTGAAAGTTCCCTTGAACAATTGCGCCACTTCATGCCATAGGATGACCAAAGTAGAAAGGACAGTAGCAGCATGAACCACAACCGCAAAAGTGAGGTTGTCCTCGCTTGCAGTTCCCAGCAAAGCTTGTCCAATCTCCAGATGCCCACTACTGCTAACCGGCAGGAACTCGGTCAATCCCTGAACTATACCCAATATTAACGCTTCAATCCAACTCATATACCGGTTTATTCAGCATTTTCGTTATTATCATCTTTCTTTTTCGGTTTGTAAAGTATGGCAAAAATCATCATTACAAATCCGAACAAAGCGATCATAGGTCCAACTGTTATACGTCGGAAAGAGAAGATGTCAGGATTATATTCAGTTGCCCCTGAAGGAGCGCCAGCCATCAGTGCAAAACCGATGATGACGATCACGAAAGAGGCGAGAATAAGCCAGACATTAAATTTCGGAAGACTCGATTTCATATAAATGTTATTAAAAATATCCTATCAAAAAGTGAATAAAATATGAATATTTATTGCATAATTATTCATAATCTTAAGAATCGGCAGTTTCAGAGTGAGCAAAGAGATGGCTAACACTCGGCTTCACTTCGGCTTGACGATAGTTTATGCATCCTTATGCATAATCTTAAGAAAAGTATATTTATCAAATATAATACAAATCGTCGGTTTTCATTCGGATGTAGTGACCTGTTGCGAAGACTGAAGCGAGCAAAGTGATGAGTATTCCGGATACAAGGACCACAGCAGCGACAGTAGCAACATGTTGCCATGTGAGCAGCAACAGGTTGATATTCATGCTATATCTCACATAAGCGATAGCCGCAGCGAGGAGTGCCAAAGCCAGAAGTCCTGCAATGAAACCCATCAATACATTGTTCTTCACGATAGGCGCTTTTATGACATGCGGAGTAGCACCAACCAGTTTCATCGTGTTGATGAGGAAACGTTTGGAGTAGACATGCAAGCGTATAGTATTGACAATCAGTGCCAGAGCCACAAAGAGCAAGAGCAAACCGGCTGCCAGGAGCGCAATCGAGAAGATTCCCACATTGCTATCGAGCATGTTGACCACATCTTTCTGGTAAACAATACGATTGACGCATTGGAAAGCCGAGAGGGTTTTCTCTATTGCCGCGATACTATCGGATTGTGCATAGTCGGCTTCCAAGAACACCTCATAAGAAGCTTGCAAAGGGTTGAATCCCAGAAACTTGACAGGATCTTCGCCAAGATACTCGACATGCTCTTGCAAAGCCTGGTCTTTGGATATATAGTTATGCTCACGCGAGAAAGGCGCAATGGTAAGCAGATTGTCGATACGCTGAATCTCATCTTCGGTAGCATTATCATTCAAGACAAGAGTGAGCGAAACATTTTCCTTAACTTGCTTGATGAGGTCGTTGGCAGAGATAAGGACAACGGTTTCAACCCCTATAAGAAAGAGCACCAAAGCCACAGAAACAGTGGTGGTGAGATACATATTGAAGAAGCGGCGATGTTTCATAAACAACAGATTAGAGGACACAAAACCCCAAACTTAAACTACACCACAAGAATCAAGCGGTTGTAATCCTCTTGATTCTTGCTATAATACGAAAAGCTATGAATGCATCAATACTCCCAAAGGTCTTGCTCAAAGTTAAGCAGTTCATCGAAGATTCTCTGCTGCTCTTTCTTCACATCAGCATCGGTGGTGGCATAGTCAAGAATCATGCGGTTATACATGTTGCTATCACCAAGGATATAGGAAGTGTAGAGTTTCTTAGCGAAGAATTCGTCGAAAGTCATACGCTTGCTGTCGTTGAGTTGCGGAATCATATATTGCTTAGCCATATATGGACGCAGAGCATCGAACGGAATCCAGAAGAGAATCGACTCATGCAAAGCTGACATAACCTGATCCTGATCGGTAGAGAAGATCTTGTCAGCCTGAAGAGGAGCAATAGCGATAATCTTCGAATACAGGCGCGAGGTGTGACGATCGAAGAAGATGATTTCCTGAATGAGATACTTGAGCTGATTCTTTACGAAGCTCTCGTAAGGATAGAAGTGGAACGACATCTTGTCCTCTTTCTTGTCGTAGTGGAGGAGCATAGCGTCGGAGCACTCAACATTGTAATGGCAAGTATCCTCCGAATAGTCGGCAGTAGGATCATCCACCATGAACAGAGTTGGAATCTCAGCTTTACCAATCAAGTCTTCATCATAGAACTGCGGTTTGATGTTATCCTGTGCTTTACGATAAACGGGCATACCATCTACAATACCGTCCACTATCACCTTGAAGAGACTGCGATATTGCGGATCATCGTAGCGTACAGGGAAATAGAGCTGATAGTTCTGCTTGTAGCGCATATCGATGATACGATATACGACACGCGACCACACGATATCGTCAGCACGATGGAACACACTAACGAGAGTGTCGGCAGAAGCATTGAGTTCTACTGTTTCAATACGCACTGCACCCTTGTCGTCGAAGAAAGGAAAGATTTGATGTTGTGCACTTGCAGAAAGGATTCCAATCAGCAAGCATGCGATTACACTAAGTTTCTTCATATTGCATAAATTTATTATTCGTATTAATTGAGCTGCAACGGAATACCGCGCAAACGTATTTCTTTTCCTTCCGGTCCTTTAGCTCTAATGTCGACGATGTTGACCATAGCACCAGGTTTGAGTTTGCTAAGTTGGTCGATCTGAGCCTTGGAGAACTTGTTTCCGGAAGAAGGAGAATAACCCATAGATGTCTGCAACTGGAAGGAAGTAATGTTATACTTCAGGTCGAGCAAACCGTCAGGTCCATAACTTGCAATGACAGAGGCCTGCGGGTTGAGCAGTGCATTACGGGCAATTTTACCCTCAGATATTTCCGAACTACCGCTCTTGAAGTAAGCACCCGGTTTCGGGAGTTCCTTCACGCGATACGAAAGACTACCCATCGACTGCATTCTTCCGTCGAGTTCGGCAGACACGGCTATCGATACTTCTTTTGCAGATCCAGTAGGTTTGATGATCCACAAACCTCCACGCTGTGAAGCGGAAGCACCATTCACCGACACGCGTACCTTATCGTTGGATACACCGGGAACAGAGATAGAGAACTTGTTCTCATAGTCGCGATACATGATGTTGAGGTCGGTATTGGATACGGTAACCGAAGGTTCACCTACGCTATAGTCGCTTTCAAACGGGAAGCGTAGTTCCTCTTCACCCTCATTCTTGGCAGGCAAAACGAGTTCACCTTTATACTTACGCAATCCGAGACCTGAAGCAACCACCTCATAGATACCGTTATCATTGATTTTATTGCCCTCAATATAGTAATCAGGGCGCGCAGTAGAGTCGACAGCAGCGAGCACGATCTTGGCGCTATACTTGCCGCCACGAATCACATAGCGGGAGTTAGGCACAACGAACACTTCCATTTTGTTAACACGGAGGTCGGCAGCATCGGTTTGCTCGCGCAGATACTGAATCATCTCACTCTGAGCGGCACGAATATCGAGTTGCATCTTTGAGAGGATAGTGATACTTGCACCTACTGGCATACCATCGAAGATAATCTGCTCCCAGGTGATGGAATCGTTATCGGCATTCACGCCACCCTTTGTAGAAAACATCTTTTCAAACTCTGCTTTCTTCTCACCTTGAGTGAGATCGATAAGGAAATTGCGATAGTCAACGAACATGTTTTTAAGGACCTCGCCATGACCTTCGTTAAGCGCATACTGAGCAGTAACATCCAATTGGTCGCGTGCATTGATGTTGGTTACACGCGCGCCGATAGTAGGATCTTTCTCTCTTTCTTTTGCTATTCTTTCCTGGAATTTTTTTCCATCAGCCAGAACGGCAATATCATACTTGAATTGTTCTATATAGTTATATATGGAATCAGACTTTTTCTCCAAGAGAATCGCCTTTTCATACCATTCACCATTTTTCTGCTCGTTCTGTTCCGCAGCGGCCTTGAAGTTGACCATCATCTCATCGTTACGGAATTGAGTAGCATTAAGTGTGAAATGGAGGCTGTCGTCAACAAGTCTGAAACCATTGAGGATATCGGTACTAACATTGAGCGCCAACATAGCAGTCAGCACCAAATACATCATACTAATCATCCTTTGTCTCGGGGTTTCCGGACAGTTTTTTGCTCCACCCATAATTTAAACGTTTATAAGTTTAAAAATTAAAAGTTGCATCGTTTATTTATCAAGCAAGAGCATTAAGCATGTTGCCATAAACCTTGTTGAGGTCAGCTATTTGCTGAGCGAGTTTCTGTTGTGCGGTCTGATATTGTTTGCCGGCAGCGAGAGCCTCAGCAGCTGCAGTCTGCATTTGTTTTGCATCGAGAGCCATCTGATCGATGGTAGCCGAAACACCATTCACTTTCTCGGTTTGAGCGCGGAAAGCAGAAACTTGTGCGTTGAGGTCTTTGAGTTGCAACTCATAAACAGAGTTGAGAGAAGCGATCTGACTATTCACTGTTTCAACACCCTTGCCGCAAGCTTTGGTTTCTCTGATGACAACATCCATCTCAGCGAGTACAGCTTTATAAGAATTGCTGAGTTCTTCATAGCGTGTGCCGAGCGACTGAGCTGTCTTGGCCAGTTCTTCTTGAGAGTTAACGAAGAGTTGACCAGCCTCACCCATCTTGCCTGTGAGAGAAGCAGTTGCATCTTCTACGCCCTTACCTGCTTTGCCAACAGTGCCTGCAAAATTATCTACCAATTCATTCAATCCCTTACCTGTTTTGCCGATGTTCTCGGTCAAACCGGTTGTAGCTTCTTCAATACCCTTGCCTGCATTGCCGATATTCTGAACGAATCCTGCAGTAGCATTCTCAAGTCCTTCACCTGCAGCAGCCATAGTCTTCTTGAGTTGGAGAGTAGCATCTGCCACTTCACCGATAGAAGCAAGTTGCTCAGCAGTCTGACCGAGTTTTGAGATACCTTCCTTGAGAGCAGCGAGTTCAGCCTCTGGGATGGCAGCAACCTCGTTCTTCTTTCCGGGGATTCCATCACCACCGAGAAGTTCTTTTTCCTCATGACCTAACAGTTGGGGGAACACATTCTCCCAGTTGTATACAGCATGGGGTTTCTCGAAGATACCGATAAAGAACAGGAACGATTCGGTAAACATACCAACCATAAGCACATAACTTGCACCCGGCCAGTGAAGAATTTTAAACAAGGCACCCACGATAACGATGGAAGCACCCAAGCAATAAACCATGTTTACTGCATATGAATTACGAGCATACCATGCTACTACTTTATCCCAACCTTTTGGTTCTTGGGCATTGATTTGATTAGCCATTTTATTTAGATATTTAAATTATTATTCAGTTTTTTTGCACCTTATTATATATATATATTAGTCACCCACAAATGAGCGAACGCAGCGGAAACCGATATAAGGCTTGCTCTCATATTGGTATTCATAGGTACGAGTACCGCACTGCAGATAGTAGGAAATATCTTTCCAGCTACCACCTTTAACGACTTTACGCTTCAGGATATCAGGATCGTCTTTGCGAGCCATGTATTGAAGTTCAGGGTTAAGGTCGTTAACATAGGTATTGGTAGAAGCACTGAAAGCTGAGGAAGTCCACTCTGCCACATTTCCAGCCATGTCGAACAAACCGAAGTCATTCGGACGGAATTGAGCAACGCGCATGGTAGCAGTTCCGGTATCATCCATATAACTTCCTCTGTAGGGTTTGAAGTTTGCCAGGAAGCAACCGTTGGCATCGCGGGCATAGTTTCCGCCCCAAGGATATGCAGCGAGTTTTCTGCCACCACGAGCGGCATACTCCCACTCAGCTTCAGTCGGCAGACGATATCTCTGTGCGTCAACAGTGCTATTGCTGAGGAAGAAGTCGGTACGCCAACGGCAGAAAGCATGTGCTTGTTCCCATGTTACGCCCACAACAGGATATTCAGCAAATCCGGGATGAGAGAAATACTTGAGCAGCATAGGCTCGTTGTAAGCATACTGGAAGTCGCGCACCCAAACCATAGTATCAGGATATACATTGATAATCATGGAGGTGTAGAGATCGTTAGGCTCACGCAACGGACGGGTGATAGTACTATCGTGAATAATATTATACTCGTCAACCCATGCAGTATCCACGCGGACCGTTGCATTGTCGGGATAGCATCCTTTCGAAACGTCGAAACGGTTGGAAGGTTTGGCAGCCTCATCGTAGTTCACCCAACGATAGTTGAAGTGGAAACGAGTGGTGTTGAGAGTTCCATCCGAATAGAAGAGAGGAGTGAGAGCATCCACTACATCTTCATCTTTGGTATTCCATGGAAGTTTCTTCTTCCAGTTGATTTGATAGTTTTCCTCGTCAAAGTCTTCATCTTTGGGTTGGATAGCATACTCAGTCAAACCTGCATCAATGAGCAATTTGTATGCGATAGAGTCGCGCACCCAGTTGACAAACTGTCTGTACTCATTGTTGGTGATTTCCGTTTCGTCCATCCAGAATGCATCCACTGTAACCATTTTAGGGTTATCAGGTTGGTTGAAGATGGCTGACTGCATGTTGCTACCCATCATGAAAGAACCTTTCTTGATAAGTACCATTCCATAAGGATTAGCTTCCTTAAAATTGCCTTTCGCACCGGCACCTACGAGTTCACCTGCAGGTTTGTTGCAACTTGCAAAGATAACGCTCAATGCCACGATAGGCAGAATACTTCTAAATTTCATATTGTTTTGTTTTTTAATGTTATTCACACCAAGTTTATTTTCTTCAGATTACAGGAATCTGATACTCTTATATTTGTTTGTTCGCTTCGGTTTCAGGATATTGAATCCGTAAGCGAGATAAATCTCGTGCGATCCATAACTTTCAAGGAGCAGTTTATTGGTCGGCAGCTCGTAGGTGTAGCCCAGTTGCAATCCCGAAATGATATCAATTCCCAGCAACACGTTGACACTACCATCTATTCTATAACCCAATCCCCAACGATACTTCTCTTTGTATTCGGTTATGAAACTCAAGTTGATATCCCAAGAGGTGAAGTCGGTCATCACAAGCATACTTGGTTTGAGCACCCACGCGCGTTTCTTCAATCTCCAGTTGTATCCTCCACTGATAAACAGTGTACCTCTCAGCTTCACGCTCGAATAGTCGGTCCAATCTATCACCGGCATTGTGAGGTGCGAATAGGATACTCCTGCATACCAAGAAGCACATGTGTAGTAGATTCCCACACCCATATCGAAAGACATACCGCTTTCTGCACTGCTTGGTATAAACTCGTCATCAGGTTGATGATAGTTGCTACCCTTGAGTTGGTTCAAATTCACACTGTCACCCTTAAACCCTACACTTACGAATCCAAGTTCCGTACCAACGCTGAGATATCCTTTCCCAAGTTTCTGTCGGTAAGCATACATTACATGAAGAGTCTGGTTGGTGAACAAACCATATCTGTCGTTCATGAAACGTATGCCTGCTCCGTGTCGGGTTTTGCCTATTACAAAAGGAGACTGGAAACTGAAATAGGTGGTCATTGGGGCGTTTTTTATACCCGTGAACTGCATTCTGTGCAGACCGCTTATTTTCATCAAGTCGCCTTCTCCCGCCGCTGCAGGATTGTAGGCTGTCGGCATATACATATATTGTCCTATCTGCGGGTCAAACTGTGCGAAAACACTCGCCACAGAAAGCATCGACAAGAGGAGAACAACATATCTTTTCATTATTCAATTATTATTTCCTCGATTATACATCCGTCGGCTTACCCACACAATCACTACTCCTCCTCATTGAAGAAGAAGTCATCTTTGCTGGG